>PJQF01000163.1_pt1 | contig 36714 bp, 29 predicted proteins | sample 1503741 | NCBI WGS metagenome assembly PJQF01 (sample SAMN07775949, study PRJNA414020) | Biofilm metagenome, whole genome shotgun sequencing project. | isolation source: biomolecule (vanillin) treated reverse osmosis membrane biofilm | place: India: Nagpur | collected 2017-03-21 | reverse complement strand
AAAGTAACGCTGCTCGGCACAGGCACATCGCAAGGAGTTCCGGTCATCGGATGCTCGTGCGAAGTGTGTCGGTCGATGGATTACCGTGACAAGCGCTTGCGTGTTTCGGTTCATATCGAATTGGATGGAAAGAGTTTTGTGATTGATACCGGCCCGGATTTCCGCCAGCAAATGCTACGCGAAAACATTTCCCAACTTGATGCAGTGCTGCTCACGCACAGCCATAAAGATCACATCGCGGGTTTAGATGACATTCGTGCGTTCAACTTTCTGCAGCAACGCGACATGCCGGTGTACGGAACAAATGCTACTCTACAGCAACTGAGGACTGAGTTTTATTATGCTTTTGAGGAAACACGGTATCCCGGTACACCTCAAATACAATTGATGACGATCGATGAACAATCTTTTTATGCTCACGAGATTCCCATCATTCCTTTACCCGTTATGCATTTGCGAATGCCCGTGTTGGGATTTCGGATAGGTGGATTCAGCTACATTACAGATGCCAACTATATCAGCCCTGAAACCATGAATCGCCTGGAGGGCACCGAAGTGCTGGTGTTAAACGCTTTGCAAAAGGAGCCGCACATTTCTCACTTCACTTTGCAAGAGGCGGTTGAAGTTGCCAAAAAAGTGGGCGCACGCCAAACGTACTTTACACACATCAGCCATAAGCTCGGTTTACACAAAGTAATCGAAAAAGAATTGCCCAATTCCATAGCTTTGGGATTCGATGGTTTAAGCTTCGAACTTTAAGTTTTGCATAACAACTACTATCTGATCAAGCCCCTGAGCGAACAGTTACATTCGCTACTGGAGGGTTTTAGTATCGTATCGTGCTTTAGCCAGAATAAAGACGAACTGGTATTAGAATTTAATAATTCAAAATCTTCTTTTTTCATTAAAGCAAGCTTACAACCATCATTATGTTGCTTGTCGTTTCCGTCCACCTTTCACCGGGCCAAAAAGAATAGCATTGACTTGTTTGACGAGATCATTCTCAAAAAGGTAATAAGCATAAATTTCTTTTCAAATGAACGGAGCTTTGTCATTCAACTAGAAGATGACTGGAGTCTGCTTTTCAAAATGCATGGTTACCAAGCCAATGTCATCTTACTTCATCAAAACAAAGCAGTAAAAATTTTTAAAAATCAATTTAGCGATGACTTGACTATTCAGCCGGAACAACTTCATCGTACGATCGTCCATAACAAACAGGCTTTTGAGGAGAACCTTAGCGATCTAAGCAAACACTACATCACACTTGGCAAAGAGGTGATTTCGTATTTACAGATGCACTTTAGTCAACTTACCTCACTCGATGAAAAGTGGCCGTTCTTTCAGCAAACAATTTCAGCATTAGAAAAACCTGTTTTCAGAATTATTGAATCCAAAGGTAAAATCCAACTTACTCTCCTGCCTTCCGAAAAGGTAATCTCAACACACAACACCCCAATTGAGGCGCTCAATGAATTTTATCACCTCCACACTTCTACTGACTCATTCCAACACGAAAAGCATCAACTGCTCAAATCATACAACGATTCGCTGAAGCGGATGGAAAGCTACATCGCCAAGAATCAAACCAAGCTAAATGAAATTGTAAACGACAAACACTATCAGGTGTGGGCCGATTTGGTCATGGCGCACATGCACGAAATAAAAATCGGGACTGAAAAAATCACGCTTGAGAACTTTTACACTGGCCAGCCAGAAGAAATCAAGCTGAAGAAGGAACTGAATCCTCAGCAAAACGCAGAAGTATTTTACCGAAAGGCAAAAAATCAACAAATCGAAATCAATCAACTTTCACAATCAATCGAAACGAAGAAAAAAGAAATTGAGAAAACAAAAGCTTTGATTGATCAGATCACGGATGCACCGGATATAAAATCATTGGGCCCGTTCATCAAATCAAAACCTGTCGCCAAAGCCCAACAAGAATCCGTTTCCCTCCCCTATCATGAATTTACCTTCAAAGGATTTCGGATTTGGGTTGGGAAAAATGCAGAAGCAAATGACGAGTTGACTCTCAAATTTGCATTCAAGGAAGATTTGTGGCTGCACGCCAAAGACGTGGCGGGTTCGCACGTGTTAATCAAACATCAGTCCGGGAAACCATTTCCAAAAGATGTAATCGAACGAGCTGCCGAACTAGCCGCTTACAACTCTAAGCGAAAAACCGAAAGTCTTTGCCCTGTGGCGTATACGCCCAAGAAATTTGTTCGCAAACGAAAAGGAGATCCTGCCGGGGCCGTGGTGGTTGAAAAAGAAACAGTCATTCTCGTTCAGCCCAAACTATAGTTCTAAACAAAGGGGCACCTTTTGATGCCCCTTTCACTTTCAATTATTATTGAACTTCGTGTACTTTAATCATGTTCGAGCGACCGCGCTCTTGGATTGGCATACTCGCCAAAATGATGAACACATCTCCCTTCTTCACATGACCATCGCGTTTCAAAATTGCTTCAACATCGGCAATGGTATCATCTGTAGACGAAGCTTTGTCGTAATGATAGGCGCGTGTTGCCCACACTAAATTCATTGTGTTAATAATTGCTCCATTGCTGGTGAACGCAAAAATATTTGCATTGGGGCGATGAGATGAAGCTTTGTAAGCGCTGTAGCCCATTTGCGTCATCCCCACAATCGCTTTCGCATTCACATCTTTCGCCAACTTACAAGCGGTCAAAATCAAGCTGTCCGTAAAATAGTTGGGCGATTTTGGATCAACATCCTGAAACTTATAAAAAATTCGTCCTTGTTTTTCGACCGATCCAATAGTACGCACCATGCTTCGGATTACTTCGATCGGATATTTACCAGCAGCCGTTTCCGCAGAAAGCATTAGTGCATCGGCACCATCAATCACCGCATTCGCGACATCGTTTGTCTCCGCGCGTGTCGGGCGTGGGTTTTCGATCATGCTCTCCATCATTTGAGTCGCAACGATCACTGGCTTAGAAGCGCGATTACATTTTTCAACCAACATCTTCTGTACCATCGGCACTTCTTCCATCCAGATTTCTACTCCGAGGTCTCCACGAGCCACCATCACGGCATCAGTAGCCGCAATAATTGCATCGATATTTTCAAGCGCTTCGGGCTTTTCAATTTTGGCTACAATGCGTGTGTTTGACTTATTTCTGTTAATGATATCTCTTAATATCTCGATGTCAGACGCTTTGCGTACAAACGAAAGTGCCACCCAATCCACCTGATTCTTCAATCCAAATTCTAAGTCCGCCAAATCTTTTTCAGTCAATGAAGGTGCCGATACTTTAGAGAATGGAAGATTAATTCCCTTCCGCGGCTTCAATGGTCCGCCATAAATCACTTTACACACCACATCAATATCTCGTACTTCAACAACTTTCAATTCGATTTTACCATCGTCAATCAAAATCATGTCACCGCGTTTTACATCGCGGGGCAGTCCTTCGTAAGAAGTACTTACCAATTCATTATTACCCAGCACTTCGCGGGTGGTAATAACTAATTCTTGTCCGGCCACAATCTCAATACCCGGTTGCATTTCGTTGACACGGATTTTAGGGCCTTGCAAATCTTGCAATAGCGCCACATTAGTGCCCATCTCTTTGTTGAGCTCACGCACATAATTGATCACTTTGAGGTGATCTTCATGTTTGCCGTGCGAAAAATTTAATCTGAATACATCTACTCCCTCTTTAATCAATGCGTGCAGCATTTCTTTGTTGTTGGAAGCGGGGCCTACCGTGGCTACAATTTTGGTTTTGTTGTACGAGATACGTTCCATTCGAGAATTTAAGATTTTAGATTAAAGATTTTAGAATTATGCGTAAAGAACAAGCATTAGATTAACTGATCCGATTAAAAAATAAAGTAATCCTTCGATTTTAAAGCGCCCAAAGGTATAAAAGCTACCAATTCAACGGAAGGGATATGACGTAAGACTTCCTGCAAACGATTGCTTTTGCCCGGATCATCACTTTGCGAAAGCAAAATGAAATCATAATGCGGAAATTCGGGTATCAAAACGCTTTTTAATTGCTCCGTTTCCACCGGTTTATTTTTAAAGAGTTTTAATACGCTTACTTCGTTGTGAAAGCTGAAATACGAGAAATTAGCTTCTTGTCCGTTTTTGAATGTAATAGATAAGTCTTTCTCCTTCACTAGTTTCACTTCCAGCGAGTTATTGATCTCCCAGGCCAGTTTATAGCCCTTCAAAGGGGATATAATCCCGATAAGGTCAAAATCGTACGAATATTCAATATCGAGCCGCTTTTTCTTCATTTTGAAAGGATTGCCAAAAGTACGGAAGCTGACGATCGCTTTTAAAAGTTTGTCAATATTGCGCTAAATCTCTTTATTTGCACCTGATTTTTGAATCATTAAACCTTATTATCATGTCTGAAATCGCACAAAAAGTAAAACAAATCATCATCGACAAGTTGGGTGTTGAAGAATCTGAAGTAACACCGGAGGCAAGCTTTACCAATGACTTGGGAGCTGATTCGTTGGATACCGTTGAATTAATCATGGAATTCGAGAAAGAATTCAACATTTCAATCCCAGATGACCAAGCAGAAAACATCGCTACCGTTGGTCAGGCGATCAGCTACTTGGAAGAAAACGCTAAAAAATAAGTTTTCGCTGTTTTACGGTTATTATAAACTATGACTTTTAAAAGAGTTGTTATTACGGGGGCGGGTGCACTTACTCCCATTGGGAATACCCTTCGCGAATTTTGGGATGGTTTATCTCAGGGAAAAAGCGGAGCCGCCCCTATTACTAAATTTGATACCACTCTTTTCAAAACCAAGTTTGCCTGTGAGGTAAAAGGCTTTGATGCCGCTAACTTCATGGACCGTAAAGAAGCTCGCAAACTTGATCCGTTTTCTCAGTACGCCATGGTAGCGGCAGATGAAGCTATCAAAGATTCAAACCTTCCATTGGCCGAACTCAATAACGACCGAGTAGGTGTTATTTGGGGTTCGGGAATTGGTGGTCTTTACACCTTCCAAGAAGAGGTGTTGGCCTTCTCGAAAGGTGATGGAACCCCGCGTTTCAACCCTTTCTTTATTCCAAAAATGATTCCTGACCTCAGTGCAGGCCATATTTCCATAAAATATGGATTCCGAGGTCCCAATTTCGTAACTGTATCAGCCTGCGCATCATCAACCAATGCCATTTATGATGCCTACACCTATTTGAAATTAGGAAAGGCAGACGTCATGGTATCCGGTGGATCGGAAGCAGCTGTTTGCATTGCCGGAGTTGCTGGTTTCAATGCGTTGAAAGCACTATCAGAAAGAAATGATTCTCCGGAAACGGCTTCACGTCCTTATGACAAAGACCGCGATGGTTTTGTATTAGGTGAAGGTGCCGGTGCATTGATTCTGGAAGAATACGAACACGCGAAAAGACGCGGTGCTAAAATTTACGCTGAAATTATAGGCGGAGGCATGTCTGCCGATGCATACCATATCACTGCGCCACACCCGGAAGGTGCTGGTATTATTAAAGTGATGGAATATGCGTTGGAAGAAGCCGGAATTAAGCCTGAAGACGTAGATTACATCAACACACACGGAACTTCCACTCCGCTGGGTGATATTGGCGAAATCAAAGCCATTCAAAAAGTATTTGGCGAACACGCCTACAAGCTGAATATCAGCTCCACCAAATCAATGACCGGCCACTTATTAGGCGCTGCCGGAGCTATTGAAACAATCGCTTGTTTGTTGGCCATCAACGAAGGTATTGTTCCTCCTACTATCAACCACTTTACGGATGATGATGAGCTCGATCCTCGTTTGAATTTAACTTTCAACAAGGCACAGAAAAGAGAAGTGAAAGTGGCACTCAGCAACACCTTCGGGTTTGGAGGTCACAATTTCTCCGTGATCTTGAAAAGGTTTGAGTAAGCACTCTTTTGTGTGGAACTTACTTACTTTACCCAAACGAAACTCTCAAGAAGATAAAAAGCTGATTACGGCTATCAAAACAATAGCCGGATTTGCCCCATCTAATTTAGCTCTATACAAACTGGCTACTTTGCATAGCTCCAAATCGAAAGAGATGGATGGCTATCGCGAATCCAATGAACGACTGGAGTATTTGGGTGATGCCATTCTGGGGGCAGCCGTTGCTGATTATCTTTTTAAAAAATATCCATTCAAAGACGAGGGTTTCCTTACGGAGATACGGTCGCGGATTGTGAACCGCGAGTCGTTGAATAACCTGGCACGCAAAGTGGGTATTGGTTCGATTGTTCGCTTCGATCAGAAAAACACCCAGCTCAAGCATGTAATCTTAGGAAACACCCTCGAAGCATTGATTGGCGCCATTTACCTGGATAAAGGATACTTGCGCACCAAAAAGTTTGTGATCGATAAACTTATTCAACCCTATTTCGATTTAGAAGTAGTGGTAAGTTCAAACACCAACCACAAAAGCAAATTGATTGAGTGGGCGCAACGTGAGGGCAAAGACGTGCGCTTTGAATTGGTGATGGCCAAACCTGCCGGCAGCAACAGCAAAGAATTTGCCATTCAGGTTTTTGTGAATGACGAGCCGTATGGATTGGGCCACGGCTTCAATAAGAAAAAAGCAGAACAAAGTGCTGCCGAAAAAACGTGTGTCGCATTGGAGATATAAGTAAAACACTCGAATGAAGGGGATTGTAAAGATTGGAGGTGCTACTGTAAATCAAACTCCGTTTGACTGGAACAACAATGTCAAAAATATAAGCGAAGCCATTCGACAAGCGCAGCAGCAAGGCGTAGTCATTCTTTGCTTACCCGAACTTTGCCTGACTGGCTACGGCTGTGAAGATCTTTTTTTAGGCGATTGGCTGGCTGCCAAAGCCTGGAAACATTTGCAAGAAATTATTCCGCTTTGCGAAAACATCACCGTGAGTGTGGGCCTTCCTATCCGCATAAAAGGAATCACCTACAACGGAGCGTGTGTGATCTCCAATCAAAAAATACTGGGAATTACCCTGAAACAAAACTTGGCGAAAGATGGGGTTCACTATGAGCCACGTTGGTTTGAAGCATGGCCGAGCGGAACTGCCATACAAATTGATATCGAAGGACAAAGTGTTTCGGTAGGCGATTTGATGTATGAAGTTCAGGGCATTCGTTTTGGTTTTGAAATATGCGAAGATGCCTGGCGCAAAGAAAAACGCCCCGGTTATCAACTCTTTGCACGCGGTGTCGATTTGATTATGAACCCGAGTGCCAGCCATTTTACGATGGGCAAAAGCACTCTCCGCGAAAGCGAAGTAGTCATTGGCGGATCTGAAAAATTTAAATGCGCCTATGTATTCACGAACCTGCTCGGCAACGAAGCGGGCCGCATGATTTACGATGGCGACATTATCTTTGCACAGAACGGAAGATTGCTAAAACTCAACAATCGTTTATCCTTTCATTCGGTTAATCTACAGGTTTGCGAAATCAATTTCGATCAGCCGGGTCTGAGCCAAGCACATCCGCTCACCGATAACAAAGAACGCAACCGCGAAATGGCCGATGCCGCTTCACTGGCGCTGTTCGACTATGTGCGCAAGAGTAAAGCAAAAGGATTTGTATTGAGTTTGAGTGGCGGTGCCGACTCTTCGTTATGTGCGGTGTTAGTAGCTGAGATGGTTCACAAAGGCGTACGCGAATTAGGTTATGAAAAATTCTGTTCGATGGTGGGCATTGCGCCTTTAACGGATTCAAAAGAAATCGTTGGTAAGCTACTCACTTGCGCCTATCAAGGAACCATCAATTCATCCGACAAAACACTACAGGCTGCTAAAGAACTGGCACTCTCACTCGGTGCTGCATTTCATCACTGGTTAATTGACGATCAGGTCAATCATTATGAGCGATCCATTGAGTCTGTTATTGGTCGGCCATTGACGTGGGAACAAGATGATATAGCACGCCAAAATATTCAAGCACGCACGCGATCTCCCATTATTTGGATGTTAGCCAACGTAAAACGAGCCGTATTGCTCACCACCTTCAACCGAAGTGAAGGTGATGTGGGCTACGCCACCATGGATGGCGACACGAGCGGCAGCCTTGCTCCTATTGCCGGACTGGATAAACCATTTATCATTCAATGGCTGAAGTGGGCGGAAAAAGAATTGGGATATAGTGGACTGAGTTATGTAAACAACCTGCAACCTACAGCTGAGTTGCGACCGCAAGAGCGCGCCCAGACAGACGAAAAAGATTTGATGCCTTATACTTTATTGGTGGTGATCGAACGATTGGCTATTTATGAAAGGCGGCCACCAGTTGAAGTGTATACCATTTTATCAAAAGGCAAAGTCGATCCATCGTTAAAAGAATCTATAAAGAAATTCTATCGCCTGTGGTCTGCTAATCAATGGAAACGTGAGCGACTGGCTCCCTCTTTTCATTTGGATGACCTTAATGTCGATCCGCGGAGCTGGTGCCGGTTCCCCATCCTTTCCGGCAGTTTTGCCGAAGAATTAGCAGAACTGGATAACATACGTTAAGCGCTATTTTAGCGTTGAAAAGTGCAGGTTTCTTAGAGTACTAGGAGTAACAGGTATGGAGGTAATCGTGTATCTTTACCCCTAATAAATTAGCGATTAATTTTTCTCACAACGATCAATTTAACTTATGCTTAGCTTCATCATTTGGAATGGTAGTCCCGAGATTTTATCAATTGGGTTCTTTTCGCTTCGATATTACGGGCTTTTGTTTGCACTTGGATTTTTAATCAGCCAGCAAATACTCTACTATATTCACAAACAAGAAGGCAAACCTGAGAAAGATGTAGATACACTTACTGTATACATGATTGTGGCCACTATTGTAGGAGCGCGATTAGGCCATGTCATCTTTTACGAACCTGCCATGCTGTGGGAAAAACCACTATCCGTATTTCTGCCCTTTGAATTATCTCCCTTTCGCTTCACCGGATTACAAGGGTTGGCGAGTCATGGAGCAGCCATCGGTATCTTGTTTGGCCTTTGGTTGTATAGCCGCAAAAAGCATGTAAATCAGAATTATCTGCAAATACTGGATCGCATCGTTATTTTGGTTTGTTTAACCGGCTGCCTGATCCGGTTGGGCAATTTCTTTAATTCAGAAATCATTGGTAAACCTACGAACAGCCCGATAGGCGTTGTTTTTGTCAATCCGATGATTAATCGGATCATGGCAGATGACGACAAAACCAATCCGGTGGAGTCGTATGAGTTGGTGAAAGACAGTACTAGCGTTGTGAATCAAAATGGACGTGTTCCCTTGTCACTGTTTTTGTTCTTCAAAAAAGGAACCTCCGAAAGCGATGCCAACAATTTTGTGCAATCGCGGGTGTACGGGTCGATTGCTACTAAAAGTGAGTTTGTCGATTTTGTAAACGGAAGTTTTGACGCCAAAGTGGGAGCTGAAAGCAATGGTAATTATGCGGCAAAGATTTCGTTCGTGGGCATTTCTCGCCATCCGGCCCAATTGTATGAATCTATTTCATGCTTACTGCTGTTTGCGTTATTACTTTGGTATTGGAGCAAACATAAACTGAACTTACCGGAAGGTCGTATCTTTGGGGTGTTCCTAATTGCCTTGTGGACATTGCGCTTTGCGTATGAGTTTTTGAAAGAAAATCAGGTGCCCTTTGAAAATGGACTTACCCTCAACATGGGCCAAATACTGAGTATACCACTCGTGGTAGTGGGTGTGTGGGTGCTGATTCGTTCATTTAAAAAACAAACCACTACGCCACAAGTTTGAGTCTCTTCTGGTTAGGTAATTAGCTGCGATGATACTTTTGATCTTTGGATTTTTTCTTGGATTTCAAGAAGTAACACCTTCAGCAGATACCGTTGCACGTACTAGTTATATATCTGTTGCTCCGGCAGCTGATACTACTTTGCTCACTGTCAATCGTGTACTAATTATCGGAAATAAGCGTACACGAGATCCGATCATTTCACGCGAACTCACACTCAAGCCGGGGGATACTATTCGTGCTTCTAAGTTGGCAGAAACCATCCTTTGGGATCAACGCAAAATTTATAATCTGCGATTGTTTAATGTGGTCACCATTCGTAGCCTGCAGATTACACCTACCACCATCGACTTGTTAGTAGATGTTCAAGAGCGATGGTATACGTGGCCAGCTCCAATTTTTGAATTGTCTGATCGTAACTTTACCGAATGGTGGCAAAACTACAATCACGATTTTGGGAGGGTGAATTATGGATTGCGCCTCGATCAATTCAATGTTCGCGGAAGAAATGAAACACTCCGATTAATTGCTCAATTTGGATTCAGTCAACGTTTTGAATTAAGCTATACCATTCCCTATCTGGATAAAAAACAAAAGCAAGGCTTAATTTTAAATCTTGATTACAGCAATCCTAAAAACATTGCTGCACTTACGGAAGATCATAAGCTCGTTTTTATTCGGGGAAGCCAACCTTTACGTGTCACACTTGGCGCACAGGTTAGCTATACCTATCGTAAATCGTTTTTCGAAACGCACGTGCTCACGCTTGGATTTAAAAACACAGAGGTGAAAGATACGGTTCTGCGAAAGAATCCAAATTACCTAAGCGGAAATTCACTCTCACAAAGCTATGGCATTCTTTCGTACTCCTTTCGGTCCGAACATCGAGATGTGGTGATGTATCCGTTGAAAGGATACCAATTTTCCGCCACTGTGCAACGCAATGGATTTGGCTTTGAGGGTAATGTCAGTCAATGGATTATTAACCTTACCTATGCGTATCACCTTCCTCTTCCAAAAGACTACTTCTTTTCCAATTTCACATCTGCTTACATCAGCGACCCTATTGAACAACCCTACAATTTATACGGTGCGATGGGGTATCAGCGTCAGATTTTGCGCGGACATGATGTCTATGTGATTGAAGGACCCAAATTTTTCGTCAACAAAACCACACTAAAGAAAAAGATTTTTTCGCGGGTATGGCGCTATGAAAACATGCCTTTGGAGCAGTTTCGGCATATTCCTCTTTCTATTTACATCAAAGGATTTGTTGATGTCGGCTACACAGAAAACTATACCTATTATCAGGAACGCCCAGCCTTTTTAAACAATCGATTAAGCAACACATTATTGGCTGGCTATGGCGGTGGCCTCGATGTTGTAGCCCCATACGATGTAGTGTTTCGCTTTGAATATGCTTTCACCAAAGAAGGCGCCAACGGTTTTTTCTTTAACATCAAAAAGGAATTTTAAACTTTCTGTTATATTCGAACAACGGCTTCCCCGGCCGTGTCCTGATCATTGCCTCTCCACCTGATCGGTTAAAGTAAAATCGATTTTCACTACGTGAAAAAACTACTGGTAACCATTCCACTTATGGCTATTGTAGCAATGGCCTGTGGGCAAAGTGTAAACACACAAATGGGCGCACGCCAAATGGCTATGGCGGGAGCATCTGCTACCCTGAGTGATGAGTGGGCATTGTTTAACAATGTTGCCGGACTTGCTCAGCAAAAGCAATCATGTGGTTTTGCCTATGAAGCTAGTCCGCTGGTAAAGGGTGCCAATCGAATGGCAGCTCACCTTCAATTGCCATTTCGTTCTTTCACTACAGGAATTGGTTTCTTTCGCTTTGGCAATGCAATCTATAACGAACAGGTCATATCGGTTGGAATTGCTAATCGTATTGGTATCACATCCCTGGGTGCCAAAGTAAACTTCAATCAATATCGGGCGGATGGCTTTGGTGTACTATCAGCCATTAGTATTGACATCGGTGGAATCACTCAATTCACACCCGAGCTTCGGGTGGCTGCTCACATTACCAATATCACACAATCATCCCTCAATAATGGCAGCGGAGAAAGAATACCAACACGAATGGTGTTGGGGGTTGGATTTCAGTTCACGAAGAAAATTACTGCAACTACCGAGATAGAAAAAGATCTTGACTATCCTCTCACGTGGCGTACGGGATTTGAATATGACGTTTATAAAAAACTATTTATTCGCACGGGATATCAATTGCACCCGAACTCACTCTATTTTGGTCTTGGCGGTAAACGCAAACGGCTTAGCATTGACTACGCACTTCGCCATCATTTTCTTCTGGGCATATCGCATCAGGCATCAGCTACTTTTCAGCTCATACGCTCCGCCACCCCATGAAGCAATCGATTCTACTAATATGGTTTATGGTGCTGTGCACGTTTGCCGTAGCCCAAGATTATCCGCGGCAAGCGATCGATCCTGCTCAATGGGCCGATGAACTCTTTGCAGCTCAATGCGACAATCTCAACTATGCTGATCTGTATGAAAACTATTTGCAACTTCTCGCCCACCCACTCGATTTAAACACAGCTTCAGCTGAACAACTTCAATCGCTTTATGTGCTAACGCCTGAACAAGTAAATGCGCTGCTGGCGCATCGTGAAAAGACAGGCCCTTTTTACTCTGTGTATGAATTACAAACCATCGAAGCCATCCGCAAAGAAGATTTTTTAAAACTAGTGCCTTTGGTCCGTGTATTCGATGAACAAACTCGTGGGGGCTATCGCGCCTGGTGGAAGCGTGTTTTATCAGAAGAAAACAATTACTTGGTGATGCGCTATTCGCAAACGCTCGAACAGCAAAGAGGGTATACCAACGCTAGCTCCGAAAATAGCCGCTATCAAGGCACTCCAGAAGACTTGTTGGTTCGCTTTCGCGTAAGCCGTCCGAGTGATTTTAGCTTAGGCTTTACAGCAAAAAAAGATGCTGGAGAAAAAATCACATGGAATCCATCTGATCAATACTATGGTTTCGATTACATTTCATGGCATGCCCAGATGCAGCATAAAGGAGCCATTAAAAATCTTATTATCGGAGATTATCAATGTCAGTTTGGACAAGGGTTGATGCTCGGTTCCGTTTTTGGAATTGGTAAAAATGGAGAAACCATTTCTAGCATCCGAAGGAGCAATGTGGGCTTTCTTCCCTATACTTCGCAATACGAAGGTGGTTATATGCGCGGAGCTGCCATCTCCTATCAGGCACACAAAAATATTTTGTTTCATACGTTCGTTTCTTCGCGCGCTCGTGATGGTGCTCTTTCTCAAGACTCATCTCTAACTACCGTTTCTTCTTTTAATTACAGCGGATTGCATCGAACACTCAATGAGTTAAATAACCGAAATACGTTACAAGAAAAAAATGCCGCCATGGTGATCAATTTCAAAAACAGATTTATCGATGCAGGCATCATGGCGCATCATACTCAATTTGACAAATCGCTTGAGCGAAACCCCACGCTTTATAACACTTTTGCTTTTCAAGGAAATGCAAATACCAATGTAGGAGGCTATCTGAATGCCACCTACGCCAACGCCACTTTCTTTAGTGAAGTTGTGCATACGCTCAGAAGCGGTTGGGGAGGTGTAGCCGGGATTATTACCAACGTAAGCCCTGCACTGGATATTTCTATATTAGTCCGTCATTATACCCGCGACTTTTACAGTTTTTACACCAACGCATTGGCAGAAAATTCAGTACCCCAGAATGAAAGTGGTATCTACTGGGGTTGGCAATATCGCTTTTCAAAGCGAAGTAGCCTGGCAGGGTATATGGACTTCTTTGAATTTCCATGGCTAAAATACCGTAGCTATCGCCCTTCCCAAGGAAGTGAGTGGTTGTTGCGTTACCAATATAAGGCTTCGCGTAAAGTAACATTCTTTGCGCAACTAAAAGAAGAAACTAAATCGCGAAACACAAATACCGAAACCAATCTCCACCAAATTGCCACCGGAACCCGAAGAGGCCTCACGAGTCAAATCGACTTTGTAGCTACCCGGCAATTGCATTTGAAAAGCCGGGCGCAACTTTCATCATTCCAATTCAATGGAAATACTTCGTATGGGATGGTGCTGATGCAAGATGCCACTTTCGATGCTTCCCGCTTCTCAATCACCGCGCGCTATGCTTTGTTTGATACCGATGACTTCGACAACCGGATTTATATCTATGAACCGGATACATGGCTCGCTTTTTCATTTCCGGCTTATAACGGACAAGGTGTTCGCAATTTGCTGATGTTGAGGTATCGCATCACTAAAAAAATGAATTGTTGGATACGTTGGTCACAAACGCGCTACCTCTCAAAAGATGAAATTGGAAGTGGTGGAGAAACAATCATGGGAAATAGCCAAAATGATGTTAGATTTCAGGTCAGAATTCAATTCTAACCATCCCTCACATGCATGCTGTTAAATTAATTACCCCAGGAATTTTGTTTACGATGGCCTTCGGACTTCTTATCTTTATTATCATTTTCAGAACCGTCTTCACAAAAAAGAAATAGAATTGCCATTCATGCTATTTACTCCATCAATTGCTGAGATAAGTCATCTTAGAATTACTATAATTTTTTCTAACACAAATGTCTTTCTAAATGAAAAATATGTCTATTGCCATAAATATTACCGGACAGCCCATTAACTTATTATTCCCTTGAAGCTTTTCAAAGGACTCATTCATTCAAACGTCTACATTTCATTAGCGGCAGTCTTTCTGACAGTTGAAACACAAATTCAATTGGGATTAATGCCACAATGGAGACCTTATTTATTCATCATATTTTTCGCTACACTGTTTGAATACAATCTTCATCGATTAGTGACATTGCTCATCGTGAAAGATGCCATCAACTCCGAAAAGCACGCTTGGGTGCGCGAAAATAAAAAAGCGTTTTACACTTTGGTAGCTACCTCCACTGTTGCATTTCTTTTCGTGCTTTGGATCGCCAAAACTAAAGTATTGGTCACACTCGCCCCTATTGCCTTGCTAACCTTGTTTTACTCAATTCCTATTGCTCGATCCAAAAGTTACCTATTCCGCTTGCGCGAAGTGCCTTACCTGAAATTATTTTTGATTGCTTTTGTCTGGACCGCTGTTACCATCTTGTTGCCGGTGGTGCATGCCGAGGTAACCTTCGACCGAACGCACCTATTATTGTTGTTTGCAGAGCGATTCTTGTTTATTCTCGCCATTACAGTTCCCTTTGACATTCGTGACATAGAAGCCGACCGGATATCAAATCTAAAAACGATACCGATTCTATTGGACAAAGATCGATCGCTGTGGGTGTCATATACTGCGCTGTTAGGATTTATAGCATTGGTGCTCTTTCATTATTCATGGCAAAAAGAATGGTCGATCATATTACCACTGCTCATGACTGCCCTGATTACTTTTTTCTTGCTTCAATCCTCTCGAATGCGAGCGCAGCCATTCTATCATTATGGATACTTAGATGGAACCATGCTTTTACAAGGTTTGTTGGTGATGGTGTTTTATTATTTGAATTTGGTTTACAATTAAGAAGTAAAGGCGCAATAAAGCATTGACTGACTAGCTACTCCAAAACCCCTTTATCGGAGAATTTGCACCTTTACCGAAATAGATATGGTCAGGCTGATTTTGTTTTCGATTTTACCTTATAACAAATCCACAACCACTATGAATCGTTTACGCATTTCGGCCCTGTTTACAACAGCCCTTATTGTATTGTGCTCCATATCGTCTACAGCTCAAACCACCAAGAAAACGCTCGAACTTCCCGAATTTAAAAGCATTTATGTTAACTCCAACTACACTGTTTATCTCAAGCAAACCAACAAGCAAGAGGTAACAGTAGAGGCACTCACCGAAATTTTCGAGCTTTCTACTTTCAAAGTAGAAAACGGTGTGTTAATGATTAATGTGGAGCGCAAGCCCGACAATCCGAACAAAAGTATCTGGGCAAAAATTGACGACATTAAGCTTAAGCCAAATATGAAATTGATGGTGAGCATGAAAAACATCTCCGAATTACAAGTAAATGGCAATGGTAAAATCATTTCTGAAAATTCAATTGCCTCAGATAACCTCGCGCTTAGTGTGGCCGGCAATGGTTCAATTGATCTAGATATTAAAGGAAATTATTTAAAGACAGAAGTGAGCGGCTCTGGATCCATCGCACTCAAAGGCTATGCTTCGATGAATGATGTTGTGATGAGCGGCAGTGGAAATGTAAATGCCTTTTTGTGCGAAATTGAGAAAGCAAAAGTAAAGATGAGCGGATCGGGTGCATGTGAATTGAATGTAACCGGAAACCTGGAAGCACTTGTAGTAGGTAGTGGAACACTAAAACATAAAGGCAACACCAAAGAGGTTTCTAAAAAAATCTACGGTTCAGGCGTGGTCGATCGGGCGTATTAATGATGATTTTTTCATGGTCTTTATTACCCGATGTCAAACCATCTCGCATGGGCATTTATATTCATCTATATCATCTAAAGCTTAGCCAAGGAGCTAATTCAAGCCGAAGCTTTGACACGCGTGTTCCGTGTTGCCACGTCTTTACGAGAGGGTGTGGCAGGCTGACAAAAGAACTCAATCATTTACAGAAGTAATTGTAAGCTCGCGCAATCAATTATCTTTATATTCAAAACAGAATTCTCTCACCATGCCAGAAATCAACTCCATCAACATCATGCAAAAGTTCTCACTGTTTGATAAACAGTGGACACCACATATCATTGGGGAACTGAACGGACAATACGTAAAGTTGTGTAAACTGAAAGACGACTTTGTATGGCACAGCCACGAAAACGAAGATGAATTATTTATGGTCTTTAAAGGCACTTTGCTAATGGATTTCCGTGATGGCCGAACCGTAGAAGTAAAAGAAGGTGAAATACTGATTGTACCTAAAGGCGTAGAACATCGCCCGCATACCAATGGAGAAATTGTATTCAATCTTTTGTTTGAACCCAAAGGAACGCTGCACACCGGAACTGTTGAAAGTGAAATGACCGTGAAGGAACTAGGTTGGATATAATTCCATTCGGTTTACTGCCATTCTCAACTTCAACACTAAGTTCTACCACCCAATTCCATAATCCTCTCCATGATTGCTGCTGCCGCCCCAAAAGGTGCCGTGATGCCAATCAAAATAGATTGCGTTAATCGGGCCACTGGTTCGATCCTGATATGTTATCTTATATCCCATGCGCGATAAATCTTTTCGTACCCAAGCCGGCATAGCGCTGTTGAGAGTCAATCCACCCGGCACTTTTTCGTGATCGCCAAAGCTGGAATACATCTGCAATGTTTTAAAGCTTGGAGCTTCACACGCCTCTTGCACCGTCATCCCAAACTCCACCACATTCAAAAAGAATTGAATCAACAACTGATCTTGTTCATCACCCGCTTGCTTGGCAAACGACAAAAATGGTTTACCGTCTTTCAATGCTAAGGTGGGTGTAAGCGTTACCCGTGGGCGCTTGCCCGGCTCCACTACATTGAAGGGATTCTCTTTCGGATCTAACACAAAAGATTGCATGCGCTGACTCATACCAATGCCTGTGTTGCCCGCAATGCACGCAGGCACCCAACCACCACTAGGCGTAATGGAAACCACCCAACCTTCTTTGTCGGCTGCTTCTACGGAAGTAGTGCCTGCCGTAAATGATTCCAAATATTTTTCATCCAATGGATTAACCGGTTTAAAATTATCTGCACGACTCGTTCCCCATTTTTGTAAAATATCGAGGTATGGATTTTGTTTTCCTTCAAATGGATACGGATCGCCCGGAGCAATTTTCGGATCATTCATCTCCGGATTAATCAACTTGAATCGCTCACGTGCATATTCTTTCGAGAGCAATCCTTTGATTGGCTCTTCGGGTGCAAAAGCCGGATCGCCATAATAGAAATCGCGATCCGCGAAAGCGAGATTCATTGCCTGATAGACGGTGTGAATGTATTTGGTAGAGTTGTAGCCCATGCTCTTTAAATCAAAATTTTCGAGAATGTTGAGTGTTTGCAACATTGCTGGACCTTGCGTCCAGGGTTGCAACTTGTACACATCAATCCCACGATAGGTTGTCATCGTAGGCTCTTCAATTTTCACTTTCCAATTAGCGAGGTCAGCTTCAGTAAACAAACCGCCTTGCTCCTGACTGCCACGCACAATCTCTTTCGCGATATCGCCTTTGTAAAAGCGATCATACGCTGCATAGATAGCGGCCTTGCGGTCTTTTCCTTTCTTTAATGCTTGTTGCTCGGCATCTACTAACTTCTGTAATGTGGCGAGCAAATCTTTCTGCACAAAAATTTCTCCTGCATCGGGTGCTTCGCGCTTCTCCTCCAAGTGTGTTAAGAATACTTTCTTAGAATAAGGCCACTTTTTAATTTCTTCTTTGCCACGCTCAATGGAAAAAGCAGTTTGCGCTTCGATGGGATAACCTTCGGCCAATTGCATGGCAGGCGCGAGCACTTCTTTCAAACTCATCGTACCGTATTCGGCTAGCATGGTCATCAACCCTCCTGCAGTGCCGGGAGTAACGGCTGCCAGTGGACCAAACTCAGGCGGATACTTCATGCCTTTGTTTTTAAAGAAGTCGGCTGTTGCACCGGTAGGCGCTACACCCAACGCGTTGATGGCAATTACTTTTTTTGTTTTGGGATTGTAAATAAGTGCTTGCGTTTCTCCGCCCCAACTCAGCACATCCCACATGGTGCAGGTAGCTGCCAGCATCGCGCACGAAGCATCAACTGCATTTCCACCCTTATTAAAAATCATGGCTCCAGCTGTAGCAGCCAAAGGCTTACCTGTGATGGCCATCCAATGCCTGCCATGCAGTGGTGGTTTTTGGGTGTTGACGGGCAGGTTGTTGAATGATTGGGCGGTGGCTTGTAAACAGCACACTGTGGCAAAGAAAAGATGGCTTAGCTTCATATAGATTGATTATCTTTAAATCAGTTTACTGTTAATCTAATTTCTAAGGTAATCAAATAATAAAGGTTTCGCACATCAAATTTGCCAGCGGGCAATCATCTCCACCAAAGGAAAATTTATGAATACACATCAACAACTGATTGAAAAATTCTACTCTGCTTTTCAGCAAAAAGATTGGAAAACCATGCAGTCGTGTTACCACGATGAAGTTGAGTTCAGTGATCCTGCATTCACCCATTTGAAAGGTAAAGAAGCGAAAGCCATGTGGCACATGCTGGCCACCAATGCACGTGATTTTTCACTAACCTTTAATCAAGTACAAGCCGATGGCAACAAAGGCAGTTGCCATTGGGAAGCTGCTTATACTTTTTCACGAACAGGCAAGCGCGTGTTAAACAAAATCGATGCATCGTTTGAATTTAAAGATGGTTTGATCTATCGACACACCGATCATTTTGATTTTTGGAAGTGGACGCAGATGGCTTTGGGTACATCCGGATTACTATTGGGATGGAGCTCTTTCTTGCAAAACAAGGTACGCGCCACTGCGATGGGCGGCTTAAAGAAGTTCATGAAAGACAACCCGCTTTATGCGTAGAAAAGGTCAAAAAAGCGCCAAAAATAGCCTAAAGACCCTCAAATTCAGCGATTTGCATTTACAGATAATTAATAACTATATTTGAGAGTTAATGAAAGTAAATCCCATCTGAAAGTAAATCCCATCTGAAAGTATCCCCACCTCGTGAGTTTATTGTCGGTAAGGTTTTAATGAGTTAACAAGAACATTTTATCACTTAATTTTTAAAACACAAATGAACATTTATGTAGCCAACATTCCCTGGAAAGCAACCGAGGAACAATTGAAGCAGTTATTCTCCGAGTACGGTGAAGTAAGCTCTGCGAAGATCATCATGGACAAAGTAACGCAGCGCAGCCGTGGCTTTGGTTTTGTAGAAATGGCTGATGATGCAGCCGGTAAGAGTGCTATCGATCAATTGAACGGTGCTGACTTCCTAGGAAAGAACCTGGTTGTAAACGAGGCTCGCCCACGCGAAGAAGGTAGCGGTGGTGGTCGCGGCAACCGCGGTGGTGGAGGCGGTGGCTTCCGCAGAGGCGATTTCAACAGAGATTATTAATCGGTTTGAAATAGAGACTTTATATGCCACGCCAAAAGCGTGGCATTTTTTATTTATAGACTTCGCTGCAAATCGCTTCGATAGTTTGACCTTATCTTTTTCTGATCAACTCCTGATTTTTATTTTTACTGCATGACTCCTTCGCATACTGCTAATCGGCTCGCACGCGCCACTTCTCCCTATTTATTACAGCACGCAAACAATCCGGTGGATTGGTTTGAGTGGGGCCACGAAGCATTAACGAAAGCCAGGCAAGAAGATAAACCCATCTTGCTGAGCATCGGCTATTCTTCATGCCACTGGTGCCACGTGATGGCGCACGAGAGTTTTGAGAACGAAGACATCGCGCAATTGATGAATGAGTATTTTGTGTGCATCAAACTCGATCGCGAAGAGCGCCCGGACATCGATCAGATTTACATGGAAGCTGTGCAAGCCATGGGGCAAAATGGTGGATGGCCATTGAATGTATTTCTAACACCCAATCAAAAACCATTTTTTGGCGGCACGTACTTTCCACCCAAAAACTGGGCACAACTACTCGTTCAGATCAATAAAGCTTTTCGCGAAAAGCGAAATGAAATTAACGAATCGGCCAACGACCTCGGCAAACATCTGGCGATTTCTGATTTGCAACGTTTCAAAAATGTGCCGCCCGCCAATGGGTTAAACCTAAGTGCGCTCGATGCCATGCTTCAGGTGATCGAATCGCGATTTGATTTTCATGAAGGCGGACTGGACAAAGCGCCTAAATTTATCATGCCATCTATCTGGCTGTTTTTGCTTCGCTACTATCAAATAAGTAAGAATTCAAAAACATTGGAGATGCTGCACCTCACCCTAAAGAAGATTGCAGCCGGAGGAATCTACGATCAAATTGGTGGCGGCTTTGCGCGCTACTCGGTGGATGGCCAATGGTTCGCTCCGCACTTTGAAAAAATGTTGTATGACAATGGCCAGTTGCTTAGTCTTTATGCCGAAGCGTATCGGCTTACGAAAGAATCAGTTTACGCACGCATTGTTCGGGAAACGGTTGCCTGGCTTGAGCGAGAAATGACTTCGCCTGAAGGAGGCTTCTATTCTGCATTGGATGCGGACAGTGAAGGTGAAGAAGGAAAATTTTACACTTGGCAATTCGATGAATTAAAAGAACTGACCACAGAAGAAATTCAACTCCTCACAGATTTTTATCATGTAACGACCGCAGGCAACTGGGAGCACGGTAAAAACATTGTCTTCCGCGAAAGCGATACAGAACCAACACCTGCTCTGCTGCAACTCAACCAAAAACTACTAGCCATTCGGAATAAAAAAATAAAGCCAGGACTGGATGATAAAATCCTTACGGGATGGAACGCCATTACGATTCAAGGACTTGTAGATGCGTATCGTAGTTTGGGTGAAGATCACTATTTAGCATTAGCAGAGCGTGCTATTCAATTTATTGAACAACATCTGATTGTTGATGGCAAGTTGCATCGCTCATTCAAAGGAACACATTCGGTGACAACCGCATTTATCGATGATCACGCCTTTCTGATTCAAGCTTACACATCTTTGTATCAAGCCACCCAAAAAGAATACTACTTGATTGCGGCCAAGAAGTGGTGCGAGGAAACCATTCGCTTGTTTTACGATCCGTCTGAAGGTTTCTTTTACTTCAATAGCCATGAGGCAGAATCGCTGATAGCACGAAAGAAAGAAGTCTTTGATAATGTGATCCCATCTTCCAATTCGGTGATGGCTCGCAACTTATTTCACCTTGGCACTTTTTGGGATAAGGAAAGTTGGAAAACGATGGCAAGTGAAATGATGCAACGACTGATCGCCTTAACACAATCGGAACCCATTTACATGTGTCATTGGGCATTGCTGGCCGCTGAAATGACACAAGGTTTGGCAGAGGTAGTGATCACCGGATCCAAGAATTTAAGTTGGCAAAAAGAATTTGATCAATCGTATCTGCCGTTTGCATTATTCTTGAGTGCCAATGGCACCAGTAAGTTGCCTTTAGTAACCGACAAATTAGCAGAGCAACGAGAAGCCATTTATGTTTGCTTCAAAAAAAACTGTCAATTGCCGGTATCGCGCGTGCAAGATGCAATCAAACAAATTGTGCCACCACAAAAATAGAAGATATGCTGGGTGTTGACCGGTTCATTCAGTCATCCGATATAATCAAAAAATCGCGGGCTGCCTTGCTCACCAACCACGCAACATTGGCAAGTTCTGGTTTACCGGTTGCGCTCGAATTGAAAAGAAGCGGTGTAAACCTGATCAAATTATTTTCGCCCGAACATGGAATTCATTCGCAGGATGAAGACGGAAAAGCACAAACCAATCAAATCGATCCCATCACAGGTTTGCCGGTAATCAGTTTGTATGGTGCTAAGATGGCGCCACATGAAAACGATTTAGCAGACATTGACTACGTATTGATTGATCTGCCTTCCATCGGATGTCGGTTTTATACCTATTTGTGGTCCATTACCCACATGATCGAAGCAGCGGGACGTGCTAATAAGAAAGTGATTCTACTTGACCGTCCCAATCTCGCTCAACGATTAGCCTCACAATGCGAAGGTCCATTGCTGAATGAGAACAGCTGCGCATCATTTATTGGACGCTGGAGTATGCCCATCACGTTTCCATTTTCTTCCGGTGAGATGATGCGCTGGTTTATCCACAAACGCAACATCGATGTGGAACTCGATGTGATTTCACATCAGCCCAATGCGGTAAATAATTTTGTGCCGCCTTCTCCGGCTATGAGCGATTTTCAAACAATTCTACTCTATCCATTTAGTGGCCTATTGGAAGGTATTAACGTAAGTCATGGCAGAGGAACCTCATATCCGTTTCGTGTGGTTGGCGCTCCGTGGATTGATGCAATTGCTTTTCACGAAGAATTCAATCGCAAAAAATTTGCCGGAATAAAGGCTGTGCCACATTTCTTCCAGCCGATGTGGAGTCGGTATGAAAACGTATTTTGTCACGGGTTGTATTTTACTGTAACCGATGCCGCTTTGTTTCGCCCGGTTGCATTGGCTTGCTGGATCATACATTATCTGGCCATCAACTATCCGCAACAATTACAACCTGCCACCTATCCTACTGCCGCCAATCCATCGGGTGAGCACCATCTCGATTTACTAACAGGACTCCCTGATTCGTTTTCCATTCTTTGTAATTCCCCAGTCACTTGGGAAAATATTTTCAAACTTACTAACTGCCAGGACTGGTTCGAAAAAGTAAACCATTTCTTGATAGATAAATCCTAACTTTGTAACTATCTCAATTTGGCCATGCATCCGGAATTAGATTTTGATTCATCTACACTCTTTGCCGAGTTGATCATTCCGGTGCCCATTCCTCAGTTATTTACGTACCGCGTGCCACAGTCATTGACAAATAACATTCGTGCAGGACAGCGCGTGATTGTTCCTTTCGGAAAGAAAAAAATAGTAACCGGAATTGTGCACAGCCTCCATCAGCAGCCGCCCAAGGAATACGAGGCGAAAATGATTTTAGAGTTGATCGATGAGATGGAAGTGATCTATGGCGCGCAATTCAAGTTGTATCAATGGATGGCCGATTATTACATGTGCACTTTAGGCGAAGTAATGATTGCGGCACTTCCAGCCGGACTAAAACTTTCAAGTGAATCGATGGTGCAAATTGACCCCCGATTTGATTTTGAAAACACCACCTTCGATTTTTCTGAAAAAGAAAAAATACTTTTATATCGGTTAAAAACGGATACACTCACCTACACCGAAGTGGCAGCCTTATTGAATGCCAAAAATATTTATTCGATTCTACGCTCGTTACAAAGCAAGTCCGCGGTTATTCTATTTGAACAAGTTAAAGAAAAATATAAACCCAAAACCGAAAAGAGAATCCGGCTTAACGAAAACTTCGTTTCCAAAAAAAATCTGGAAGCACTATTCGAAAAGCTATCACAAAATCCAAAACAAGAATCCATTGTACTTAAGTATTTACAAGAAGTGCCGGTCTTCTCACATCCGGAGTTAAATGCATCCGGATTTCCGAAAAACAAATTACTGGGCGATGAGCTATCTGCCTCCTCGTTAAACACACTCATCAAAAATAAAATACTGGAAGAGTATGATATTGTTGTTCCACGCTTTGGCTTTGATGAACCCACCACCATACATTCCATTCTTCTTAGCGAACAGCAAGAGCAGGCACGTAATCTGATCCTATCCGAACTAGAAACGAAAAATGCCGCGTTGCTGCACGGAGTTACGGGTAGTGGTAAAACCGAAATCTACATCGATCTGATTAAACGCGCACTGGATGGTGGCAACCAAGTATTATATCTGCTTCCGGAAATTGCACTCACCACGCAAATCGTTTTTCGCCTGAAGAAATTATTTGGCAGCGAAATGGGTATTTATCACTCGAAGTTTTCGGACAACGAGCGCGTGGAAGTTTGGAATGGTGTACTCACCGGCAAACTGCGATTCATTGTAGGCGTTCGCTCTTCGGTGTTTCTGCCTTTTGATAATTTAGGGTTGATCATTGTGGATGAAGAACATGACCCATCCTACAAGCAACACGAGCCAGCCCCTCGATATCATGCACGCGATACAGCGTTGATGATGGGGCACATTCATGGCGCTAAAGTCATACTTGGTAGCGCCACTCCGTCTTTAGAATCATATTATCACGCTCAAACCAATCGCTATGGATATATAGAATTGAAAGAACGATTTGGAGATGCACAACTACCGGATATTGTTTTTGCAGATCTTAGCCAAGAGAAAAAGCGCAAAACAATGAAAGGTGAATTTTCCTCGCTCTTGCTCAAAGAAATTCAGCAGTCGCTTGATAGTAAAGAACAAGTTATTCTCTTTCAAAACCGAAGAGGCTACTCCCCTATGATTGAGTGCCAGGACTGTGGCTGGGTACCCAAATGTATTAACTGCGCGGTGAGCTTAACCTATCATCAATATCGTCACGCGATGATTTGTCACTATTGCGGCTACAAAGAAGATATGCCCGCCAAGTGTCCGTCATGTTCATCTCCGCGGATACAAACGCTTGGCTATGGCACCGAAAAACTGGAAGAAGAATTAAAACTCCATTTTGCGGAAGCTCAGACACAGCGCATGGATCTGGACACCACGCGCACAAAATCAGGATACGAGAACATCATTCAAGGTTTCGAAAGTGGAAATACTGACATTCTTGTCGGCACACAGATGGTAACAAAAGGTTTGGATTTTGATAAAGTTAATTTGGTGGGTGTATTCGATGCAGACCGAATGATGCACTTCCCCGATTTTCGATCGTATGAGCGTGCCTTTCAATTGATCATGCAGGTGAGTGGCCGCTCAGGGCGAAGAGCAAAAAAAGGTAAAGTCGTCATCCAGACTTCCAGTCCTGCGCATCGACTGTTCTCTTTTGTACGGCAACATGACGTGAATGGATTTATTAATGATCAATTGAAAGACCGACAAGAACACGGATATCCTCCCTTCACACGACTGATTGAAGTTTATCTGAAGCATATCGATAAGAAAATTGTTAATCAGGCTGCTGCCATCCTTTCAGAACAAATCAAAAAATCCATTCCGATGGTACGCCTTGTGGGGCCTGGTGAACCGATGATTGGAAAAATTCGTAATGAATTTCTCATGACCATGTTACTCAAGATTGGCCGAGATCAGGGTAAGCTGGCTGAAATTAAAGCATTATTATCAAAACTGGCGCAACAACTCACATCAGAAAAAGAATACCGAAATGTGAAGATGGTCTTTGATGTTGATCCTGCGTAACTTAATTGTATTCCTTTCAGAATCACAAATTAACGCCCTGTCAATTAAATATTCAGGCCGCTCGTAAGCGGCCTGAATCATTGTAGATTTAAAATACAGTGGATAAAAACGAAATCCCTTTCAAAGCTTTTAAAAAGTAGCAGTTAATCGTGCAAAAACAAATCTACCATTAAAACCACCTTGGTTTGCTAAAAAAAGCAACCGTCCACGGTTGGAAGCATCGCGTCCACTTGAATAATCAATAGACCCGATAGAGTTTCTTGGATCAATAAATATTTGATCAGGATAAACGTCAAACAAATTATTTGCGCCTACAGAAAGATTCAAGTGCTTACTCAACCTATATCCAAACGTCAAGTCTGTAACAAATATTGCAGAAAATGTCTGATCGATGAACGCACTTCCATCTGCCGTCCGCGCGAAATCGGGGTTCCAATACGTGCCATCAGCCTTTTTTGAATTAGGATCAATATTATGCACATAAGATATTTCACCAAAGCGAACTATACGTGCTATTACGTTTAGCTTGTTGAGTGCGTAGGTAAGGCTCAGGTTTACTTTGTTGCGCGGTTGAAGTACTTCGATACGCGATTGTTGTTGCCGATCGAATAACAAATTCTTAAACCACGTGTTTGGGTTGGTAGTGGGATCGTTTTTGGCGGGTGAGTTGATGAGATCAGTGCTGTTAATAGCGGTCACTTTGTTTTCGTTTAAATTCAGTCCAAGTGTTGCTGTTAATGAGCCCTTGCCCAAATCCATTTTATGCGATGCAACAATATCTAAACCTTTAGTTGTTGTATTTGCGGCATTAGCAAAAAAATTAACATTGTTCACTCCGATAAACTCATTGGCTGCAAAGCCGAGCAAGCTTCTGGAGAATGCTCCAGAATAAACTATGCGGTCAGTAATATTAATTTGATAGGCGTCAATAGTAACAGCGGTTTTGCCAAAAGAAGCTGTAATTCCAAATGTGCCGCCAATGGAAGTTTCGGGACGGAGCGCAGCCACACCAATTTTCGTACGCGCTATTTCGCTATCATTATTTACCGTAAGTGTATTGGATGGATTTCCACTAACAAACTGCGTGCTGATGTTTTGAAAATATCGCTGATGTAAGGAAGGCGCTCTGAAGCCGGTACTAATTGACCCGCGCAACGAAAATATCTCTGATAGTTTATAGCGAGCTGCAATCTTTCCACTCACATTCGATCCGAAATCAGAGAAATTCTCAAAACGACCAGCAACACCAATTAGCAATTTATTATGAAGTTCTCCTTCAAGGTCAGCGTACAATCCTAAACTCGTTCGCGATTTATCAATGGCATAATCGGGTTGAAAACCAGGAAACACCTGTGCACCCGGCAAAGCGAGCGTAGTTCCTGCCGCAGGACCATTGATGGTTAGTGGAGCTGTCGCCACTGTCTTCGGGGTAGTGCTACCGCTATAAGAGTTTAATTCGCCAGCGGTAATTACATAATTTTCATACCGAAACTCTCCACCAAATGCCACATTAAAATTTGTGATGGCTGCACCTAAACTGGAATATGTCCGTGCTGCGTCTACGTTGAAAGTATTCTGCGTGAATCCTAATTTACCTGCATCAAAACTTGTTTGCACGTTTCCATTCGAAAGTGAAGCATTGCCCGATTCTTCCACACGAAACGCAAACGAGTTACTGCCCAAAGTATTACTGAAGTCTAATCGCCAATCATTGATTTTTGTTTTAAATCCTACAATCAGCGAAGGATCTTGAATGGTTGGTGAAATGGCAGGCAGAAATCCATTGGGATAGTACAATGATCCATCTGAATTTAACGGTTGCTGTGAACGAGAAACCGGCAGGCGTACATTTCCGAAAGCCTTACCTGTGCGATACGTATAACCTCCGGCAAAGTAAAACTCAGAATTATCATTTACCGGGAGCGAACCATTTACAAATACCCCCAAATTTCTGGATGATGAATTTCCAAACACCATGTTATGGCGATCATATTTGGTCTGCGCAGCCAGCGTAGCATCATCTTTAATTAGCTGGGTGCGAAAATCGTTTTGCACCTGATTAGCCGGAGTGCCAGGGAACGATCCGCTGGATCCAAGGTAAATAGTTGGAGCATTATCCAAACCACTGCGATTTGAATTTCCGCGCTCGTTGTATTGAGCTGTAACAGTGAGGCTTCCATTTTTACCCAAACGAAATCCTTTGCTCAAATCGAGCTGCACCACTTGGCCATCAGTAATGTTCTGACTCTTTATATCAAAGCCTCCATTTATGGTAGGGACCTTGTATTGCAAATTAGTAAGGTTGGTTCCGGTTGTAAGCGAAGCGGTGAATCCTTCGTAATCCTTTTTGAGTACCACATTTATGACGCCTGCAATTGCATCAGACCCATATTGCGCAGCCGCTCCGTCACGAAGTACCTCCACACGTTCTACTGCCGCAACCGGAATTACGTTCATATCAGTACCTACCGATCCTCGCCCAACTGATCCATTAATGTTCACTAATGCAGAAGTATGTCTTCTCTTTCCATTTACCAAAACTAAAACCTGATCAGGGCCTAAGCCGCGCAGAGAGGCAGGATCTAAGTGGTCGGTACCATCTGTTACGGTTTGTTTGTTGGAATTAAAAGAAGGGGCTACATATTTAAAATATCACCAATATTAACTTGCGAGAAACTCTTAAGCTCTTTGGTTGTAATAGCATCAATAGGAACAGGCGAGGAAGTGGATGTGCGCTGCGCTACGCCTCGTGAACCTAATACAACTACTTCACCCAATGATTCAATGGACTCCTTTAATACAAAGTCAAGATTTACGTTTTCATTGCCAATGGTAATCGGTTGGGCAAGCGATTCATAGCCAATAAAACTAATGTTAAGCGTATAGTTTCCCGGAGCTAAAGTCAATTCATAATGTCCATCTGCATCCGTCACGGTACCTTGTGTAGTGCCAGCTACCGCAATGGTAACCCCTGCTAGTATTTCTCCAGTTTGAGAAGTTACTTTTCCCAATATTTTAGAGTCAGCTTGTTGGTATGGAATCAATTCAGTTAAAATCTGATTACTCGAAACAGAAGCGGTGAGCGAACTGGCATAAACAACATCTTGTCGTTTCAAAATGATAACATAAAAATTATCAGCTACCAATTTGTATTCCAAACCCGTATTTCGTAAGGCAAAATCAAGATCGCGTGTAATTGATTGATACCGGGTTAGTGGCTCCGCCATTTGATCCTCAATAAGACGTTGATCTGTGAGGATGGATACATGATAATGCTTTTCCAAATCCTTCAGTACTTGCTTAAGTGATTGGTGAGTTTCCTGCGTTTGACCAGCCGATTCATTTACAGGCAAAGCTTTTTGCCCAAACGAAACCATGGTGAGGCTCGATAAGAGTGCAACTTGTAGTAATATTTTCATAGATAAATTGGGTTTAATTGTTTACTGGGATTAGGTTTTCTACTGATTTGGAAATGGAGATTGTATCACCTTCCTTCACAATCTGAAGATTGAAAGAGGCTTCAATACCTTTTATTAAATTATCCAAGCTATTGCATGGAACTGTGCCCCATAATTTCAATGAAAGTATAGAAGGGTCGCTGATCTGAACATGCACACCATAAGTATCTTCCATTCGTTGAATTACTTCTTTCATCAGCATATTATCCAAAACCAGTTTGGCGTTTTTCCACGAAGAACTTTTCTCCGGCTGCACTTGGTTCTTTTCAATCACTTTATTACTTTCCAAAAAAGTAATCGCTTCACCTGGTTTTATCGTAATTTGTTGCACCTGCTTTTCCTTGCGGATAGTCACCTTTACGCTGCCTTCATTTAATACCACATTCGATCGCCCTCTGCGGTGCTGTATGTTAAATTTTGTACCCAACACCTCCACTTTAAATTCATCATTGACTATTACAATAAATGGACTATTATTTTTGGTATGCACGACATCAAAAAAAGCCTCTCCTTCTACCGAAACGGTACGAATCGAATCTCCAACTAAAGTTGAGGAATAGGATAACCTTGAATTTCCATTCAGAACTACCGAAGAGCCATCCGGCAATGTGATTGTCTTTACTTCACCGAAAATTGTTCGATACTCAATGGGCTGCTTTTGAAAGGAATAATAAATCCATATCATTGAGAAAATCAGGAAAGCGACAGATGCTGCTACTCGCCAGAAATATTTTTGTCCAAGTTGCTTCCGCTGATTTTTAGCAGTCTCGAAAATAGCATATACTATTCGATTGGATTCAGTTTGAGAAATAACTTGGTAGGATTCTAATTTCGACAACACTTCTTCAACAGCAGGCAGGTCAGCAGATGTGCCATGCGATTGAATGTATTCGATTAATAATTCTATTTCGTGTTTTGAACACTCATTGTTTATAAATTTTTGAACAATCTCCTTCAAGATGATGCCAATTAAAGTTTAAATCAATAGTAAGGTTTGATTGGTTCTGTATCGACAGACCGATCGCGGAACCTTTACACCCTACTACAATTGAAAATGGAGGAAGTACGATGTGTCGCGCAAAAATATTTTCTAACGGCTCAAAAAAGCGTGTAATCCAATTTTTTTGAACCCTAATCTTTTGTTAGCTAATGGATAGCTGAAAAAAATTAGCGAATAGAATTAAAAACCTGAACTAAAAATACAAGTAACAATTGGTGCGTTTGTAAATAATGCTTGATCGCCTTAAGCGCCTTATACATTTGATCTTTAACTGTATTTTTAGATATCCTTAATTGGCGAGCTATTTCATCATGGCTTTTGTTTTCCCATCGTGATAAAGAAAATATCTCTTGTTGCCGAGTTGGCATTTGCGTAATTGCTTGCGTGATAAGCTCTTTCGTATCTTTAAAATCAATCAACCACTCCTGCCGAAATTCTTTCTGGCTTTCATAGAAAACCTGTTTCTTCATCTTAACATCTCTTGTTGCTTTCTTTAAAAAATTGAAGGAGAGGTTTTGTGTTATGGTATATAGATAAGGTTTTATCTGCGGTTGCAAACCTTCTCTGTTTTGCCAAATAATCATAAACACATCTTGCACGATTTCTTCGGCTATTGATCGTTCTTTAGTAATGTGTTGGCAATACGTAAATAATTCATTGCGATAGCGATCGAACAAACATCTGAAAGAAGCTTCATCTCCCTCCTTTATTTTGCGAATAATAGCCTCCTCATCGTAGACTTTAGGTCTATACATGGAAATAATTCCGTTGCCATTGGCAACCAATTAAGTTGTGACACTAAATAATGGGGAGACTAAAAAGACGTTAAAGCTTCCGCAAAGAAGCGATGGGGAAACGTCTGGCAAAAAAAGATTTGAGAACCGGCCTATTATTTACCTAGAATGCTCCACTCTTCATTGAGCACAGCAATCGCTTGATGAGCCGTTAAATCAAATTGACAAGGAACAACCGAAACATAATTGTTAGCGATTGCCCACTCATCATTATCTTCTGCCTTATCAAAATTAACAAAGTTTCCGGTCATCCAGAAATAGCTTCTGCCATAAGGGTCAAATCGCTGATCAAACTCTTCTACCCATTTGGCATTGGCCTGACGGCAAACACGAATGCCTTTTAATGGCTCGTTGCGTTTAGCGGGAATATTTACATTCAAAGCAACCCCCTTGGGCAAGCCTTTCTCTAAAACCTGTTGCACAATTTTCTTCACAACTTCACCCGTGTGCGAGAAATCTGCTTTATGGCTGTAGTCGCAAAGTGAAAAACCAATCGCAGGTACTCCTTCGATGGCACCTTCAATGGCAGCAGACATCGTTCCGGAATAAAGTACGCTGATCGATGTATTGCTTCCGTGATTGATTCCGCTCACCACTACATCGGGCTGACGGTCATTCTTCAGAACAAAATGCCGCGCCATTTTAATGCAGTCGGCAGGCGTACCACTGCACTCATACGCACGTACGCCTTCAAAAATAAATGACTCGTTTAATCGAAGCGTATCTCCCACAGTAATGGCGTGACCCATTCCTGATTGCGGCCCATCCGGTGCAACCACCAACACATCACCCAATTCTTTCATCACAGAAACTAAATTGAAAATTCCGCGTGAGGTGATACCATCGTCATTCGAAACTAAGATAAGTGGTCTTGCCATGTTTTATTTATTTTACGAGGGTGTTATAATATTCAATGATCCGGGCTAATTCGTATTTGTAATCAAAATCTAATTTATTGTCCTTCACAAAACCCTTTACTTCCTTTTCACGATCTTCCATCAAACGCAGCCAGTCGGCCTTGCGGCCCTCAAACTCTGCAATCGTGCCATCGGGCTTCAATAAAAAATAAGTGTTTACCAAGACAAGGCGAGTCGTTGTTCCATAGTAGTAATAGGGCGAACTGACAGTGCGGTATTCTAACTTCTCACGACAAAGAACCGTAATCTTTCCTTCGCAAATCAACTCAAAAAAGATGGGTGTTTTGTAGGTATTATTGACAGAGTAGGGCAGCGAATAAAACTGTCGGTAGCGCTTGGCACCTGCATCGAAAATTTCAACAAACAATACTTTGCGTGCGGTGTAACTTTGCAATTGCCCTTTGATCTTAATTTGAATGATATCGCTCTGCTGGTCATACTTCACCAATCCGCGAAGCGTGTCCGTTGTTTCCAAAACTAATTTACCCTCGTGCCACAACTCAAAGGCAAACTGCTGCGCAAGCAAAACCTGCGATGAAACAATAAATACACTCAATAGAAAAAACTTCCGCATCACTTCTTTAAAATCATGTGTCCGAGTTTATCTCGCTTTGTTAGCAAATATTTTTCGTTGTGTTGATTCGGTGTAATCTCAATAGGAATGTTCTCTACGATTTCCAATCCGTAGCCCATCAAACCTACTCTCTTTTTAGGATTGTTAGTAATCAATCGGATTTTAGAAATACCCAGATCATGTAAAATCTGCGCACCAATTCCATAATCCCGATTATCCATATCAAAACCTAATTGCAGATTAGCTTCAACAGTATCCAAACCTTGCTCCTGAAGTTTATAGGCTTTTAGCTTGTTGAGTAACCCAATGCCCCTGCCCTCTTGCTTCATATATAGAACAACGCCTTTGCCTTCTTGCTCTACCATCTTCATCGCACTATGCAATTGCGGACCACAATCGCAACGGCATGAACCAAAAATATCACCGGTAACACAAGAAGAGTGTACTCGCACCATCACCGGTTCATCTTTTTCCCACGTTCCTTTTACTAACGCCATGTGTACCTCTTTGGTGTTGAGCTGCTCGTAAGCGACCAATTGAAAATCACCCTGTGAGGTTGGTAATTGAACATCGATCTGGCGCACCACTTGCTTCTCTTTGTTCATCCGATACGCAATCAGATCTTTAATAGTTACCAACTTCAACTGAAAGCGCTCCGCTACTTTGACCAAATCAGGTAGCCTTGCCATGCTTCCATCTTCATTGCAAATTTCTACTAAAACACCGGCTGGTCGGAATCCAGCTAAACGAGCAAAGTCAATAGCAGCTTCGGTATGGCCCGATCTGCGCAACACACCTTCGCGTTTTGCTTTGAGTGGAAAAATATGTCCGGGTTTACCCAACTCCTCTGGTTTAGTTTCTGGATCGACCAATGCTTTGATGGTCTTAAACCGATCGTGGGCTGAAATACCGGTTGTGCAGCCGTGACCAATTAAATCCACCGAAACTGTAAACGGAGTTTCGAAGGCGGCCGTATTTTTTCCCACCATTAATTCGAGACCCAACTCTTCGCAGCGATCTTCAATAATAGGCGCGCAAATCAATCCACGGCCGTGCGTTGCCATAAAATTGACAATCTCCGGGGTAATGGTTTCAGCGGCACAGATGAAATCACCTTCGTTCTCACGATCTTCGTCATCTACCACAATAATTACCTTGCCATTTTTGATTTCTTCGATGGCCTCCTCGATTGTATCTATTTTTAGTTTGTCCATTTTAACCTCTTATGATTTAATCTTCTAATTAACAATTATACATACTGACTGGTTCAGATTTGTTCATAATAGAGAATTTTGCATCTCCGTCACTTCGCTATCACAATACCTAGCAAACCAGCCAACTCTGATTCCGCTTTTTTCAAGCCGGTTTGCATTTCCAGCGCTTTATCTAATTCATCCCAATTGCCTCCGATCTCCGCTTGCTTTACTGCCATCAAATTTTCTTCCATCATTTTTTGCACCACCCTGAATTTTAACCGCAACACATTGTTCAAGGCTAACTCATTCAGCACGTCATTTTCCTTCGGGAAATAAATATGAAACTTCTCACTCCAGTGCTGACTCGTAGCATAACGTGGTGTAATCAACTCGGTCACCATCCGTTTTACCTCCTCACTGCCATTCCTCAAAAAGTATTGGTTGTCGATGGTTTGGCCTTTAGCAAATCCATTTTTAAACGCCTCATATATTTCCTTAAAAACCGGATGCGTAAATTCCACATCTTCCAATTCATGCAATAAAAAATCAGATAGGTTTTGCTCTTCTAATTTTTGATCGGCATAATTCAATAGTAAGCGAATGGTTTCGCGCTCCTGAAAGAATACCATCCCCTGCGCATCGACTTTCGCTGGTGCGGATTCAATTTCGTCAATCGTTGGTGGTGCTTCCTGCTGTTCGCGAATGGCTTCTTTCTCATTCTTGCGCCTCTCTCCAATCAATACTTTATTCAGCTCTGCCAACAAAACAGATTCAGTAATATTGAGCAGGTGACTGGTCTCTTGAATGTAAACCGATCGTTTAATCGGATCGGGAATGAGGGCAATACTGGTAACTACTTCTTTGATCGATTCTGCTTTTCGGATCGGATCGCCTGCTGCCTCTTTGGCAAACAAGCTTGTTTTGAACGACACAAAATCTTGTGTGTGCTCCTTCAAAAACTGATGAAAAGCAGTAGTTCCTACTTTACGCGAATAGCTGTCCGGATCTTCACCATCCGGAAACAACACCACGCGCACGTTGAGCCCGCCTTTCAAAATCATGTCAATGCCGCGCAAGGCTGCTTTGATACCGGCTGAGTCTCCGTCAAATAAAACAGTGACGTTTTCCGTAAAGCGATGGATGAGTTTAATTTGATTTTCGGTCAGGGCCGTGCCGGAAGAAGCCACCACATTTTCCACATCGGCCTGATGCATGGAAATAACATCGGTGTATCCTTCCACCAGATAACAAACATCGTGTTGGCGGATGGCATTTTTAGCCTGATACAAACCGTAGAGCACATCACTCTTGTGGTAGATATCGGTTTCCGGTGAGTTGATGTACTTGGGCTGATTCTTGTCTTTGCCCAACATACGCGCCCCGAAGGCAATCACTTTGCCGGAAATATTATGAACCGGAAAAATCACTCTTCCGCGAAAGCGATCGTAGGAGCTGCCGTCTTCTTTCTTTACGACTAAGCCGGTCTTTTCTAACAGATCTTTGTTATAGCCTTTGGCGATGGCCTCGCGACTGAAGTTCTCCCAGCCTTCCAATGCAAAGCCCAATTCAAATTTTTCGATGGTGCGATCATTGAAGCCACGCTCGCGGAAGTAACTCAATCCAATGCTCCTGCCGTCTTCGTGGGTGGTAAGAATATTTTTGTAATACTCTTTGGCAAAATTCATCAGAATGTAAAGTCCCTCGCGCTCCGATTGCTCGGCTGCGCCTTCGTCCGTCAGGCGATCTTCTTTGATTTCGATGCCGTATTTTTTGGCCAAGTAGCGAATGGCTTCGGCATAGCTCAGCTTTTCGTGCTCCATCACGAAAGTGAAGGCATCGCCCCCTTTGCCGCTGCTGAAGTCCTTAAAAATCCCCTTGGAGGGAACGACAAAGAACGAAGGCGTTTTTTCGTTAGCGAAAGGGCTGAGTGCCTTGTAGTTCTGCCCCGATTTTTTGAGCGTCACAAAGTCGCTGATCACATCGATGATGTCGACCCTGTTTTTGACTTCTTCTATGGTTTCGCGGCTGATCAAAATCGGAGGAAAATAGACGGCAAAGATAGGTTTTTGGTCTCGGTAAAATAATCCGAGAATTGATTTTATCTTTGGGAGGTAAAATCAACTATTATTTATTGGTTCTTTAGATGCCCTTGAAATCCATCCAAAATAGAAGATTTTATTCTCCCGCTTGAAATCAAATAAGTAACTTTGAGTGTGAGAAAACGAAAACCGATTCTTTTAGACTTTGAGATTGACAAACTTACAAATTCTGTAGTTAATGTCTTCACTGGGGATAGTTTTGAAACACAGATAACACCTCTTACCAAAACCGACTTAAAAACAGTAACAAAAAAAAATGGTTGGTCATTCAATTGGACATACGAGTTAAAACAAACCGATCGAGAAGTTCATAAGCTGACGATTGAAAATAATTCAGCTATTATACAAGGATTAGTCAGTTTTAGCGTCAGAGCGGATCATGTTTTTATGCACTTAGTAGAAAGCGCTCCGTTTAACATTGGGCGTAATAAAGTCTATGAAGGCGTTCCTGGTAACTTAGTTGCCTTTGCATGCCAAGTATCGTTCAAAAATGGACTTCAAGGTTTTGTTTCTTTTGTTTCTAAAACAAAACTGATTGATCATTACGTCAAATCGCTTGGTGCCTATCACTTCGGTGGACATTTGATGGTTATCTCTACTGATGCAGCGCAAGCTTTAGTTAACAAATACTTTAAAGATTAATACTATGGGGCTAATTAGAGAACCAAAAGGCGTTGATTTTATCATCAAAAGCAGGCCTTTAACAAAAAAAGAAGAGGAGCTTTTAAGCAGCTACATTCGTGAAGAAAAAGCTAAGCGCAATAAAAAGATCAGTGCTCGCAAATCAGTTTCAAAACGAATTGCTTCATTAAGAAAAAAAGCGGTAGTGAAATCAATATCAAAAAGACTAAAAAAGCGAATCCAGAAACTGAACTAAATTTGATTTAACTGGTTCTTATATAGCTATGAAATTTACTCAAGAAGACATTACCCGCGCGCTTTCAACCGTCAGTGACCCCGACTTAAAAAAAGACCTAGTGACGTTGGGCATGATTAAAGATATTGTTGT
>PJQF01000162.1_pt1 | contig 36873 bp, 29 predicted proteins | sample 1503741 | NCBI WGS metagenome assembly PJQF01 (sample SAMN07775949, study PRJNA414020) | Biofilm metagenome, whole genome shotgun sequencing project. | isolation source: biomolecule (vanillin) treated reverse osmosis membrane biofilm | place: India: Nagpur | collected 2017-03-21 | reverse complement strand
CCGCTAATCTTCTTATCTACGACTTCTCGGCCAATGATACTTAGAGGGCCGGAACATACATCTATTTTATCGTCTCCGGGTTGATGGCTCTCGCATTGTTTGGCTACAAACACCGCTATCTAGCCATCCTCTTTTGCTTTATCAGCCTTGGGTTATTTATTTTATCGTATGTCTATCAGGTTAAAATAGTCATCCTAACACCTGAGCAACAGAAGATGGTGTATGCTGAAGAGTACGTACGAACCACCTTCATCATCAATTTCATTATGGGATTGACAGTGTGTGTGCTTATTTTCTTCTTTTTACTCAACATTAATCACCACTCCGCAAAAGAGATTTTAATGAAAAACGAGTTGCTCTCGAAAACCAACCAGGAACTTGATCGGTTTGTTTATAGCGCTTCACACGATTTAAAGGCACCGCTCAGCTCGATGCTTGGATTAATAGAAATTGCCCAACGCACCGATGATCCCGAAGAAGTGAAAGCTTGTTTAGCAATGATGAAGGGGCGCGTAAAAAACCTGGATGAATTTATTTTAGAGATCATCAATTACTCCCGAAACTCTCGTCTTGAAATACAAAAAGAACCGGTCGATTTGTTTGCTTTAACCAAAGAAGTAGTCGATAATCTGAAATATGCTGAAGGTTTTGAACAAATCTATTTCAAATACAACTTTTCTCCTGATCTCAAAATAAAAACCGACCGCGGTCGCTTGCGCGTGGTGCTCAATAATCTGATCAGCAACTCGCTGAAATACCATGACTCCGCAAAAGATAACCAAGTGGTGGAGGTAAATGCATATCAAGAGAGCAACTACCTCAAAATGATGGTGAAAGACAATGGTATAGGTATTGCGGCAGAGCATCAGACTAAAATATTTGAAATGTTCTACCGGGCATCAGAAAAATCCAAAGGATCGGGGTTAGGCCTCTACATTGTGCAGGAAACTATTCACAAGATGAATGGCAAAATTAAGGTAGCCTCAGACGTGGGTGTAGGCACCAGCTTCGAGATTGAGGTTCCCGTTTAACTCATTTTTTTAAATCAGATTTTAGATTGATTGTTGCCTTGAGCGACTAATTTATATCTTTGCGCCTTATGGCAAATCAAGAAGACAACCTTTTAAAAAATATCATCTCTCATTCGAAAGAGTATGGATTTATCTTTCCGTCCAGCGAGATTTATGACGGCCTCAGTGCGGTTTACGACTACGGACAAAACGGATCGGAGCTAAAGAACAACATCAAAGAATATTGGTGGAAGTTTATGACCATGATGCATGACAACATTGTGGGTATTGACGCTGCCATCTTTATGCATCCTACCACCTGGAAGGCATCCGGCCACGTAGATGCGTTCAATGACCCGATGGTCGATAATAAAGATTCTAAAAAACGCTATCGTGCCGATGTGCTGGTAGAAGATGCCATTGCCAAAATTCAAGATAAGATTGACAAAGAAGTAGAAAAAGCTGCGAAGCGTTTTGAAAACTTTGACAAGGCAATGTTTGTCACCACGAACGCTCGTGTAGTAGAGTATCAGAAAAAAATTGACGAGGCGAATGCGCGATTGAAAGATGCGATGAGCAACTCCAACATGGAGGCCATGAAGCAGTTGATCATCGACATGGAAATTACCGACCCAATCTCCGGTACGAAAAACTGGACGGACGTGCGTCAGTTCAACTTGATGTTCTCTACGGAAATGGGTTCGGTGGCCGAAGACGCCAACAAAATTTATCTGCGCCCCGAGACGGCTCAGGGTATTTTTGTGAATTTTCTGAACGTGCAGAAAACAGGCCGCATGAAAATTCCATTTGGAATCGCCCAAATCGGAAAGGCTTTCCGGAACGAAATTGTAGCACGGCAATTTATTTTCCGCATGCGCGAATTTGAGCAAATGGAAATGCAATTTTTTGTGAAGCCGGGCGAGGAAATGAAGTGGTATGAATTCTGGAAAGAGAAACGGATGAAGTGGCATCAGGCGTTGGGATTAGGTGCAGAAAACTATCGCTACCACAATCACTTGAATTTAGCTCATTATGCGAATGCCGCTTGCGACATTCAATTTAACTTCCCGATGGGATTCAAAGAATTAGAAGGTATTCACAGCCGAACTGATTTTGATTTGAAGAGCCATGAAAAGTATTCCGGTAAAAAGTTGCAATACTTTGATTCGGAAGACAACCAAAACTACATTCCATATGTAGTGGAAACTTCTGTAGGATTGGATCGTATGTTTTTATCTATTCTTTCTAAATCTTATACAGAAGAAAAACTGGAAGATGGAACCGAGCGTGTCGTGTTGCGCATTCCTCCGGCCTTGGCTCCACACAAGGTGGCTATCTTACCTTTGATGAAGAAAGACGGTTTGCCTGAAAAAGCTGAAGCTATTTTTAATGATCTGAAATTCGACTTCCGTTGTTTCTACGAAGACAAAGACAATATCGGTAAGCGCTACCGTAGAATGGATGCCATTGGCACACCGTATTGTATTACGATCGATCATCAAACTTTGCAAGATGACACTGTCACCATCCGCGACCGTGACACGATGAAGCAAGAGCGCGTGGCGGTGAGTGCGATCAAATCAATTATTCAAGAATCCATTTCATTATCCGCCTTGTTGAAGAAGATCTAAATGGTTTTTGAATTACTAGGCGGCATAGCGCAACTCTTTAGATCCTTATTTAGAGAGTTGCGCTTTCGTTTTTATGATGGCCCGGTATTTCATCGATTTCTCAATCACAAATATCCATACTATTCGAAGCTGCCGCGCAGATTGAAATTAAAGTTTCTTCGATTGGTGAAAGATCATTACGAATACTTCGATTACATTGAGCGTGATAATTTAAAATTGAAGCGCGCCATGAAAGCCATCATTGCTTCCGCGGCTTCGCAGTTGGTTTTGTTTTTGCCCAACACTTCACTCACTTTTTTCGAGCGCATCATCGTTTATCCGGATTTTTACAATTCTAAAATCACGCATAAAGTACATAAGGGCGAGGTAAACCCAGGCCTCCGAACCATTGTGTTCAGTTGGCATGGCATTGCTGATGGGCTACACCGTTCAGACGATGGGTTGAATTTGCTTTTGCATGAATTTGCGCATGCTCTTTGGCTGGAACACAAAATTATGGGTCACGAGTATCAGGTGATCAGCCCGAAGTGGGTGGCTGCATTTGAGAATTATGCCATTGAAGAAATGCCACGGCTAAAAATTGACAGCGAACACTTTTTTCGCAGATATGCTTTTGAAAACATGGATGAGTTCTTTGCCGTAGCTGTAGAGAACTTCTTTGAAAGATCGGAGAAATTTAAAGCTCATCAACCTGAACTTTACCGTATTTTAGTGCAAATTTTTAAACAAGACCCTACTCAATTTTATGCATCCCAGTCTAAACAAAAATCTCTTTTTCGTTAAAGAACATGTGAAGGTATTTAAAGCCGCTAATAGCTTTGATATTTTGGATCCTGACTCGAAACAGGTGATTTTAAATTGCCGAGAAGAAAACTTAGGGTTCTTTACCAAGTTGTTCCGCTTTACAGACTATAAACGCATGACTCCTTTCAATATGGAGATAAAGTCTCCGGAAGGTCAACCCGTATTGACGGTGCGAAGAGGAGTTTCATTTTTTCTTTCGGAAGTAGAAGTATTGGATGAGCGCAATCAACTGATCGGTAAATTCAAACAGAAGTTTTTCTCTATTGGTGGAAAATTTGAGGTACTCGATGCCAGCGAACGTCCGTTGTGTATGCTAAAAGGAAAATGGACAAGCTGGGATTTTAAGTTTGTTGCTAACGATGGAAAGGAGTTTGCCACTGTAACCAAAAAATGGAGTGGCCTTGGCAAAGAATTATTCACCAGCGCAGATAATTATGTTCTTCAGATCAGTTCGGAAGTTCCTGTTGATCATCCTTTGCGCTTGTTGATTTTAGCAGCAGTAATGTGTATTGATCTAGTGTTGAAGGAATAACGATGAACTGGTCACAACTTCTTTCCTCTCAACGTCTTGATCAAAAGCCTGACACAACCGAACCCTCGCGTAGTGCATTCGAGCAAGATTACGATCGGATTATCTTCAGTCATCCTTTTCGCAGGTTGCAAGACAAAACGCAAGTACATCCATTGCCGGAGCATGATTTTATTCACACCCGGCTCACGCACAGCCTCGAGGTTTCCAGCGTGGGCAGGTCATTGGGAAAACGAGTCGGTGAAGTCATTCTGCAGCGACATCCTGAGTTACAAAAAGACTATTCACTGTTTGATTTTGGTGCGATTGTAGCCGCAGCTTCTTTGGCCCACGACTTAGGCAATCCTCCATTCGGTCATGCCGGAGAAGATGCCTTGTCTGATTTTTTTCTGCATCACCCGCAGGGGCAAGCTTTTGAAAAACTAGTAACGCAGGAAGAGTGGAATGATCTACTAAAGTTCGAAGGAAACGCACAAGGATTTCGCCTGCTCAACAAAAAGGAGTATGGTCTAAAATTAACAGCCGCTACATTGGGTGCTTTTACGAAATATCCTTGCCCTGCTTACTTTCCACATCGCGATAAGAAACGAAAGAGTCAGAAAAAATTTGGATTCTTTCAAACTGAAGCTGAACATTTCCAAAAAGTAGCCCATACTCTCGGACTACTTCCACAAAAAGAAACTAGTTGGTGCCGCCATCCACTAGCATTTCTAGTAGAAGCCGCTGACGATATTTGTTATAGTATTATTGACTTGGAAGATGGCTGTCGTTTAGGATTGGTGAGTGTAGATGAAACCGTGAGCTTGATGGCATCCATTCTTGGCGAACAATTCAACGCTGAAAAGTTAAAAAAACATATTGGCTTGAATGAAAAGCTCGGGGTATTGCGGGCATTGGTCATTGGCAAACTGGTGGAAGAATGTACGCACATATTTCTAGATCAAGAGCAAACCATATTAAATGGAACATTTGACCAGGCATTGACCGATGTATGTACATCTAAAACCGCACTCGAAAACATTAGTCGTATTTCGGTTGAAAAAATTTATCGTTCCCGCCATGTAGTAGAAATTGAAGCAGCGGGTCATGAGGTGCTGCCCGGATTGCTGAATGAGTTTATTCAGGCAGGATTTCATTTGGTAAACAAACTTCCATCTAGAAAGTATGCTAACTTAGCACTACTCTTTCCCGAGGAAGTGCGCGCAGCCATTGAACAAAATACGGATCATAACTATAAAGTACTTCGACATGTGATTGATTTTGTATCGGGGCTTACCGATCGATATGCTTTGAGTATGTATCGAAAAATAAAGGGAATCGGATAACTTATTAATCCAGTTCAAGATGCAAAAATTGTTGTGGTTGGTTGGGTTTCTCTTGTTGGCTCAAGTACCGATGCGGGCACAAGTAGTGATCAACGAGGTGATGGCCACCAATGCGGATCTGGAATATGACCCTGAATTTTACAATTTTTCAGGATGGGTGGAAGTCTACAACTCAGGTAGTAGCTCTCTATCCCTGGATAACTATTATCTAACCGATTCGCCTGCGCAACTTCAAAAATGGAAATTCCCCAACGGCATCAATATCCTACCGAAAGGATTTGTGCGCGTGTGGGCCGACAATCAAAATGCCGGACTACACACTAATTTTATATTAGATGGCGATGGGGAAGACTTGATTCTATCATCCGGAGTTTCTGTTGTAGATCAGGTTCGTTTTCCAAAACAATATTTAAACGTTTCTTATGGTCGCTCAGAAAATGGTAGCACCTGGGGATATTTGTTGTCACCAACGCCTCGTGCGTCTAACGGTACCATTACGGGATCTTCGCAGACTTCCAAACCAACATTTTCATTAAAGGCAGGTAAGTATAGCGGCAACCAACAACTTACCCTCACACACAGCAACACTTCCGCTCAAATTCGATATACCAACAATGGTTCAGAGCCCAATGAACAATCAAATTTATATACAGGAGCGATTCCTATCAGCACAACTACCATCATCAAAGTTAAAGCATATGTAATAGGAAGCATTCCTAGCGATACAGAAGCAAAAACGTATTTTATCAATGAGCATAACGGTTTATTGCCCATCGTATCCATTTCAATTAAACCAGATTATCTGTGGGATAACACATTCGGTATTTATACCGATGGCACAAATGGTGCATGGGGAAATTGTGTAGGCAGTCCTAAAAATTGGAATCAGGATTGGTCACGTCATGCCGTTTTTGAATTCTTTGATGCAAGTGGCAATCGTAAAATTGATCAGCATGTAGACATTCGGATAGGTGGGGCTTGTAGTCGGAATTTTCCGCAGAAATCATTCGCCATTAAAGCGCGGGATGAATACGGTTCAAACTTATTGAAGCAACGATTTTTCACACAAAAACCAATTTCAGAATTTGGTGGCGTGTTTTTGCGAAATTCTGGCAATGACTTTAACGTCACGCAATTTCGTGATGCAATGATTCAGGAGGTAGCCGGCTCCGCTATGAATGTAGATTACATGGCCTATCAACCCACCGCGTTTTATCTGAACGGATCTTATTGGGGCATTCAAAACCTGAGAGAAAAAATTGATGCCGATTACATTGAAGCCAACTACGGCTATACCAAAGATGAAATTGATTTACTCGAAACGTATGAGAACGCGATTGAAGGCACAAATACATCGTACGTTTCCTACAAAAATGCGCTGCGCGGCATGAATCGTAAAACAGATGCTGCTTATCAATTCATTGATCAGAATATTGACATTGAAGAATACATCAACTACCTCGCTACTGAAATTTATTTTGCGAACACCGACTGGCCCGGAAACAACACTAAATTCTGGAGACCCAAAAAACAAGGTGGCAAGTTTCGCTGGATTTTATGGGACACTGATTTTGGAATGGGTTTGGTGGGCTACTCAACACACCCCACACTTAGTTTTGCAACAGATTCCACACAAGTAAATTGGCCCAATCCCGCCTCCACCACAGAGCATATTCGCATGGTTTTGCAAAACCCTACAATCCGAACTAAATTCATTCAACGGCTGAATGCCAGTATGCTTACCAGCTTTAGCACGGCTCGACTGCATGCTACGATCGATCAATTCAGCAATCGCATTCAAACCGAAATGCCATTTCATAAACAGCGTTGGGGAGGAAACATGAATGATTGGTACGGATCTTTACAAGTGATGAAATCTTTCGCGTCTGAAAGACCGCTTTATCTCTTTCAACACATGTCCGAATTCTTTAACCTGCCGGAGGCTACCCATTTGTCTATCAAAGCTTCACCGGAAGGAACCGGAAGTTATAAACTCAATACCATTCTTTCGGATCGCGAATTAGTGCAAGGCAATTACTTTAAAAACATTCCATATACCATTGAACCCGTGCCGGCACCAGGCTACCGATTTAAACACTGGATCGCTTCTACTTATCAGTCGGAAGATATAGCGCTACTCAATCGCGAAGCGGTTTGGAAGTATGCTGACACTGGTGTTACCCCGGCTGCCAATTGGTCTTCTGAAAATTATAATGATGGCGCTTGGAGTGAAGGGCCGGCTCAACTGGGGTATGGCGATGGCGATGAAAAAACGATTGTCAGTTTTGGTGGCGATGCAAATAACAAATTCATTACTACCTACTTTCGCAAGTCCATCACTATTGCTGATACGGTAGGATTACAGTCGTTGCAAGGCTCTGCTTTGTTTGATGATGGTATTGTGATCTATCTCAATGGACAAGAAGTAATGCGCAGCAATATGCCTGCGGGCGTTATCAACAACAACACCCTTGCCTTGCAAGCGGCTACGGAAGGTGTGTATGTTCCATTCACGATAGCGAAAGGTTTGATTAAACCGGGAAAAAATATAATTGCTGTGGAGATCCACCAAAGCGGTGGCACCAGCTCTGATATCAGTTTTGATCTGGAACTAGCTACCCGAAGAATGGGGAATAAGACAGAACAGATTCTGACCAAGCGGGTCATTGAAGAAGTAGCTATAACCGATGCCAGCTATGTGGCAGTATTCGAAGGAGACAATCGCTCGATTACAAATCTGAAGATTAATGAAATCAATGCCAACGGTAGCGATGACACAGCATACGGAAAAGATTGGATTGAAATTTATAACGCGGGAACTACAGCGGTTGATTTAAATGGTCTATACCTCACGGACAAACTCAGTCAGAAGCTGAACCATCGAATCATAAGTGAGAATGGCGAACCATTGTTATTAGCAGCTGGAGCTTATAAGATTTTCTTTGCGGATGAGAAATTGGCGTTGGGTCAAAATCATCTTTCATTTCAACTCTCTGCGGATGGTGAAGAAGTAGGATTGTATCATTTGGCTGGCGGCAACGCTACAACGCTGGACGAAACCACTTTTGGTGCTCAAAATTTCTCTGGAAGTTTTAGTCGTATACCAGATGGAACCGGCAGCTTTTTTTCAACCATTTCCGCCACGCCACTTGCGCCTAATAATTTAGTGCTTTCGGCTAATGAGCCTGAAATTCTGAGCGCTTATCCAAATCCATTCGATACCGAAATTAACATTTCAACCGACTCTAAAATTGAATCTGTAGAGATGTTTGATATCATTGGCAAAAAGCAAGTAATTGAAGTAACCGGACAAAAAATCGATACCCGCCAAATTAGCTCCGGAATCTACTTGCTGAAAATCAATTGCGCAGGTCAACATCATTTTATTAAATTAGTGAAGAATTAGGCTCCCCACCTGAAAAGTTCACAATCAAATTTTGACCTTATGGAAACCTACGGTAAAATCTTATTGTATGCCATGCCTTCGTTTTTGGTATTGGTATTGTTTGAAAAATGGTGGGGGTGGCGCAAAGGCCATGACACCGTTCGCACGAATGATATGCTCTCGAGTTTGAGTTCGGGCATGACCAACGTAACTAAAGATGTGCTCGGCCTAAGTGTGATCATCATTTCCTACGGATGGCTGATGGATAAAGTGGCAATCACACATGTTCCTTCTGGTTGGCTTACCTATGCAGTTGCATTTATGGCTCTCGACTTTGCCGGATATTGGGTGCACCGCATTGCGCATGAGTATAATTTGTTTTGGAACAATCACATCATTCATCACAGTAGTGAAGAATTTAATCTTGCTTGTGCGCTGCGTCAAAGTATTTCATCCATTGTCAAAATCTTTGCAATCTTTTTATTGCCTGCGGCTTTGTTAGGGGTTCCCCAAGATGTCATTTCCATTGTTGCACCGCTTCATTTGTTTGCGCAGTTCTGGTATCATACACAGCACATCGGTCGCATGGGCTTCCTCGAAAAAATTATAGTTACCCCATCACATCATCGAGTACATCATGCCATCAATCCAGAATATCTTGATAAAAACTATGGGCAAATTTTTATCTTTTGGGATAAACTCTTCGGTACCTATCAGGAAGAAATGCCGGAAGTGCCTGCAGTGTATGGAGTAACTCGACCGGTGCAAACTTGGAATCCGATCAAAATCAATTTCATGCATCTATGGCTGTTGATCAAAGATGCTTGGCGTGCACAACGTTGGGAAGATAAATTCAAAATATGGTTTATGCCACTAGGCTGGAGACCGAGCGATGTGGAAGAAAAATATCCGGTTGAAAAAATCAAAGACGTATATCATTTTCAAAAATACGATCCCACGAATGTGAAAGGATTGATGACATGGAGCTGGTTTCAGTTGCTCATGCTGCTGCTGTTCTTAAGTTATTTGTTTGGGAATATTGCTCAAGTGGGAAGCCCCGCCATGTTTCTTTATGGCGCATTTATCTTTTTATCTGTTTATGCAATGACTGACCTGATGGATAAAAATATATCCGCTATTGCATGCGAGGTAGTCCGAAGTGGCTTTGGGTTGTATCTTCTTCTTTCTCAAAATGACTGGTTTGGCGCGAGTAAATATTTTGCATTGATTACTCCGACACTGGCGGTCTATTTCCTGGTTTCAATTGGTGTAACCCTCTACTTTTCATTTCTTCAAAAAGACCGATCGGTAAGAATGGCGTAGGCCAGATACTGATCATAAGATTCCTGAATCAGATACGTGTAAAAGCATGACAAAAAAATAAGGTCGACTAAGCCCAAAAATCCTTAGATTTGGCGGTTATGTGGACACGTATTGCTAAACTGATTATTCGTTTTCGTCTGGCTCTGATCGGGGTCATTCTATTGATCACCGCTTTTATGGGCTATCATGCCACCAAGGTGCAAATGAGTTATGACCTCGCCCGCACCGTGCCGCTGAACGACCCCGAAATGGTTTTCCTGCAAAAGTTTAAAAAACAGTTTGGCGAAGATGGAAACATCATTGCTGTCGGCCTTCGCGACAGTTCAATCTTTGAATTAGCCAAGTTCAATCGATTTAGACAACTTAATAAAGACATCAAAGCGATCGCGGGTGTCAACAACGTGCTTAGCTTACCGGAGATTAAAATCATCCGCAAAGACACTGCAAATACAAGGTTCTACCTAGACGGTCTTTTCCCAAAAGAAATTTCAAGTCAAGAACAATTAGATAGTTTACTGGGTGCCATGCGCAACCAGAAGTTCTATATGGGCCAGATCGTAAATGCAGAAAATGGCTCCACCATGATGCTAGTTTCCATCACCAAAGAGGTGATGAATTCAGAAAAGCGCATCGCGATGACACAAGCTTTGTCAAAACTAGGCGAAGCATTCACGCAAGAAACAGGCATCGAACTTCGCTACGCAGGCATTCCCTACATCCGCTCGATGATGGCAACCGAAGTGCGAAAAGAGATGCAAATCTTTTTGTACCTCTCGGCACTCGTTACGGGTGTGATCATGTTCTTGTTCTTCCGCTCCTTCCGGGCAGTACTTTTCTCCATGATCATTATCGGAATTGTGGTAGTGTGGGTGATGGGCACACTCTCGTTGTTTGGTTATAAAATTACATTGCTGAGTGGATTGATACCTCCGGTGATCGTGACCATTGGTATTACGAACGCCATTTATCTTCTGAACAAATATCATCTCGAATACTCGAAACGAAGAAACAAAGAAGAAGCCATTGCTGCTGTGGTGAATAAAATGGGCTTAGCCATGTTCCTCACTAACCTAACAGTGGCCATTGGTTTTTTAACCTTGCTTGCAACCGATATCTTAATTCTGCGCGAGTTTGGTATAGTAGCCGGTATCAACATCATGGCGCTTTTTGTTGTGAGCCTGATCATGATTCCGGGCATCTTCTCATGGTTGCCTGAACCTGCGCCTAAGCATTTACGCCATCTCAATTTCAAAATCATGGGGTCGTTTGTAAAATACATCGACATCATGGTGCATCGCTATCGCCCTGCTATTTACATTGTGTCAATGGCCGTGACGATCATAGCCGGAATCGGCATGATGCGCTTGCAATCTGTTTCGTATATGATGGACGATGTGCCCGAAGGGAGCCAGATTCGGAAAGACCTGAATTTTTTTGAAGCCAACTTCAGTGGCATCATGCCATTAGAAATTGAGGTGAATACTGGCAAGCGCAGAGGTGTGCTCAACATCAAAAATTTAGAAAAGATCGAAGAGTTTGAAAGCTTCATCGACTCAATCTCAGTCGTATCCCGACCAGTCTCTGTCATCAGTCTAGTGAAAGCCTCCAAGCAGACCTTCTACAATTACAATCCGAAAAAGTATTCATTGCCAAGCAAAGCCGAGAGCGGATATATCTTACGCTACATGAAAGGCCAAACCGACAACAGTGGTTTGCTCAAATCATTTGTCGACTCCACCTTCACGCGTATGCGTATCTCCATGCAAATTGCCGACATCGGTTCCAAGCGATTGGATTCATTGGTGAATACGGTAATCGAGCCTCGCATGAATCAAATTTTTGACGGAACCGATATTAAAACCAATGTAACGGGCACTACAAAGCTTTTCATCAAGGGAAATAAATTTTTGATCGACAACTTGAAAGAAAGTTTACTGCTGGCATTTATCCTGATCACACTCTCCATGGCGATTCTGTTTTCAGACGTTCGCATGATCATCATATCGCTTATTCCAAACCTGATTGCATTGATGATCACAGCCGGTATCATGGGTTATCTAGGTATCGATTTAAAGCCTAGCACCGCTTTGATTTTCAGTATCACCTTTGGTATCTCTGTTGATAACTCGATTCGCTTTTTGGCAAAATACCGACAAGAACAATTGGCGAATGGATTCTTTGTTCCGGTATCGGTGAGTGAAAGTATTTTAGAAACGGGTAAAAGCATTATCTATACTTCTATCGTACTTTTTGCGGGCTTCATTTTATTCTCCTTCTCTTCATTTGGCGGAACCATTGCTTTGGGATTGCTCACTTCAACCACGCTAGTGATTTCTATGTTTACCAACTTGATTTTGTTGCCGGCATTGATCATGACATTCGATAAACCAAAGAAACGGAAAGACGAAAAATTACTGATCGATGACTTCGACCCTGGTTTTTATGGTGAAGAAGAAGACGAAGCCATTGATTTAAGTAAGATCAAAATTCACGATCGGAAAGGAGCGGCTGAGTAGCGCTCCAATTTTCTAATCACTTACTTAGCGGTGTTTGGCATCAGTCATAGCCACCTCTTGTGCAGGAAACCGTGCCAAGTCAAAGATTCTTGCGATGTTATCTAAATCACTTAAAGATATACCCTCACCCATCAACACTAAAAAAAATCGATTTTGGATACCCAACGCAATCTGTGATTTGTTGTGACTTTTATCATACTGTATCCAACCTGGTTGATTCTCTAATTCATAGGCATTCTCCAACATCGCATCCGTTTCCTTACCCTCAGCTGTTTTCCATTTTTGTGTTGCCTGCCGATACATGACAGAAGCATTGTTGTAATCAAACAGCATGATGTTGACCTGCTTTTTGCCTTGTACAAATGTTCGCTCAATCATCGAATACGAAAGCGTACCTATCTTCAAGATTCGGCCTTTGTTACTTTCTTTGGTACGATACCCTTCTATTTTTTCCGGAGTGAGCTTACCCAATTGTTCTAAAGTCAGGACCGAAGACTGTGCTCCAACGGAGCCAATAGCCAATGTAACGAAAACGATCAAAAAAAAGATTTCCAAGAATAATTCGTTAAAAAATCGGTACATGTTCACTAAATAAACACTTTTTGTACATATAGCCGTAGAATCCTTGTAAAAATTACTTCCTTAGCGAAACCAGTTGCCTTGAGGTTTCTTACTTTAACAACGTTCGTGATCCCCCCATTCACCAGCTTGATTTTGTTACCAGCAATGATCTAAACATTCGATAACCACTAAAAATGGAAAGATGAAAAATTACTCACCGATGACTTCAATCCGGCTTCTACGGTGAAGCAGAGGACGAAGCCATCGATTGGAGTAAGAATAACATTTGCGATTTCAAGGGTGCGGTTTAATAGATTTTACTATTCGCACTCTCTCTTTAAAAGCTCAAGCCAAGTTTGCATGCCCTTTTCTAAATTTTTGTTGAATGACTTTTTAAACAGGCCAGCTAAGAAACCTTCCATACTTTCATCAACCGAAACAAGAGTGGATTCGCCTTCCTGCTGAAGTGTCCAGTTGTGAATTGCATACATACCAAAAGTTTTTCCGGTCCATCCAAACTGCCGATAAGGAACCACAGTGTGTAGTGTAGATAAAATTTTTGCTCCACCGGTTTTCCATTTGAACGTAGTGTTTGGTTCCAACTTACCATTAAGCTTTGGGTTACTGATTTCGGTTTGCCAATTTGCCCACTGATCGATAGAAGTAAGTACTTGCCAAACTTTTTCAGGACTTGCCTGAATGCGGATGCTCTTGGAACATTTCACGGGTGCATTTTGATTGATCGTTTTCATAGTTGTGTTGTTTTGTGCTGTAGCAAGACTGATTTGAGCCATGCTGATAGCGGTGAATAAAATGGTTTTTGTGTTCATTTGTTTCGTTGATTAACGATACAAAGGTGTAGCGCAAAGGCACGCGCGCTCTTGACAAAAATCAAGAAGTGGGTTTAAGCCAAAGAAAAATAAAAGAGGTGGCTGGCGTAGCTATTATAAACTTTTTTTGCGCAGGCGACTGAGTGTTTCAGGCGTCATGCCGAGCATAGATGCCAGGTATTGCAGTGGCACCTGATTGAATAACTCTTTATTAAATGCAAATAATTGCTGGTAGCGTTCTTCGGCAGTCATGGAGAGATGCGTGAGCACCCGTTCTTCTAAAACAGTAAAGCACTTGGCGATGAAAAGTTTTTCCAACTCCGGCCAGCGATCCACTACCTGGCCAATTCGCTGGTAGTTCTTTTGATCGATCACAAACAACTCAGCATCTGTAAACGCCTGAAAATTCCATCGGGCCGGCTGATGAAAAACAAAACTAGCTAAGTCCACCACAAAATAACCTTTAGTCGAAATCCATTTGATCACCTCTTTGTCATTGGCCTCCACGTATTCACGCACAATGCCCGATTGCACAAAGCCCAATCGATCTGATAACTGTCCGGCCTTTAAAAAATACTCACCTTTTTTCAAACTCACCGGCTTGAAGAACGTGACAATCTTGGCAAGGTCATCAGCAGGCACCCCAAAATAGCCGTGGATATACTTTTCGAGTTCGGTCATTACGCGTTTTACTGGAAAATAAGCAAATCATCCTCACGTAATCAATAGGTTACGCCACGAAATACCCTGCCAAATCCCCGATTCTTTGTTAAATTGCGCCCTATTTTTCGTTACCCGTGAGCAAGTACAAAGAAACCAAAGAACTCAACTATGCTACCATTGCCAGCGAGATGCTGGAATTCTGGAAAGAGCAGCAGATTTTTGAAAAATCGGTGAGCAACCGCGAGGGTGCCCCCACATTTACGTTTTATGAAGGCCCTCCTTCGGCCAACGGCACGCCTGGCATTCACCACGTGATGGCGCGAACGGTAAAAGATATTTTCTGTCGTTTCAAAACATTGCAAGGCTACCAAGTAAAGCGCAAAGGCGGCTGGGATACACACGGCTTGCCAGTGGAATTGCAGGTTGAGAAAGAACTAGGCATCACCAAAGACGATATAGGGAAGAAAATCTCCATCGAAGATTATAACAAGAAGTGCCGTGAAACGGTGATGAAGTACAAAGATCAATGGGATGATCTGACCACCAAAATGGGCTATTGGGTTGACTTGAAAAATCCATACATCACCTACGAAAAAGAATACATCGAATCGCTGTGGTGGATCTTGAAAAAATTCTACGACAAAGGTTTGTTGTACAAAGGATACACCATTCAACCTTATTCACCTTCGGATGGCACGGGACTCAGCTCACACGAATTAAATCAACCCGGTTGCTACAAAGAAGTAAAAGATACTTCGGTGGTGGCGCAGTTTAAATTAATTCAGGATGCGAAATTCAAAAACGTTTTCGCTGCAAATGAAGACGTGTGTGTGTTAGCCTGGACGACCACACCTTGGACACTTCCATCGAATACCGCATTGGCTGTTGGTGAAAAGATCAAGTACGTTCAGGTGAATACGTTTAATCCGTACACCTTTAAGCCTGTGAGTGTCCTGCTCGCCAAAGATTTAGTTGGCAAATACTTCTCCGAGAAAAATAAGGAATTGAAGTTGGCTGATTACAAAGCCGGAGACAAGGCCATTCCTTTTGAAATTGTAAAAGAACTTACCGGCAAAGATTTGCTCGGTCTTCGCTACGAGCAGTTGATGCCGTACGTTCAGCCATTCTATCAAGTTGAAAACGCATTTCAAATCATCGCGGGCGATTTCGTAACTACCGAAGACGGTACCGGTGTGGTACACATCTCTCCTACGTTTGGTGCAGATGACTTCCGGGTGGCAAAACAAAACAACGTGCCTGCCATGACGATCAAAGACGAGGCAGGCAACGAATTGCCTACGGTCGATAAGAAAGGAAAATTCATAAGCCCGATTGGTGAGAAACTAAAAGAAGGTGTTGCCAAGTATCAGATCAAAACACATAAGCCGCTTGGCGCTGATGATTTTTACGTGAAGAATTATACCGATGAAGATGAGAAGCACCCCGATTACAAAAACACGGATGTGATCATCTCCATCATCTTGAAAGAAGAAAACAAAGCATTCAAAGTAGAAAAATACGAGCACACCTATCCGCATAGTTGGCGCACCGACAAGCCTGTGTTGTATTATCCACTCGATGCGTGGTTCATTAAGACCACCGCATTAAAAGATAAGATGGTGGAACTGAACAAAACCATCAACTGGAAACCGGAGTCTACGGGCACAGGCCGTTTTGGCAACTGGCTCGAGAATCTAGTAGATTGGAATTTGTCGCGCTCTCGTTATTGGGGAACACCGCTACCTATTTGGCGGACTAAAGATGGCCGCGAAGAAATTTGCATTGGTTCAATCGCACAACTGCAGGAAGAAATTGAAAAAGCCAACAACAAATTGACAATTGACAAAAAGCAATTGACAAATCCAACGCTAACGGATTTACACAGACCGTATGTGGATGAGATTGTGTTGGTAAGCAAAAGCGGACAACCCATGTACCGCGAGCCCGACCTTATCGATGTGTGGTTTGATTCCGGTGCAATGCCGTATGCACAGTGGCATTATCCTTTTGAGAATAAAGACGTATTTGAAAATGCATATCCTGCCGATTACATCTCAGAAGGTGTAGACCAAACACGTGGTTGGTTTTTCACACTGCACGCCATCGCCACCTTGCTCAGCGAAAGCAGCGATGAAATTAAAGCGGTGAATCAAAAAGTAAACAATGGTGGAGTTGCTTTTAAAAATGTGATCTCTACCGGCCTTGTGCTTGATAAGAACGGTGAGAAGATGAGCAAGCGCAAAGGCAATGTCATTGACCCTTACACTACACTCAGCAAATACGGAGCCGATCCGGTGCGCTGGTACATGATTGAAAATGCTCCGCCTTGGGATAACCTGAAGTTTGATTTAGCAGGCATTGAAGAAACACAACGCAGATTTTTCGGTACGCTGATGAACACGTATTCGTTCTTCGCGATGTATGCCAATATTGATGGTTTCGTGAAAGACGAAATGAACAATGTGCCTTTTGATCGTCTCGCTCCGCTCGATAAATGGATTATCACCAAAGAACAATCTTTGATTGCCGAAGTAACCGCGGCTTATGAAGATTATGAACCAACGAAGGCCGCACGCGCAATTCAAGAGTTTGTAAACGATCATGTTTCGAATTGGTATGTGCGCCTCAACCGCAAGCGATTCTGGCAACCATCCTCCGCTAAAGCTTCGGATGGCACGCCATCGTCCTCTGTAGCTTCAGCGAAGGAGGGCTCGTCCTCCGCTAAAGCAACGGACGGCAAGTCATCTATGTTATCCGAAGACAAGCGCGCAGCTTACGAAACACTGTACGAGTGTCTCATGGTAACAGCACAATTGATGGCCCCGATCGCACCGTTCTTTAGCGAGTGGCTCTACAAAAACTTAACCGAATCCATTCGCGCGAAAGCGAAACAAAACAACACACCGCTACAGTTTGAATCCATTCACCACACGTTGTTGGTGAAGGCGGACAACAAACGAAAAGATGCGGAGTTGGAAATAGCTATGGACTACGCGCAACGAATTTGTTCGTTGACCCACTCCATCCGTAAGAATAGCAAAATCAAAGTACGTACGCCACTTCAGAAAATATTGCTTCCGGTAGTAGACGAAAAATTTGCGCAGCGCGTTCGCAGCGTAGAAGCCATCATCAAAGCGGAGGTGAACATAAAATCGATTGAGTACATCGATGACACTTCGGACATCTTAGTTAAAAAGGTAAAACCGAATTTACCAAAGCTGGGAAAACAATACGGTCCGAAAATGAAAGAAGTATCGGCTGTGATTAATGGTTTCAGCAAAGAAGATATTTCCACAATTGAAAAAACCGGAAAACTAAGTAAGGGCGGTTTTGATTTAGTGTTGGATGATGTGCTGATTAGCTCCGAAGATATTCCGGGGTGGGCAGTTGCTGCTGAAGGAGGTGTAACGGTTGCGTTGGATATCACCATCACAGATGAGTTGCAACGTGAGGGTATTGCCCGCGATTTTGTGAACCGTATTCAAAACCTGCGCAAAGACATGGGTATGGAAGTGCTTGATAAAATTGCCATTGAAGTTGAAAATCAACACGAATTCGCAACTTCTGCTCTGAAAGAGTTTAAAGACTACATCTGCACCGAAACACAATCGTTGCAATTGGAGTTTAAAGATCAAATAGCAGAGGCCGTTGAAGTTCCGATTGCTATCGGGGCAGAGGAGTTTGGATTGAAAGTAAAAGTAAGTCTACAAAAATAGCTGTAATGAAAGTCTACAAATATTTCCTAATTGCCATTATCGTCATTTGCATTGACCAAACCAGCAAGCTGCTCGTGCATAAATACATGGGTCTTCATGAAGAAGTAAATGTAATTGGCGATTGGTTCCGGCTTCATTACTTGCTCAATCCCGGTATGGCATTTGGAATTAAATGGGACAGCGAATTTGGGAAACTGGCACTCACCGTATTCCGCATTATCGCCATGTTTGGAATTGGGTACTATCTGATTCACATGAACCAACGCAAAGCGCATCCCGGTTTTTTAGTTTGTATGGCGTTGATTTTAGGAGGCGCTGTTGGAAATGTAATCGATAGTATTTTTTATGGTGTGTTTTTAGGAAATGCACCTCTCGATTCGCCCACACCCTGGTTTCATGGTCAGGTAATTGATATGCTCTTTTTCCCGGTAGCTAATTTTACGTGGCCGGAGTGGATGCCCTATTTAGGAGGTCAAGACTTTCTGTTTTTTAGTCCGGTATTCAATATTGCCGACTCTTCTATTTTCATTGGTGTAGTTTCTATTCTGATTTTCCAGAAGAAGTTTTTCAAAGAAAAAGAAGTCCCACACACTGAAGAGCCTACCACCACGGATTCTGTGGATACCACCTCGCTGCCTTCTACGGATCTTACTTCTCCAACTACCAACGTTTAGTTATGGCTGAGCAACTGATAATTGATACGGCAGCGGGCAAAGAGGCTCGCTACCAATCGCTGGTTCCACAAATTGAATCTTTGATTACGGGTGAGAACGATGCGGTTGCTAATCTGGCAAACATTGCAGCCGCTTTGCGACAAGCCATGAATTTCTTTTGGGTTGGATTTTACATCGTAAAAAATAATGAATTAGTGCTCGGGCCTTTTCAGGGGCCGATTGCATGCACGCGTATTGCTTTCGGCAAGGGTGTGTGTGGTGCATGCTGGAAAGAAAAGAAAGTAATGTTGGTGCCAAACGTAGATGAATTCCCAGGGCACATCGCGTGCAGTTCTGATTCCAAATCAGAAATTGTGTTGCCTGCTTTTAAAAATCAGGAAGTAGCACTTGTTCTGGATGTCGACAGCGACAGACTCAATGACTTCGATGCTACCGATGAAAAGTACTTGCTTCGGGTGATGAAGCTGGTGGAGCGATTTATCTGACCCAATGGATTTTGAATCGCATTATCAGCAGCGTGCCGCTCAATTTCAATCCGAAGTAAGCGCTTGTGATCAGGCTATCCGCACACTTGCGTGGATACGAGTTGCTGTAGCTATTGTCATTATCGGAACAGGCTACCTCGGATTTAAAGATCCTATCTACTTTGCTGCGTTGCCAATTTTGGTCATCGTGTTCTTCTATCTCGTACAAGTTCAGTTGAAGAAAGAAAGTCAACGAAAGATTTTGTTGAGTCTGGTAACACTCAACCAAAACGAAGCCGAAGCCATTCAAAATCGTTTTTCAAATTTTTCGAATGGTGCGCGCTTTGCCGATCCAACTCACCCTTACAGTCATGATTTGGATTTGTTTGGAGATGGCTCGCTGTTTCAATACCTGAATCGCTGTGCATCACCATTAGGCGAAAGTAAGTTAGCCACGGACTTGAAACACTTGCACTACGATGCTGCCACCATTCAATCGCGGCAGGAAGCCATTCGCGAATTGGCTACTAAACTCGAACTGCGCCAACAATGCTGGGCTACAGGTCAACAAACTGATGCTGGTAAAACTGACCTCCATTCGCTGTATGATTGGTTGAAGGAAAAAAATCTTTTCTTTGGAAACCGATTGATCGAAGTAATCAAATGGGTGTTGCCTGCAATTACCTGCTTGTCGTTGTTAATGGCTTTTGCGAATTCGGCTTATCAATCTGTTTTTCTAGCTCTGTTTATATTTCAGTTGGGATTAGCTGCACGTTATTCCAAACCGATATCGTTGCTGCAAGGAAAACTTGCAGGGTATAAAGTGATTTTGGAAAACTACGCACAACTATTTGAACTGCTCAAAAAAGAATCGTTCAACAGCGGAAGGATGAAGCTGCATCATCACATGGCGCAAGAGGCTGCTACCCAAGTGCACTCGTTCTCCAAAAAAGTAAATTCACTGGAGTCACGAATGAATCTGATTGCGCGCATTTTTGGCAACGGACTTTTTCTTCTTGACTTTCATAACGTGATTCAGCTGGAACGCTGGCGTACGCAATATGCGGTTCAATTGCCGCAATGGATGGATTCGCTGGCGGAGTGGGATTCGCTGTTAGCATTTGCTACGTTGCATTATAATCATCCTCATTACGCTTTCGCGGAAACGAGTGAGTTACTGTCCATATTCGGTGAAGAAATTGCACATCCGTTGTTGCCGGCTGCTGTGCGCATTGCCAATTCATTTGATCTGGGTTCACCTGCCGGTGTGATGTTGATTACCGGAGCAAACATGGCCGGGAAGAGCACATTCTTGCGAGCTGTCGGTGTTAATTATGTATTGGGTTTAAATGGATCTCCGGTGTGTGCACGCAAATGGAGAAGTCCGCTGGCTGCATTGCGAACCGGCATGCGCACTTCCGATTCGCTGCAAGAGAATCAATCGTATTTCTATGCGGAGTTGTATCGCTTGCAATCGATCATTACCGAGTTAAGAAAAGGAAATCGAATGCTCATTTTACTCGATGAGATTTTAAAGGGCACCAACTCTACTGACAAACAAACCGGATCGCGCGAATTGATCAAGCAACTCATTCAGCAACCTGCTGTGGTAATGATTGCCACACATGATATTGCGCTGGGCGACATGGAACAACAATATCCGAATCAGATTGCCAACGCTTGCTTTGAGGGAAGAATTGAAAACGATCAACTCACATTTGACTACACTCTGCATCGCGGTGTTGCTCAAAAGGCGAATGCCACTTTTTTGATGAGGAAGATGGGGATCATTCCCTGAGCATTTGGTAGGTACCGATCGGCCAGGGATTGCAGCGAAAAGCCCACAGTGGCGGCCCCTAATCGATCATCGACATGGGCCGACCACGAGGACTTGTAGCGGAAAGCCCGCGAGGCCGCCAAAAAAAGAGAGTTCTTCTCTAAATAATTAATCCATGATTAAACTTAGAAAGTTGCTATCTTCGATCTAGAAACTTCATTCACTATGAAAAAAGTACTTTCCCGCAGAGATTGGTTTAAGTCAACGCTTGCACTGACAGCCGGTGTAACACTGGCCTCATCGCTTACTGAACATTTGATGGCCGCACCGATGAGTGAAGCGGAGCGGGCGTATTTTGATTTGGGGTTGGGTGCGAATCAAAAGGTTCGGCTGAACTCAAATGAGAATCCTTACGGTCCTTCCGAAAAAGCAAAAAAGGCGGTGATCGAAAGTTTGACGCAGGGAAATCGATATGCATTCAATGAGTTGGAAGAATTGAAAAAATTGATTGCTGCCAAAGAAGGCGTGGATGTAAAATATGTGTTGATGGGTGCCGGAAGTGGCGAGCTGCTGTGCCAGACAGGTATTGCGTACGGATTGGAAGGAGGCCGCGTGTTGTCTGCTTATCCTACGTTTCCGTTGCTGATGAATTATGCGCAGCAAATGAAGGCTAATTGGGACAAAGTTGATTTGAATGATAAGTTGGAGCACAATTATGAAGCGCTGGCTGCTGCCATCAAAAGCGATACGCGTTTGGTTTTTTCATGTAATCCTAACAATCCAACGGGAACAGTTGTGAGCGATTCGATTGTGCGCGGCTTTTGCCAGGAGGCATCTAAAAAAACGCTGGTGTATGCCGATGAGGCTTATCTAGAATTTTTAGAACCGGCACAACAAAAATCCATGGTAAACATGGTGGAGAATAATCGGAACATTGTAGTGTCTAAAACCTTCTCGAAAATTTACGGCTTAGCTGGTTTGCGAATTGGATATGTAGTTGGGCATCCGGATACGCTGCAAAAAATTGCACAATACGGAGACACCATCTCACCAAGCCAAACCGCTATTGCCGCTGCCAAAGCAACCTTAGGCGATGAAGATTTCATGAAAATGACGAGGGAGAAAAACGCTATTGCCCGCAAGGTGTTGACGGACTATCTCGATCAGAAAAAAATAAGCTATGGCAAATCGCTGACTAACGTAGTGCTGTTTCCTGCACCCAAAGATGGCAAGAAAATTCTCTCGCAATTAGATGAGAAGGGATTCCTCATTCGCATTTGGGATTACCAAGGCAAAGAATGGTGCCGCGTAAGTATTGGAACTGAGGCTGAGATGAAAAATTTTGTGAAGGCTTTTGATGAGGTGATTGCTTAGCAAAGGCTTATTATATTTTGCAATAAAAAAAGTCAGGCAATAACCTGACTTTTTTACTCTGTAAACTAATTGAAAAAATTATTCGGCTACGATTACTTCACCTTTGATGGTGAGGTAGGTTGTGCCTTCTTGTGTGTTGGCAGTAACGGTGATGGTCTTGTTGAAAGGACCGGCAACGGCTGCATTAAAAGTTGCTTTGATAAAACCAGATCCACCCGGAGGAACGGGAGTCTTCGTCCAATCGGGCGTAGTGCAACCACATGATGGTTGAGCGTTAACAATAATCAAGGGTGATTTACCCGTGTTGGTAAATTTAAACTCGTGCGTTACCGGAACGTTTTGCTTAATTTTTCCGAAATCATGAGAAGATGCATCCCATGTAAAAGCAGCCACTTCGGTTTTTACCTCATCTTTGGTAATTGTACCGCGCAATTCTTTTTCTTGTGCCATCGCCAGGCTAGTTGCAAAGGCGAAAGCAGCGATCAATACTAATTTTTTCATTTTTGTCTCGTTTTAAAGGTTAAACTTAATTCGTTCGTTTCAACTCTACAAACATCCGGCCTAAAATTGTAGTTCGGTGTTAAAAATACCCTAAAAGATGTTAATGGCTTGTTAATTTAGGCTTTATGCTCTCATGCCGCTGTAAATACTGCCTACCTTTGTAAGGTGAGTCGCCTTACGCTTCGAATTGTCATTGCCCTAGCCGCAATTAGCATTGTGGGCATTACAGTTACCCAAATTTACTGGGTGCGTAAAGCTTTTGACTTGAAAGAAAACCAATTCAACACCGAGGTCAATCAGGCTCTCGAAGACGTTGCCACACAGATTTTTGAAGTTAATAAGATGGCCATGCCGGCCAATGGCTTGGTAAATCAGGAGTCTAGCAATTACTTTACGGTGCTAGTGAATGGCCCCATCGATTCCAATTTGCTTGGGTTTCTTCTCAAGAATGAATTCGACAAACGAAATATCACTGCGGACTACCAATACGGAATCTATAATTGTGCCGATCAATGCATGACGGGAGGCAACTATATATCACCTACTAAAAATAAAATACCCACGAGGGTAAGCGAATTACCTTCGCTAAAAATGGATGGTTATTATTTTGGGGTGCGTTTTCCCCAACTGGAAGCGAATTTGATCAGTCAGATGGGAATTTGGGGGTTTTCTTCGATTGTGATGGTGGTGGTTATTTTCTTTTTCGTGTACACATTGTTCGTTATTTTAAAACAAAGACGGTTGTCTGAGATTCAAAAAGATTTCATCAACAACATGACACATGAATTTAAAACACCTCTATCTACAATCGCTATTTCCACGAGTGTTTTGAAAGATCCAGGCATCGTTCAACACCCCGAGCGACTATTGAACTACGCTACCATCATCGAGACAGAAAGCAGTCGCTTGAAGCAACAGGTAGAACGTGTGTTGCAAATGGCGCGCCTTGAGAAGAGCGATGTGGGATTGAAGAAAGAAAATGCGAATCTTCACCAACTCATTCAGGAAGCGGTCACGAATATTTCTATGTCACTGAATAGCCGTCAGGGGTCGATTGATTTAAAATTAGAAGCCAGTGATGCAATAGCCCTAGTAGACAAATTGCATTTTACGAATGTGATTTATAATCTATTGGACAATGCCATCAAGTACACACAAACTGCTCCGGCCATCACCATCACTACACAAAATCGACATGACCAGATTATGATTTTGGTAAGCGATAAAGGTGTGGGTATCAGTCCGGAAAATCAACGAAAAATTTTTCAACGATTTTACCGCGTGCCTACAGGTAATTTGCATGATGTAAAAGGTTTTGGTTTGGGACTTAACTATGTCAAGCTAATTGTTGAAGCCCACAAAGGAAAAATATCCGTTGAAAGTAGCTTGGGTATAGGGAGTACGTTTACCATTGTGTTGCCCAAAGAATCTATCTCATAAAATTTATTCCTACGCATGAGTGCAAAAATCTTACTGGTAGAAGATGACCCGAATTTGGGGTTTGTGATCAAAGACAACCTAATTCACAAAGGATACCAAACTACTCTTTGTACGAATGGCGAAGAAGGATTACAGATGTTTCTGGATCGCTCATTTGATATCTGCATTTTAGATGTGATGATGCCGAAGAAAGATGGTTTCAGCTTAGCGAAATCTATCCGCGAGAATAATACTGAAATACCGATTTTATTCATCACAGCCAAATCCATGTTGGAAGATAAGATCAATGGCTTTCATGCCGGAGGTGATGATTATATTGTGAAGCCGTTTAGTATGGAAGAATTGTATTTACGAATTGAAGTCTTCCTGCGCAGAACGAAATCAATTACCCTTGAGTCTTGCTTTGAGCTTGGCGAATTTACATTCGATTGGCACACACTTACCTTGAAGCATTCATCCGGCAGCAAAACGCTCACGCAAAAAGAAGCCGAAGTTCTAAAGCTACTGTGCGCCAACAAACAGCGGGTAATGAAGCGCGAAGAAATTTTAACAACCGTGTGGGGCGATGACGACTACTTCATGGGCCGTAGCCTCGATGTGTTTATTTCTAAACTACGGAAATACCTCAAAGAAGATCCGAAAGTAGAAATTGTCAACTACCATGGTGTGGGCTTTCGATTGGAAGTAGCGGGGTAAATATTACTCCCGCTTCCAAACCTCCAACTGCTGAATTAAAGGCTTCGTTTCCGGAGTGAGTGTAAAGAATACCTCCAACGCTCCTTTGTCCCCTTGAATGGTAAAGGTGCCGCGCAATAAATTCTCCGGGCGCATCGGTGTTACATCCGTTACGGTTCCAATCTCTTCCAATAGTTTCAACACTTCTTTCTTCCAGCGCTCTTTCGATTTGTCTGGAAAGAAATTTTCGGCAAACAAACTATCGCAATCGGCTGTCCACTGTGGCAAAACTTTCATCAGCTGCTCTTGTTTCGCTTTTAATGCTACGGACACCGGGAAAACTCTTTCTTGTAGTCGGGCCAATGCAATCAATGTGTCCGCCACATGTGATGCAGGCGCACCCATATTGGCGTAGGTCAAGTTGCTAAACGCTACAACGCCAAAACCAAGTTCTGGAAACAATTGATGTACACTGCCAAAGCCGGGCAATCCTCCGCTATGCGACACGGTAATCACTCCATTACAATCTTGTCGCCAGCCGAGGCCATAGCCATAACTTCCGGTTGCGGGGCACAACTCGCCACTGTGCGTTCTTCGCTGCGGTGCCAGTCCTCTGAATTTCCAAGGTTGTTGCATCTCACGCGCAGTGCTTCTCTTCACCGGGCCTTTCTCAGCTTCATTTCGTGCAGGTGTGGCAGCTAATAAAAAGTTCATGTACTTCGCGAAATCGTCAATGGTGCAAATCATACCGCCCATCGATGCATACGAGCCGTCTTTTAAAAGTGCCTCCGGTTTCCATTGCTCATCTTCCCAGCGATAACCTACTGCCACCTCATCAGCGGGCATTTCCGTAAACTCAAAGTCACTGTTATTCATCTCCAAAGGAAGTAGAATATTTTCGCGGATGTATTGTTGGTATGGTACGCCTGAAACATTGGCTATAATTTTACCTAACAACGCGTAGCCTAAATTGCTGTACTCAAATTGTGCCCCCGGATTATTCGAAAAAGAAATTCCGGCTCGAACCAGATTTAACAGGTCTTCATCGCTGTCTGCCAGTTGGCGATCGCCCCACGGATTGTCTTCAGGAAAACCTGCCGACATCGTCAATAAATTGAAGATGGAAATTTGTCTACCGTCATTGGTTGGATAACTGAGTTCCTTCATTTCAGGAATGTAGCGAGCTGCGGCATGCGTCAACTGAAGTTTACCTTCATCGCGCAGTTTCAAAATGGCCATGGCGGTAAAACTTTTCGTCATCGATGCAATGCGAAAACGAGATTGTGGCGTAGCCTTTATTTTCTTCTCTACATTCGAGTAGCCCACAGTGTTCGAGTAAATCAGTTTACCATCCATAACGATACCATAGGCGATAGCCGGATTGTGATTGGCGCGAGCAGATTGTGCAAAAATACTGTCGACAACAGCTGTATACTTCAACACTTTGCTCACTCGAGCCGTGTCTTCAAAATAAGGTGTGCGATAGTCTTTGCTTATTTTTTCGATTACAGCTTCTTCTACCTGCTTTTTTTGCTGGCATGCAACTACCATCAACATGAGTAAACCAAAAAAAAGAAATGATGTATTCTTCATAAATATTTTGTTATGTAGATGAGATCCATTTTTCAATTACCAGCGGAAAGTGATAATGCTCCAGTGCCTGAATGTTGCGTGCAATCTGTTCAGGTGTGTCTGTTGCTTCTACCTTACATTTCGCCTGAAATAATATGCGCCCATCATCGTAATGCTCATTGACCTCGTGAATGGTAATACCAGTTTCTATTTCACCGGATTGTTTAACTGCTTCATGTACTTTCATACCATACATTCCCTTGCCACCAAACTTTGGAAGAAGAGAGGGGTGAATGTTAATGATTCGAGAAGGATATTCTTGAATCAATGATGTGGGTATTTGTAACAAAAATCCGGCTAAGACAATGTGCGTGATTTCATGTTTCCGTAGCACTTCCAAAATTGGTTCGCTTTCGCGGAATTGTTCACGTGTAAAATGTTTTGTCTTTACATCCAACTTTTGAGCACGCTCAATTACTCCCGCTGTTGTATTGTTAGTAAGTACCAGCTCAACTTGAATGTCTGGATGATTCTTAAAATGACGGATAATCACTTCGGCATTCGAGCCACTTCCGGAAGCAAACAAAGCAAGGCGTGAGGTCAACTTCATTCTTCTAACTTAAACAAAAATCATACTGATCACTCCCAGCAACATAATCACTTTGCACAACTGACTGAGGTGACGATACTCTTTTACTGTATCTGCCCGAATCAATCGAAGCGTAAGTAAGGACATGGGCACGATTAAAAACACAATGAAATAGATCAATGGCACCAACGCATAACTGAAGTTGAAGAAAGTAACTGCTACTGAAAACACAAAAAGAATGCCGTACAAAAACATTTTAGTTTTGCGAATTCCACACACAATCGGCAGTGTTCTGCATCCGAACGTAGTATCGCCTTTCATATCTTCCATGTCCTTTACAATCTCACGAATGAGTGTCATAAAAAATGCGAACAGTGAATAGATGATCACAAATGTATTCGGCTCCTGATATAACCAATTGATCAGCCAAATGGATAATCCCGTAAGGACAGCCACCAACAGATTACCAATAAATGGTTTACGCTTTAATTGATTGGAGTAGAGCCACAACAGAAACACACAAGAAAAATTGATTGCTGCAATTTTCCAGCTCAGCCAAACGCCCAGCAGAATTCCAATAACCGAAATGAAGGTATGGAAGAAAATGGCGTAACGTCTGGTGATCGACTTGCCTATAACGACACGCTCGGGCTTGTTGATTAAATCTATTTTAATGTCGTAGTAATCGTTGATGATATAACCGGCTGCGGCAATCAACACGGTAGAAAGCGTGAGAACAAACAGCGATAAGTCTGTGAATACGGCCGTGTGTCGATGCAGTAAATATGCAGCCGCCAGGTATTGCGCTACAGCGATGATCACCAGATTCCAAAACCGAGTGAGTCGAAATAAGTCGGCAATCGAGATGAAGCGCATGCCACAAAAGTAAGTATTATATTACTCGTGTGGCATGCTTTTCATTGCTTAAACAACACTAAAAGCGTAAGGTGAGCATCAGCAGGTAGTTTCTGCCAGCCTGCGGGTAATAGTAATTTTGTCTCGTTTCCGATCCTCCACCCAAATAACCGTACGTGTAGCCATTCGATGAATAGGCTACATCGAAAATGTTATTGGCCAGTAAGCTGAGCGAAAGCTCTTTCATAAAAGTCGGTTTCCAACTATAATTCAAACGAATATCATTGGTCAGATAAGCATCAATCTTTCGTCTGCTATTGGAGGTATTGTCGAGGAATTGCTGACCGACATACTTTGTTAACAACCCTATCTCTACATTTCGAATGGGGTGAAACAAAAGTACGGACCCTCCTACCACATTCGGAGAAAAGGCAATGTCTGTATCCTTATAGTTGCGAACGACTTCATTGTATTCATCATAATTCACACCATAATCATACAACACTTCGCTAAAGTTTTTAATCTTGTTTTGACTGAGGGTGATATTACCCATCCATGAAATCAAATGATTGAAACGAATGGTGGCATCCACCTCAATTCCCGTTCGGTAGCTGTTGGCTACATTCGTTCGAATAGCCGCACCAACATCATTTAATTTACCTGTGTTGACCAACTGATCGGTGTAATCCATCAAAAAATAATTGACAGTCAGGTTCCATGCATTCTTTCGCCATCTCCATCCGGCTTCGAGGTTTCGTAAGGTTTCCGACTTTGGTGCTGTGGTACCAATATTATTGATAAAATCACTGCGAATCGGTTCGCGATTAGCAACACTGAAAGAGGCATACACATTTTGTTCTTCGGATAATGTGTACGTTATCCCAATCTTCGGATTGAAAAATTGAAAGTTCGCGTCTACGCGATAGGTATTCAATTCGTTCTCCACGCCTTTGCTGGTGTAATCTATTTTGCGGTATTGCAAATCAACAAATGCGCTGATCGCGCTAGTAAGTTGATAGTTCGTTTTCCAAAAGATATTAAAATCCGTTTTATCACCTTGATTAAAATAATAGCGATAGTCCTTCGGGAAGTTCGCGACCTGCGCCCAGATCACTTCACCAAACCGATCGGCCATGTGTCGATTGAGTGCACCACCAATCACCGATTGAACTTTATCTTTTTCATAGTTGACAGAATAGGTCAAGCCATAAAAATTGGTTTGCAACCAGCGTCTGCGCACTAAATCACTCGAGCCTATTTTTTGATTACCAATCAGAAAAGTATCCACTCCATATTTTTTGAAGGCAGCATCATATTTAAACTCCTCATAATAACCCCGGCCGTATGTGTAATGCAAAGCTGCATTGGCCGTAATCGTTTCGTTGAACCGATGAGAGGTGTGCAGTTGATAATGATCTTGCGAATAATTATCTACTTGATTCTTGTAAGCATATGCGTTGAACGTGCGACTATTCGAGTTGAGCAAATTATTTTTTTGAGTCGCGTTCCAACCTTCGGCTATGGCCGTCTCTTCCATGGCAGCCAGATCATTATTCAGTCGCGATTCCGGAACGCCATTCCAACTTTGATAAGTAATTTCGTTGCCACCAAATACAATGGCTTTCACAAATGTTTTCTTTCCATAATAGCCTGCGGAGAGATAATACGATTTTAAGTCGGAGGTGGCGCGATCAATAAATCCATCGGACTTTATCATGGACAATCGCCCGTCAAACACAAAATTATTTTTCAAACCTGTGCCAAATCCTACTGTGTGTCGTTGGGTCCCAAACGAACCTACTGAGTTGATAATATCCGCATACGGTTGATCGTTACGCGTGTTGGTTTGTAAATTAATGGACGCGCCAAAAGCTCCGGCACCATTGGTTGAATTACCCACGCCACGTTGCACTTGAATACTTTGCGTAGATGTTGCAATGTCAGGTATATCTACCCAAAACACCCCATGCTCATCGCTTTCGTTGAGCGGCACACCATTGATCGTAACATTGATACGCGTAGCATCGCTTCCGCGGATGCGAAGGCCCGTGTATCCAATTCCTGTTCCTGCATCGGAGGTAGTTACAAGTGATGGCGACCAATTTAAAATGATCGGCAAATCTTGTCCGAAGTTTTGCTTTTGCAATGCCACTTTATTGATCGTGGAAAATGCAGAAGGGCTTTTGTCCGTTAAGCGTGTCGCATACACTACTACTTCATCTGTCAGTTCGGTGCTCTCCTCTAAAAGAAACTCCAATACCTGATCAGCAGATACATCAACCACTTGTCGCGTCTCCTGATAACCCAAAAACTTAATCACCAATGTTTGTTGTCCTGCAGTAACCCGTGAAATTTCAAACCATCCTTGTGAATCGGTAATCGCAAAACGGTTTTGATTTTCTACTTGCACGGTAGCACCTACCAATGCCTCCTTCGACTTAGCGTCACGCACGGTGCCGCGCACGTTGAATTGCGCCATCGCGTGTAGCGAAAACACGCAGCCAACGACTGCCATTTTTAATTTGAACATGTTTTAAAAATTTTAAAATTCGTTGACTCATAGGGGTATGAACCAACTTATTTTAGCTGCACTTTCTGCAGCTTGCCTCCCTTCGTCCGCATTACCGGCATCAGGTTCTATGGGTATAATCTCAGCCCGTGTTTTTTAGGCACCCCTTATAACTGCACAAATGTAGTAAGAAATTGAAGGGCAATGCACATGAATGCTTACCTTTGTGCCAAAATTTTTAACAGCTCATCTCATGACCATTCACCGCGAAGGAAAAACCATTCTCTTTGTTTTACTGATAGTTCTTTTCGGGCTCAATTGGGCCGTATCGTATTTCATTCCAATGCCTATCGTTCAAAACACGTTGATTGTGGTGAGCATTATTTTCTATTTACTGATTTTACAGTTCTTCCGTCTGCCCATTTTTGAAATTAAAAAGAATGACGCACATGTGATTGCGCCTGCCGATGGCAAAGTAGTGGTGATTGAAGAAACCGAAGAGACGGAATACCTAAAATCAAAACGCAAGCAAGTATCTATCTTCATGTCTCCTATCAATGTGCATGTCAATCGCATGCCGGTGGCGGGCTCTATTTCTTATTTTAAGTATCATCCAGGCAAATATTTAGTAGCATGGCATCCTAAGTCAAGCACTGAAAATGAACGAACGACCGTTGTCGCAAAAATGAAAAATGGCACGGAGATTTTGTTCCGTCAAATTGCCGGTGCATTAGCGAGACGTATCAAATGGTACGTACAAGAAGGTCAGACCTTACAACAAGGCGATGAATTTGGTTTTATCAAGTTCGGATCGCGTGTTGATATTTTCTTACCTCTTAACGCCAAAATCCTAGTCAAACCGGGCGATATTACGAAAGGGGGCAAAACAGTCATTGCCGAACTATAGCCAATTAAAAGGAAAAACGGCCTTTCTCATATTTTGTAACCCAAACGGGCGTTATTAAAGCACGCATTGCGTACCTTTAGAAAAGTAATTCCCAGAAAACCTGCTCCTAAGACTTGATCAGTGTTTTCACAAAAAATTAGTATTCAAAAAAAATGACATTAAACTTAAATTTAAAGTTTGCGGCCAAGCAACAAGATTTCTTTGCTACGCTCAATCAGCGCGTGAACTCGTATTTCAAAACAAACAACATTGATCGTACTGCGAATAGTGAAATGGTTATTAAAACCTTCTTCATGTTTTCGCTTTATTTTACTCCATATGCATTCATCATGCTCGGAGGATTTACATCCGGCTGGATTATGCTGGCGCTTTGTGTAATCATGGGCTTTGGAAAAGCAGGCATCGGTTTATCGATCATGCATGATGCGAATCATGGTGCTTATTCAAACAAAGCGTGGGTCAACACGGCATTAGGATTATCACTCAATATTATCGGGGGTCATGCATTCAATTGGCGCATTCAACATAATGTTTTGCACCACACGTATACTAATGTACACGATGTAGATGAAGATATCAGTCCGCGTGGTGTGTTGCGTATGGCACCCGGCTCCAAGTGGAGACCCATGCATCAATACCAGCATTTGTACGCTTGGTTCTTTTACGGCTTAATGACTTTCGTTTGGATTGTGATTAAAGATTATTACCGTCTTACTAAATATCATAATGAAGGATTGGTGAAAAAACAAAAAGCCTCTGTGACGATGGAGTGGATTATTATGATGACCACCAAGGTGATTTATTACGGATATGTATTTGTGCTTCCCATGCTTATTTTACCGTTTGCCTGGTGGCAAATTCTAATTGGATTTTTGGTAATGCACTATGTAGCCGGATTTATTCTTGCCATTATTTTTCAACCTGCTCATGTAATTGAAGGCACTGAATACCCCATGCCCGATGGCGAAGGAAATTTGGAAAACAACTGGGCCATTCATCAATTGCACACCACTACCAATTTCGGTCATAAGGAAAGACTATTTTCCTGGTATGTGGGTGGTTTGAATTATCAAGTAGAACATCACCTGTTCCCAAACATCTGCCACGTTCACTATCGTGAGATTGCCAAAATCGTAGAGCAAACGACCAAAGAGTTTGGCTTACCGTATAAATCAAAAGAAACATTCTTCGAAGCCGTGGCAGCTCACGCTCGTCAACTGAAGATGCTGGGCGAGAAACCCAAAGAAGCTGTGAATCCTTTGCTTTCAGTGGCTTAAGGTTCTATTCAATGATAATAGATTAAGCTGCTCGAGAGGGCAGCTTTTTTGTGCATAGAAGAAACCAACAAAAAAGCCGCTAGTGATTACACCAGCGGCTTTCTTTTATAACTCTTATTTTTTTACGCAGACTTCAACGCTTCGGCTCCAGCCACAATTTCCAAAATCTCTTTTGTAATCGCAGCCTGACGTGTGCGGTTGTAGGTCAACTTTAATTCTTTTAACAATTCACCGGCATTGTCAGTAGCTTTATCCATCGCAGTCATACGCGCTCCGTTTTCAGAAGCATTCGAATCTAACACTGCTTTGTACAACTGAACTTTTAACGACTTTGGAATCAAACCTACTAAAATCTCTTCCTGATTTGGCTGGTAGATATAATCCGTCTGTGTAGTAGAAGCTGCAGTAACCGGCAATGGCAGGATGGGTAAGAACTGCTCTACACGCAAAATTTGGGTAGCCACGTTCTTAAACTCATTGTATACAATCTCTACTTTGTCGAACTCTCCTTTTTGGAAAGCTGTCATTGCAAATTCGGCTGCCTTTGCTACTGAATCAAATGTGATGGTTTGCAACAAAGTAGAGAAGTCTGCTTTCATGGGAAGATTGCGCTTCTCAAAAAACTCAAGGGCCTTCTTTCCGATGGGCAAGTAGGTTACATTTCCTTGCTTGGCTTGCTTCGAATATTTCTCTTCTACCAATCGCACTACAGCTTTGAAAACAGAGCTGTTGAACGAGCCGCACAATCCACGATCCGAAGTCACCGCAATAATCAACACTTTCTTCTCTTCACGAATTTGGCTATACCACGCCTGGCCATCTGTTCCTGCTGAAGATAAATTTTGCAACAATGCATTCATCTTCTGAGCAAACGGGCGCATCTGCTGGATTTTATCCTGCGACTTACGCAACTTCGCTGCCGCCACCATCTTCATGGCTTTGGTAATCTGCTGCGTAGACATTACTGAGGTAATGCGACTCTTTACTTCTTTTAAACTGGCCATATCTCTAATTAGTTAATTCGATGATTCGTTAATTTGTCAATTGCCGAATCACCGAATTAGAACATTAACGAATTAATATTTACCTGCTAACTCCAACGCTACTTTCTTCACGGTATCCGCATCGGCATCTTCAAACTTACCGGCACGGAAGTTATCCAATACAGATTTATACTGTGCTTTCAACAAACCAATGAACTCAGTTTCGAATTCTTTGATCTTGTTTACCGGTACTTTGTCGGTGTAGCCTTTTGTAGAAGCTAAGATGATTGCCACCTGCTCTTCCACACGGACAGGTTGATATTGTGGTTGCTTCAACACTTCTACGTTTCTGCGTCCACGCTCAATCACCAATTTCGTAGCAGCATCCAAGTCAGAACCGAACTTTGCGAAAGCTTCCAATTCGCGGAATTGCGCCTGATCCAACTTTAATGTACCGGCTACTTTCTTCATGGATTTGATCTGAGCTGAACCTCCCACGCGTGATACCGAAATACCTACGTTGATCGCAGGACGGATACCCGAGTTGAAAAGGTTGGTCTCCAAGAAGATCTGGCCATCGGTAATCGAGATTACGTTAGTAGGAATATAAGCAGACACGTCATTCGCTTGGGTCTCGATGATTGGAAGAGCGGTCAATGAACCTCCACCTTTCACCAAGTGCTTGATGGATGCAGGAAGGTCATTCATTCTTGCTGCGATCTCATCGTTGTTAATCACTTTCGCAGCTCTTTCCAGCAAGCGTGAGTGCAAATAGAATACGTCACCAGGGTATGCTTCGCGACCCGGAGGTCTTCTCAACAACAACGACACCTCGCGGTAAGCCACAGCTTGCTTTGAAAGGTCATCGTAAATTACCAATGCAGGACGACCGGTATCGCGGAAGAACTCACCAATAGATGCACCGGTGAATGGCGCAAAGAATTGCATTGGAGCAGGATCTGCTGCAGATGCAGAAACAATCACGGTATAAGGCATGGCACCTGCTTTTTCAAGTGTAGCTGCTACGCCCGCAACGGTAGATGCTTTTTGGCCAATGGCCACATAAATACAATATACCGGCTTGCCTTGCTCGTAAAATTCTTTTTGGTTGATGATGGTATCAATCGCCACAGCGGTTTTACCAGTTTGACGGTCGCCAATGATCAACTCGCGCTGACCACGACCGATTGGAATCATCGCATCAATCGCTTTGATACCGGTTTGAAGCGGCTCGTTTACCGGCTGACGGAAGATTACGCCAGGAGCTTTTCGCTCTAATGGCATATCATACAAATCTCCGGTGATCGGTCCTTTACCATCGATGGGTGATGCCAGTGTATCTACCACACGGCCCAACAAACCATCGCCTACATTTACAGAGGCAATTTTTCCGGTGCGCTTTACGGTATCACCTTCTTTAATTTCTTTAGACTCACCCAAAAGTACTGCACCCACGTTGTCTTCTTCGAGGTTAAGTACCATGGCGCGTAAGCCATTTTCAAATTGAATTAACTCACCCGCCTGCGCCTGTGTAAGGCCATAGATACGGGCAACACCATCACCTACGGTTAGAACGGTACCAACCTCTTCTAACTCTGCATCGGTGCGTGATTGCGACAACTGCTCGCGCAATATGGATGAAATTTCTTCGGGTCTGATTTCTGCCATGATATGGTTATTCGTTAATGGTGATTCGTTATTTTCTACTATCTATTAAAATTCCTTGATGTAAGGGTTCTCGCTAAACTTCGTCTTCAATGCTTTCAACTTGCTCTTGATGGAAGCATCGATTTGTTTATCGCCTACGTGCAACACAAAACCACCGATCAAATCCGGATTGATTTTTTGTTGCAACTCAATATCTGTTTTGCCGCTGATCTTTTTCACCAGCGCTTCAATTTCTGCCTTCATCTTAGCATCCAATGCAAATGTGGTTGATACAGAAGCTTTTTGAATACCCTTATTCACATTGTATGCATTGTGAAATTCCACGGCAATGGCAGGCAACAACGGCTCGCGATTCTTGCGCGTTAACATAGAGATGATGGCCATGGTCAACTTGTTGACTTTTCCCTGGAAGATGGCTTCTAGTATCGCCAATTTTTTATCGTGGCGAATAACAGGGCTTTTCAACATGCGTGTGAAGTCTTTGTTGGACGCACACACGCTGGCAAATAATTGCATATCGGCATTCACCAACTCCAACGCACCTTGCTCTTCAGCAAGGCCCAAAAGAGATTTTACGTACCGCGATGCTACTCGTGAATCGGCCATGATTTAGTTCAGCTTAAGGTCTTTAATGTACGTGTCGATCAAATCTTTTTGCTGCTTGTCATCCGACAAGTTTTTCTTCATAAACTTCTCAGAAATCTCCAATGAGAACAACGCTACCTGTGCTTTTACATCGCGCAAAGCAGCTTGCTTTTCTGTGTGGATGATGGCCTTCGCATCTTCGATGATACGATCGGCATTTTTCTTGGCGCTGGTTTGCGCTTCATCGTGCAGGCGGTTTGCCGCTTCACGTGCCTCGCGCAAAATGCGATCGCGTTCTTCGCGTGCTTCTTTCAATAATTTTTCGTTATCAGACTTCAAGGAAGCCATTTCCGCTTTTGCTTTTTCAGCAGAATCCAACGCGCTTTGGATAGACTCTTCGCGTTCTTTCAAAGACGCCAAAATTGGTTTCCATGCATACGCCTTCAATAGGAAGAATAAGCCTACGAAGATGACAAATTGCCAAACGATGAGTCCTGAGCCGGGTGATAATAAATCCATGTGCTATTATTTTAAAAATCCAATCTCACTTTTTTGTTTCTCTTGAAGTTTAAAAAGAAGAACTCGCCAGGCCGATTGCCAAAACAAGTTCTTCTGATTTTTTCGCTTACTTATTCGCGATCAAAAGACAGATAACGAGTCCGAAAAGCGCTGCTACCTCCACAAGGGCGGCAATTACCAGCATCGCACCCTGGATTTTACCAGAAGCTTC
>PJQF01000161.1_pt1 | contig 37346 bp, 35 predicted proteins | sample 1503741 | NCBI WGS metagenome assembly PJQF01 (sample SAMN07775949, study PRJNA414020) | Biofilm metagenome, whole genome shotgun sequencing project. | isolation source: biomolecule (vanillin) treated reverse osmosis membrane biofilm | place: India: Nagpur | collected 2017-03-21 | reverse complement strand
CGTGCGCAATTCGTGCGACAGTGAATTGAGCAGTGTATTGTAAAATTTGAGATCGCGACTTCGCTCTTCGCGCTTCCGCACCTCTTGCTGTGCCTGTCTGATTTTAGCGGTGAGCACGGCATGAATCATGACAATTATAAAATACATTAAAAGCAGTACCTGATCTTCTGAAGTGCCAATGGAGAAAGTAAAACGAGGTGGAATAAATGTGAAATCCCACAGTAAAGCACTCAGCACCGCAGCCAACAAGAGTGGAAGGATATCTAAGAAAAGTGAAAGAAGAGAAATCGTAACGAGCAAGAAAAATGCAATGGCCCGATAACCCACTACATCATGGATGAGTAAACTAGGTAATACCACAGCCAATACAGCACCAACACTAATGATATATTGTTGCCGGATAGGAACTTCTTTCAACAGTCGATTCATGGCCTTCTTTGAATGACTCAAAAGTAGGCCAATTGCTATAAATATGATATAAAACTTAAGGAGAGAGGTATAAAGATTTTATAAAGAATTTATAAAGAATTCCTCTATTGGTATACCAGAAGTCTATTAGGTAGTTGAGATGCAGTATTCCTGCCTTCGATTTATTTTATCGCTTGTGTCAGTATCAGGATAATGCCTTCCTTGGCCAGTCCTTCAAATTCTAGTTCGCTGGCCCGATTTAGCCAAAGTCCTTCGCGCTCCTGAAGTAAGCGATTGGCAACTTCAAATACACCACCAATCACAAAAACAAATATGTCTGCGTGAGTTTTCACCGAAAGAAAGCCATCTACTCTACCATCAAATTTCCCTATGAGCAACTGTGACTTATCATTGATAGGTATCAATGGTTGCAATACATTTTTCTTATTTAGGTCGAATAAATGTAGTTCTGGTTTTAGAAAGTCTGAGGTAAAACAAATTTCCAGAAAATGAATTTCATGTTTGGGATAGGGGTTCCGTATTTCAAACGATTGAGTCAAAGCCGCACTCCCACCGGGAAGAAGTGAATAAAATTCATTTGCATGTGTTAATTGCAATGAACCTGCAAGTGGAAAGATAACGTGTAAATTGCCACTCGATACAGGGCTGGTAAGTGTGGCATTCGATGCCAAACAGGTTTCTTTTATAATAACCGCGTGTTGTTCGCCTTTCATTTCTGAATACAGACTTCGGAAAGAAGAAGTTGATTCTTCTTTCCGATAACCTGCCAGATAAATTTGAGCGGCTACTGTTTCTTGTAGTTTCATTGAATTAATTTTAAAATTACAAAGTTGTCGTTCAATAATTCATAAGCAGTTTATTTGTACTGCCCTCAAGTTATCCATTCACTACGATGGTGTGTGTCAATGCAAATCCGGCTTCTATACTTCCGGTTATGGTAGAGAGTTCAGTGCTTACGCCATCTGAAAACACATTGTCACTACTGTTGTAAGTATAGCCACTCATTCCTTTATTGTAACCATTGGCGGTAGATGCGTTTACTAAATTGACGGCACTACTAGTACCTTCCGGAAAGGCGATCTGCGTTACCAACAGCGAAGTACCTGTAGCTGTATACACGTGTACGTGAATATGCGTTGCTCTTCCTGTATACCATCCTGGAAAGATAGTTGTAAAGCCAACTTGTCCATTGGAATTGGTGCTTTGGCGTCCCCGTAGGAAGTGATTAGCGGTGTAGTTAGTTGATTGCATGCCGGTGCCACCGTATTCGGAATAATTGCCCTCTTTATCGCAATGCCAGATGTCTACTAATACACCGGCCAATGCTGCGCAGTTGTTGTTCTTATTTTGGATGGTAATTGTAACAGTAAGGAGAATGCCCGTGCGATCGCCTCTAATATCAGCCCGAACCAAGGAGCTTGGATCTAATGTTGGAAAAGGTCCAGCGGTTTCGGTAGCAGTAGTGGTACAAGAGCCGGTTCCGGAGGTGCCACCTGTAGTACCGCCCGTGCTCGATTGATTAGAGGGAGTTACCTCGTTATCTTTACAAGCTGCGGCTAATGGGATGAGCCCGAAAAGGCCAATTGTTTTCAAGAATTCTTTGCGTTCCATGGTTGTTGATTTAGTTTGGGTTAAAGCGATCAAAGTTGAAATCTTTAAAAACGAGCTTCCCCAATCGGAGAAGCTCGGAAAAAAAACTCAACCCCTCTTATCTTCCAATTGTCTTTGTGGACACAACTCCATTGATGCTTACTGTAATTGTTTTATTTGAACAACTGCCGTCACCAAAGTCGATGATCACGGTATCGGTTTTGTAAACTGTAGAAACGGTTCCACTCACAGGAGAGTGTCTTTCTCTTCCGCATGAAATGTCATCTGTAGTTGGTTTGGTAATCGTGTTTGAGAAAAGTACCGTTCCGCTGGCAAGAGTTACTGATGTGTTACCTTCAGTCACAATCGTGCCACTTAGCGGTTTGTTATTCGAATCGAGTGTTACAGTTGAAGTGCGTTTTTTCGTGCTTACCCAAGTACTCACAGTTCCATCAGCGAGAGTGAGTTTTCCATTGCTTACGCTGGAATTTGAAATACGGACACCAGTGGAACTATCGTACGAATGGGTTTTTGTTTTAGTACCCTCAATCTGAATCCCGTTTACTTTATAGTTGTTGAAAGTAATTGTTTCAGTGCGCAGACTGCTATCACCTGATCGAATAATGGTGATAGAGCCTGATCGTGTGATGGTGTTGTCACCTTTCTTGTTAGTAACACCGGTGCCAAAGTCAACAACTGTTTTTACAATAGTAGCAAGCAACGAATCCATTTGAGGAAACTGTCCACCACTGAAGCTACAGCCTTCCGGCTTGGTGGAAGAAGATGGTTCAGGAAGCGATACCACATCCCCATTAGCATTGTAATGCGTGATGGTAGCTCCGCCACCGCCATGCATGCGGAACCCGCGAAAGTCACCAGCGCTTTCGGCATCGATGATGGCTAGCAGTGTATCATCTTTAGTAATGAAATTGGTGCCGTCCAATAAATGCCCCCTGCCGGGCCCACCTTTGCCACCTCTACCCGAAATAGAACTCGAGGAACTTAATGTACTCGAAGAGCTTCCAGAAATAGTGAAACTGCTACCGCTGGCCAACTGACCGGAAGCTTGCGCCAAATCGGTAAGATTGGAATCAGAGCTTACTGTTAACTCATTGTTAGAACATGCCCAGAAGATAGCTACTACGGAGGTAACCATCAGCATACCTTTGAAATTTAGATTTTTCATAAACTTGTTTAGTTTGTTTCCTCTTAGACGAACAAGGTAGCGTTGGGATTATTCAGCCAATGGTATGTGTAGCTACTCACTACCAATGTGTAGATGAATTTGTAAATCGCTGTACTAAACCTTTGAATTGGGCAAAATAAGATGGTTAAACCACCAGAATACTAAAGTTGAGATATCGTCAGATCAAGGCTCTTACTGTGCTAAGGAGAGTATTGATTACTCCTGCTTGTATTTTTTAAGAAATGATTCGGCAAACTTCTCTCCAATAGGCAACGGGTGAGTTCCGATAAAAAGTTGTGCCTTTTGAAAAGATGAAATCTTAGCCAAAGGCACAATAAACGAATTGTGAATTCGGCAAAAATCATTGGAAGAGAGTCGTTGTTCTACGGCTTTTAGGTTCATTCGCGTCAAGATAGGACGAGCCTGCCCACTGAGGAATATTTTGATGTAATCTTTATAGCCTTCAATGTATTCAATATCCGAAGTATTGATTTTTATTTCTTTGTACTCAGAATGCACATAGAGAAACTTCTTTTCTGCATTGGATTGCGAGCGAAATTGAAATTGTTCCTTAGCACGATTGGCAGCTTTTTGTAAACGCTCAAAAGGAATAGGTTTCATCAGGTAGTCGATGACTTCCAACTCAAAGCCTTCCAGCGCATATTGATGATAGGCAGTGGTGAAAATAGTCATGGGCGGTTGTGTCATCGAGCGCAAGAATTGTATGCCCGTCACCTCCGGCATTTGTATATCCAGAAATAAAAGATCTACCGGATTCTTTTCAAGAAAAGAAGTGGCTTGTGCTGCCGATGAACAGGTTCCTATTAATTGAAGAAATGGTATTTTTCCAAGGTCATCGCTAATCAATTGAAGAGCGAAAGGCTCATCATCAACTGCCAGGCATTTAAGTTTTACATCCATATCAGTTAATCAATAATTTAAGTTGAAGATAAAAGCGATCATTGCGTGTCAAAATTTGTAGCACATGCTTATCTGGATAGTGTATCCTCAAACGCTTTTGTAAATTCTGCAGCCCTATGCCTGAATTCTCTTTTTCAGGATTTTCACTTTTCGGTAAATATTTGTTTTCGGACACAACTATTAATCGATGATCATCAATTTGAATCTTCAAAGAGTTTCTCTGTCCTGCGCTAAAATCAGCATGTTTAAATAGGTTTTCAGCAATTGGCAGAAGCAACAGGGGAACGATGAATTTATTCTCAGCGATTCCATTGATTTCAAAATCAATCGTGTCAGTTTCTGTCAACCTCATTTTTTGCAATTCAATATATCCTGAAAGATGTTCCAGTTCTCGATTCAACTCTACTTTTTCATTGGTAGTTTGGTATAAGATGTAGCGGAGAAGTTGCGATAGTTTTACCAATGAGTCTTCCGCCTGATCCGATTTTGAGCGAACCAACCAGCGTATGTTATTGAGCGTGTTAAAGAGGAAGTGTGGACTAATTTGCAATTTGAGCGCAGCTAGTTCCGCATTTTGACGCTCGAACTCTTGCTCGCGTGCTCGCTCTTTTGTTCGGTTCCAGTCTTCCCATAAAAACAAACTCGTACTAAAGATGATGACGAGTGTGGTGAGCAGATAGCTTGAGAAAATTGGACTGGCAAACATCAAAGATTTTGGCCTGCCTGATGGCATATTCAAAGGCGGTCCTGGGTCTCTCATTGGATTCATATCTCCATCCATTGGTGACATTGGAGGTGGGTCCATTTTTTCCCACGGAAGTGGCGGTCCAAAGGGTTCAGAAAGGTGATGATGGATTTGCCAATTGATCAGACTGACGATTACGATCAGAAGTATCGCAACAATGGCATAGAGAAGCACCCCTTTCTTAAACAATAACTGTGGTGCGAGGTAAAACAAATTCAAATAAAATAATCCGATGAGCAACCCATTTCGCAATACCAGCGAGAGAAGGTTATCAGGTTCCAAAAATGCTTTGGCAAAATCTCCGGGCGGTGAAAGCAATAGGGGAGCAAGAAAAAAGAAAACCCACACTACGGAATGTAGTAGAATTCGTGTAGATAAACTTTTGCCGGCTTGCATAGCTCGTAAAGCTACGTTTTTGCTTACGAAAGTGTTGATGAGTGTAGCTAAATTCTACTTATCAGTCGACTGAAAATCACCCCAGCGCTTCTTTGTAGACTTTCAATACTCGATCGCGAGCTACTTTATGATCGACAATAGGTTTTGGGTAAGCAGAGGTTCCCCACTCCGGTACCCAGTGTTTGATATATTTGAAGTCGGGGTCAAATTTTTCTGTTTGTAGTTGTGGATTGAACACCCGGAAATACGGAGCAGCATCGCATCCCGAACTGGCTGCCCATTGCCATCCGCCATTATTCGCTGCCAAATCAAAATCCAATAACTTTTTAGCAAAGTAAGCTTCACCCCAGCGCCAATCAATTAAAAGATGTTTAGTCAGAAAGCTAGCCACAATCATCCGCACTCGATTGTGCATGAAGCCAGTTTGATTAAGCTCGCGCATACCTGCATCCACGATTGGATAGCCGGTTTGCCCGTGACACCACGCAGCAAATTCTTTTTCATTGTTGCGCCATTCGATTTTATCGTAAGCTGGCTTGAAGGCTTTTGTTTCCACCTGTGGAAAGTGCCACAAGATCATGTGATAGAAATCGCGCCAGATCAATTCGTTCAGCCACGTTTCATTTTTCTTCAAGGCAATTTGTACCAGCTTTCGAATGCTGACGGTGCCGAAGCGTAAGTGAACACTTAGTTTAGTAGTTCCTGCAATAGCTGGAAAGTTTCGTAGCTGATCGTATTTTTCGATGATCGATTGTTTGACCATCCGCTCGGGAAACGAAAAGGTTGTTTCTGTAAATCCAATATCAGCCAGCGAAGGCAGTGGCAATGGCGACAAAGATTTGAAATGATGAAATAATTTTTCGCTAGGAAAACTTTGATAAGCTGCTTCGGTAAGGGCAGCCTTCCATTTGCGACTATACGGTGTAAAAACAGTGTAAGGCAAGCCGTCATCTTTTACTACCTCCGATTTTTCAAAAATCACCTGATCCTTAAAAGTGCGAAATGCAATGCCTTTTCCCTCGAGTATCTCTTTTACTTTGGTATCCCGTTTTTGTGCATACGGCTCGTAATCATGATTGGTATAAACGGCTTTTGGCTTTATGGTTTGAAACAATTCTACCGGATTCCCATGAAAAACCAGCAACGAGCTCCCCGATGCACTTAGTTGCTCTTGCATGGCAGTCAACGATTGATGGATGAAAGCTACTCGTAAGTCTGTTTTGTCTTCTAGTTTTTGAAGGATCTCTGTATCGAAAATAAAAATGGGCAAAACATTTTCATTTTCTTTTAGCGCATGATAAAGACCTGCATTGTCTTGTAAACGCAAATCGCGTCTGAACCAAAAAAGAGTAGTGTCTGAAGTAATGAGAGACGAAAAGGATTGCTTCATGATTTATTTCTTTAGGATTACGCGCGGTGAGGTAACTCCAAGTTTTAGCTGCTCCGCAATTCTCAAGGCACGCTCAATTCGCTTGTCGGTAGATTTTACCTGATTCACCAAATAAATTAATCCACGCTGATTACCCTCACTCAACGTATGAAATACTTTATGTGCTTTGCCATCTGTTGCCAACACCTCATTCAGTTCTTCCGGCATTTCAAATTGATAGGGGCTTGTATCTGGCTTAAAAGTAACTGTCAGAGAATCGCCTTCTTTCAATTTTAATTTTTTGCAGAGGGTCGATCCGATGTTTACATAAAACCCTCCTTCTTTCTTTGGCATGATGCCACAATGAAAATCAACTTTTCCGTTGATGGTTCCGATCACCCGATGATTATTTTCTTTTACCCAAGGCTTGGCAGACTTCGCATCTAATTGAATATAGTGCATGCCACTGGCAAACTTATGTAAAACAAACTTCACTTTACTGGGCAGGATTGTTTTTCTTATGCAACTCGTCTAACTCTTTTTCTAACCGATCAATCGCTTCCATTTTTACAGCATAAAGCTTCAGGTCACCTGAGCGTTGAATATGCATGGCTTCTTCCAACAGTTTTTTGCGTTGGTTAGTAAGTTCTTTGATCGGATCTTTCTTGAATAGTGAGAACATGGCTTATCGTTTTTGTTGTAACAATCAAAAGGCAAAAATGTTCTGACTAACCAGCCTCTGCGGAAGCTTCAAATAGATAATAATACTTCGTAAAATAGGAATATCCGAGTAGCCAAAGGCCTAAAACTTCTATCCAATAGATTTTAAACAACACCAGCATAAAGGAGATCAGGAAAAAGCCAAGCATCCATTGCAGGTATTTTTCATTGTCTAGTTTCTTGAATAGTTGAGTATGGCTTAGCAACAAAAAACCAACTCCGAAAAGATAGGTTCCTACCAGGTCGATCGCATGCACATGATTAATGGCCAGCATGATAATCTCCGGGATAAGGAGCATGCCATACGTAAGCGCCAAATAAAGGAATCGGTGCAAATGTGAGAGCGGTAGTGTACGCATAAAAAGCAAAAATCGCTCTTCCATTTTGCGCAACTCAAAGACAACAACACTATGCGAAGCCAATCCGAATAACAACCCTAAAATCGCTACTCGCACTTCATAATGATCTACCGGTATTTGCAGGAATCCAAAGATGCAAAACAAGGAAGCGACTTTTGCAAAGAAGAAAACAGTCGGCAATTGAGTTGTGAGATGGCCTAGATAAAATAAGGGCAATGGTTTGGGCCACTTCCAGGTTAAATGAGGCAAGTCAAGTTTGAAACGGAATAAATGTTGTGCTTGTAAACGATAGACAAGCCATCGCGCACTCACCAGGTACAAGACAGTTTGAAATAGAATGATCGAGCCTACAGGTAAATAATTCTGTGAATTAAAGCCCAGCGCAATAATGAAAATGGTATAGGCTAATACGGGTAAGTGTAGTAGCAGGATCAGTTGGAGTGATTGAATAAAAAGTTGAGATGGATGAAGCAAGGCCAACTGAAAAACAAATTGATTGTGAGGTTGACGAAGTTGTTCACTAATAAATTGAACGCACTTTAAGGTGTATAGCAACCATATAGCAAATACCATTAACTGAAATGCCACCGAGGTAAGTGTTGCGTAAATGAGAGATTGATGGTAACTGATAATCTGGCTTGATTCAACAATTCCAAACATCAAATAGAACACCACAAAAAATAATCCCGCATTGCGCTCGTAAAAGCGTGCTACTAATACTTTGCCAAGTACTTTGGTTACAGATAGCATATGGTATGATTTTCAACCAGCAGTTTGCGATGCGTTAAGGAAGGAATATCAAATGCCTGATGTGATGTAAATAAAAAATGAATTCCTTTAGCGGCATACAAGGAAATCACCTCATACAAAATGGGCACAGTGTCCTTATCGATAGTCACCAAGGGTTCATCCAATAAAATGTAAGCCGGTTGCCCAATGAAGGCCAGCACCAACGATAACTTTTTCACCATACCACTGGAGTAAGTTCCTACAGGTTGTGCAATAAAAGAGCTGATATTGAATTTCTGCACAAGAAAATCCGCCTCCTCTTTTTTTGCCTTCCGAACTTGTGTAAAAAATGAGATTAGATCAATACCCGTCAGAAAGGGTGGATAAAGTGGCTCGGCTTCTACGTAATGAATCTGTCTACGGTATTCAACTGGTTGCTTTCGCAAGTCAATGCCATTCACTACAATGTCTCCCTCAAAGGGAATCATACCGGCAATCACTTTCAGCAAAGTAGATTTTCCGGAGCCATTATTTCCCTTAATCCAATAAAGACCGGTATCAAATTGCAATTGATCGACTTGAATAATCAGATTTGAATTGTATTCTTTTTTTACGCGATGAAGGGTAAGCACGGAAATAAGTATTGATTGAGTTTTAAAGTTATTAAAACCTACGAAACGGTAGCTTGCGTAAGTTTAGCGTTAAGTTAATAATGTTTAATGTTAGTCGTTTAAAATTAGAAAAAACCTGTTTTTTGGTGATATCTCCTCTAATTTCAATTTTTTAAAAAAGGCAGAATAACCGCTTATCATGTTTATTCGATTTGTCAAGGTTTCAGAGGGAATAGGGCGTATCTTACAGAAATTAACTATTTACCTCAAAATCATTTCATGGCATTTATTGACAATGTACTTCAAACTCCTTCGTATGGCTGGGCAAATTCGGATGGAAAATTAATCACACCTTCTCTCAAGCAACTTTATTCAGAAGCTTTCTCGCGTATCAACGTTTTCAAATCAAAAAGAAACTGGATTCCATTTATCAATTGGTTCATGGCCATTTGCATGTTGCCATTTTTGTTTTTCTTTTTATTCTCGTATTTCTCGCTGCCTCTACTAGGTGCCTTTTTATTGTACGCCATGATCATCATGAGCACGCATGGCACCATTTGGTTTCATCGCTATAGCACACACCGCGCTTACACATTTAGTCATCCTATTTGGCGATTCATCACACAGAATTTAGTGCTTCGCACGTTCCCGGAAGAAATCTATGTAGTGTCTCATCATGTGCATCATTTAAAGTCCGATATGCCGGGCGATCCATATAACTCCAATGCGGGTATCATGTATTGCATGTTGTCGGATGTCAATCACCAAAGTATTGCTAAAAATCTATCGGAAGAAGAATACAAAAAAGCTTCGCACTTTTTGAGTCATACCGGTGTGATGATTAATTCGTATGCTCAATATTTGAAATGGGGCTCTATCGCCAATCCGTTCTATACTGTTGGCCTTTGGATTTTAAATTGGTCATTTTGGTATGGTATGTTTTTTCTGATTGGCGGACATGGACTAGCATGCGCTTTGTTTAGCGGTGCCTTGTTTTGGTTTGTGTTGGTACGTGCCTTCAATTACACCGGACATGGTGGAGGAAAAGTAAAACATGTGGACGGCATCGACTTTGACAGAAGCAATATGTCAATCAATCAAACGCGTCCGGGTTTGTTTTCGGGGGAATGGCACAATAACCATCACCTGTATCCGGATAGTGCGCGTGCAGGATTTTTACCCTATCAGATTGATTTGGCTTGGATTTACATTTGGACCATGAAACGATTAGGTGCAGTAGCCAGTTACCGCGATTCGAAAGCGCATTTTCTCAAACGCTTTTCGTTGAATAATGAAGGAAAGCCGTTAATGGCTACCCACGAAGAAGTTGGTGTTGTAAAATAAGTTTAAACCAGTAGGTGAATGCATCCGGGTTCTCCCGAACTTGTTGATGCAATTCATCGAGGGTGCAGAATTTCCAGTCTTCCACTTCGTCCTGATTGATGGATGGATTTCCGTCAAAGGTTCCCTGAAATACATGATCTACTTCGTATTCAATCAGATCTTTATCTAATGGTGTGCGATACGTAAACTTGTAAGCGTATGTGGGTGTAATTTCTATTCCCATCTCAAATTTCAATCTCCGCTTTACGGCTACTTCGATAGCTTCATTGGGAATGGGGTGACTACAGCACGCATTGGTCCATAATCCGCCACTATGGTATTTCGTTTTGGCTCTTTTTTGAATGAGCATTTCACCTTTCGAATTAAAAACGATTATAGAGAAGGCGCGATGCAGCAAACCCTTTTGGTGGGCCTCTAATTTTTCCATTGTGCCGATTTCGCGGTCTAGCTCATCTACCAGAATGACGTGTTCCATCAGATGAGATTCAGTTGGTGTTTTACAAACGAATAGGCGAGAATAGAAATTTTTCTGCGATTGCGCACCCGAATCCGTTGCGTGAGAACGGTAGTACACGGTGTCGCTTTTATTTTTTCGAATAGCGCGATGTAATAGAGATAAGCAACATACACCCGCAAGCGTGCGCAGCGTGGCAGTTGTTTAATTCCTTTGTATCCTTCTGCGAAATCAGCTGCAATATCTTCTTCAATGGCCCGCTTCGCGTCTTCATTAAAATTAGAAAGATCGATGCCCGGAAAATAGTTGCGGCCCATTTGGTTGTAATCCGCATTGAGGTCGCGGAGGAAATTTATTTTTTGGAAGGCTGATCCCAATTTCATGGCGGAAGGCTTCAGTCGCTGATACATGGCGTCATCGCCTTTGCAAAACACACGCAAGGTCATGAGCCCCACTACTTCTGCGGAGCCTAAAATGTATTCACTAATACCGGACTGATCGTAGCTCGTCAAATTCAAATCCATCTCCATGCTCTTTAAGAATTGATCATAGAGTTTTTCCTCGATGCCAAACTGATGTACGGTTTTTTGAAAGCTGTTCAGTATTGGATTCAGGCTTATTTTTTCGGCAATAGCCTGATAGGTTTCCGCACGAAATCGGTTAAGCAATGTGGCCTTATCGTATTCATGAAAGGTGTCCACAATTTCATCGGCAAAGCGCACAAACCCATAAATGGAGTAGATCGGATCGCGCATATCTTTGTCGAGGCATTGAATGCCGAGCGAAAAAGAAGTGCTGTACGCGCGCGTGGTCATGCGGCTGCAGCGAATACTTACCTGATCAAAAAGTTCTTTACTCATGCATCTTTCCCTTTGGTGCAACTTGTTTGTTTCAAGCTCGATCTCGTTTTATTAATTCGCCAGCTACCACTTGTCCGGAGATCAGTGAGGGTGGTACCCCCGGCCCCGGCACGGTCAATTGACCCGTATAAAACAGATTCGGTAGTGTTTTGTTTAAGATAGAGGGCTTTAAATTGGCCGTTTGCATAATCGTGTTCGCCAAACCGTAGGCATTTCCTTTAAACGCGTGGTAGTCGCTAAGAAAATCACTATGCGCGTAACTTCGCTTATAAACAATATTATCTCTCCATGAATCTCCTGTTAATTTTTCAATCCGATCCATCATCAGATTAAAGTACTTTTCACGCACGGTCTCATCATCTTTCAATCCGGGTGCTACCGGCAATAAGAGAAAAATATTTTCACAACCTTCGGGTGCTACTTGATTGTCCGTTTTGGACGGAACCGAAACGTAAAATAATGGATCGGTTGGCCACTGCGGACTTTCATAAATTTCTTTGGCATGTTTGCCGAAATCGCGATCAAAGAAAAGATTGTGGTGCAATAATCCTTTCACACGTTTATTCACACCTAAATAGTAAATCAAACTCGAAGGAGCCATTACCCGCTTTTGCCAATAGTCTTCTGAGTAACGTCTGTATTCAGCGGGCAGCAGTTCCTGCTCCACATGATGATAATCGGCACCAGCTACTAGATAATCTAGGGTATGTTCTGAACCATTCGTTTGAATGCCGCTGACTTTCTTATTTCGAACGATTATTTTTTCTACTTCGCTGTTGTATTCAAACTTGACTCCGAGATTCTTCGCAACACTAACCATGCCCTCCACAATTTTATGCATGCCACCCATCGGATACCAGGTGCCAAGCGAAACATCCGCATAATTCATCAGGGTATAAAGAGCGGGAGTTTTGTCGGCTGGTGCTCCCAGAAACAACACCGGAAACTCTAACAATTGAACTAAGCGCGGATCTTTGAAATGTTTTTTCACATAAGCAGAAACCGATTCGAAAACGTGAAGTTTAAAAACACCTTTCGCCAATTCCATGTCCATTAATTCGGTAATGGAAATCCCCGGCTTATAAACCAGTTTGTTGATTCCTACTTCGTACTTGTATTTCCCCTCGGCCAGAAACTGTTTGAGTTGCGCGCCACTTCCTTTTTCAATCTTTTCAAAATAATTACATAATTGATCTTCGCCTGCGGGAATATCCCACACATCGTCTTTGCCAAAAAACACACGATAAGAAGGATCTAACCGATGAAGGTCAAAGAAATCGGAGGGCTTTTTACCAAATAAGGCAAAATACTTTTCAAATACATCGGGCATCCAATACCAACTCGGACCCATGTCAAATAGAAACCCATCTTTTTCAAATTTCCGGGCGCGTCCTCCAGCCGATGAATTTTTTTCGAAAATGGTGACGTCATAATTTTTTTGCGCCAAACAAGAAGCCGCTGCTAAACCTGCAAAACCCGAACCGATTACTCCCACTTTTTTCATGAGGCGATAATTAATTTAAATAGGAATGATTGATGGAAGGGGAGGTGTTTCATGAAGTGTAATGAATAATCAATAATACCTATAAAACACAAAAATCCTTTCAGTGTTTGAAAGGATTTTTAGTAAGGAAGTTAAACAACCTGCTATTGGTAGCCGGTAAGCTTCTTTTGAATCTCTTTACGTGCATGGAAAATTCTGTTTTTCACAGTGCCAATTGGCAAGTTCAAATGTTCGGCAATCTCGTGGTATTTGTAGCCGGTGGTGTGCATTTTGAAAGGAATAAGCAATTCGTCTTTCACATTGTTTACATTTCTCCACACTTCTTTAAACTCTACACTTCCCTCAGGTCGGTTGAAGGTGTGTGTGTCCTCCACATTTAAATGGTACAGTTCTTTCGTGTTGTCAGTGGAAGTGCGCTCGCGTTTCGTTTTGCGGTAATTGTTGATGTACGTGTTCCTCATGATGGTGAAAAGCCATCCTTTCAGATTGGTGTCTTCTCTGAATTTATTGCGGTAAGTCAGTGCCTTCAGAATGGTATCCTGAACAAGGTCAAGAGATTCTTCTCGATCGCGGGTGAATCGGTGGGTGAAACCGCGCAACGTGGGGCGAAGGCTGGCAATTTCTTTATCAAATTCTAAGGCAGTCATATGTTTAGTTTTTGATGTTAATCTTTAAACAAATTACACCTATAGAGACAAGAAATCAAAGGAATTGTTTAATTATTTATTTAATTAGTTAAACAAATTTAAATTGAAACTAACTGACTCAATTCCAAGGCGTTAGCAAATTGAATCACATTGGAGGGAGATGAAATAGGAGTTTTCTTCAATGCATAACCGCTGGCCAGAATTTTAGCACCAGCACAATCAGCACTCAACTTGTCAACAAACTTTTGAAGTTCAGCAGAGCGCGGGTGCGTGGTGAAGGAAGTAATGATGAAATTCGGCTGATGTAAATCGTAAACTGATTTTAGTGCCGTATAAGGCACTGTTTGACCTAAGTAATATGTTCTGATTCCCTTCTTTTTGGTGATGTAATAGTAAAAGAGGAGGGATAATTCATGCAATTCATTTTCCGGCAAAAACAAAATGGCTTTTGAAGCCCCTTTCGATGCTAGTGGCAAAGCGTCAATCGCCACAATCATCTTTTGACGAATCAGGTGCGTGATAAAATGCTCCTGAGCCGGGGTGATGTTATTGGTGAGCCATAAAACACCGATCTTCTCCAGAAAAGGATAGATGATTTCCAGAATCATCTTTTCGAAACCAAACTTGATGGTGAGATGGCCAAGCATTTTCTCAAACTGCTCTTCATCCATATCCACCAGCGCTACAATCAACTGCTCAATATAAATGTCTATTGAGTTTTGCTTCTCGCTTAACTCAGCAACTTGCTTATTGATTTCATCTAAACTCAACTTAACAATTCGGGATATTTTTACCCCGTTGTTATTAAGGACCGAAACATTGATGATCTTTTTCAGATCGTCATCTGAATAATACCGAATATTGGTTTTGGTGCGTTGGGGCTCAATTAATTGATGCCGTTTCTCCCAAATGCGAATCGTGTGGGCTTTGATTCCCGAAAGTCGCTCCAGTTCTTTAATAGAATATTTGCCCATCTTTTTAAAACAAACTTTAAACAAAAACACCGTAAATGGTAAATTGTTGGGCTTAAATTTTGAATAATGTTGGAAGAAGGCGTAGCGTGGTTTAAAACGAAGGGATGGACGCCCTTCCCGTTTCAATTGGACGCCTGGCAATCATACGCCCGTGGTGAAAGTGGCCTCGTAAATGCACCCACCGGTAGCGGAAAAACCTATTCGTTGATTATTCCCATCGTTCTCGAATCTAAAAAAGATTCCAACCCGCGATCAAAAGGTCCTCGGGCCATCTGGATTACACCCATTCGGGCACTGGGCAAAGAAATTGAATATGCCGCGCAAGATGCCATTGAAGGGATGGGGGTTCGCTGGCGGGTAGGCGTCCGCTCTGGCGATACCACCACACGTGAGCGTGCGAAACAACAAGAAACTCCGCCTGAAATTCTGATCACCACACCTGAAAGTTTACATCTGTTTCTTTCCCGTAAGGATTACAAAAACTACTTCAAAAATTTGAAGTGTATTGTGGTGGATGAGTGGCATGAGTTGATTGGTTCGAAGCGCGGTGTGTTGATGGAGCTGGCGCTTTCGAGGTTGAAAACCATTTCGCCTGATCTAAAGATTTGGGGCATTTCGGCCACCATCGGCAACATGGAGCAATCTTTGGATGTGTTGATGGGCGATCGGGCAAACAGAATAGTAACGGTCGTGAAGGCAGCCATCGAAAAGAAAATTGAAATCATTTCGGTATTTCCCGAAACAGTAGAGCGAATGCCGTGGGCAGGTCATCTTGGAATTCATTTATTAGAAAAAACGATACCGATCATAGAGAACAGCAACAGCACTTTGATTTTTACCAACACTCGTTCCTTTGCGGAAATCTGGTATCAAAAATTGTTAGATGTGGCTCCGCAGTTGTCGGGTGTGCTGGCTATGCATCATGGATCGATCAGTGCAAAAATTAGGGCCTGGGTAGAAGATCAACTGCACGATGGAAAACTAAAAGCCGTAGTGTGCACCTCTAGTTTAGATTTGGGTGTCGACTTCCGCCCGGTAGAAACGATCATACAAATAGGCAGCCCCAAAGGTGTGGCCCGGTTTTTACAACGTGCCGGGCGCAGTGGTCACCAGCCGGGTGCCGTAAGTCGTATTTATTTTTTACCTACTAATTCATTGGAATTGGCGGAAGCATCTGCTTTGCGCGAAGCGATGAATCGCAAAATTGTGGAAGACCGCATTCCCTACATCCGCTCGTTTGATGTGTTGATCCAATACCTGATTACATTGGCCGTCTCGGATGGTTTTCAGGCAGCAGAAATTTTTGAAGAAGTAAAAGGCACCTTTTGTTATTCGTCCATTACCGAAGATGAATGGCTCTGGTGTTTGAATTTTATTGCAACCGGTGGTGCGGCACTTACTGCCTACGATGAATACCGAAAGGTGATCAGCGACAATGGTTTCTATCGGGTAGAGAATAAACAAATTGCTTACAAACATCGGCTGTCCATTGGTACCATAGTGGGTGATACACTCATGCACATTAAATATACCAGCGGAAAATACCTGGGCACGATTGAAGAATATTTTATTTCCCGATTGCATGTAGGCGATGTTTTTTGGTTTGCCGGAAAAAGTTTGGAATTGGTGCGGATCAAAGAAATGGAAGCGCACGTGCGGCCTTCCAAGCGTAAGTCGGGCAAGGTACCTAGTTGGCAAGGCGGGCGAATGCCCCTGTCATCGCAGTTGAGTGAGATGATTCGGGTTAAAATGGATGAGGCGGCAAACAATGCTGAGTCCGATGAAGAAATGAAATTTTTGCGCCCCTTAATGGATTTGCAAAAACTGCGTTCGCACCTGCCGTCTAAAAATGAATTGCTGATTGAATACTTTCATAGCTCCGAAGGCTATCATGTGGTTATCTACCCTTTCGAAGGCCGCAATGTGCACGAGGGACTTGGCGCGCTCGTTGCGTATCGCATTGCCAAAATCAAACCCATTACATTCTCCATTGCCATGAATGATTATGGCTTTGAGTTGTTGTCCGATCAACCCATTCCCATCGAGGAAGCCGTAGAAACCAATGTGCTGGGTATCGAAAATTTATCGACTGATATTTTGGCGAGCATCAATTCCACTGAAATGGCCAGACGCAAGTTCAGAGATATTGCGGCTATTGCCGGATTGGTATTCAAAGGCTTACCGGGACGGAAAATAAAAGAGAAACATTTGCAATCTTCTTCGCAATTGTTCTTTAATGTGTTCAACGAGTATGAATCGGACAATCTGTTGCTGCTGCAAGCGTATGAGGAAGTGATGGATTTTCAATTGGAGGAGGCCCGCATGCGAATGGCGCTGGAGCGCATTGAACATCAGAAAATCATCATCACGCAGCCGGATAAGCCTACTCCATTTTCGTTTCCCATCATTGTCGATCGCACCCGCGAAAAACTCACTTCTGAAAGGCTGGAAGACCGCATCAAAAAGATGATGGTAGAATATGGAGAAGATGAATGAGGTAATCGTAAAATCGAATCTCTCAGTTTGCTACAAAATCTAACAGACACGAAGAGTTTGACTATGAACCTTCGTGCCTCTGTGTCTTCGTGGCGTATATTTATTAAAAAATAGCGCGGAAAATCAAGAACAAACCACCACCCATGATCATCACCACCGGCAAGGTTAAAAACCAAGCGAGAAGAATATTCCGAACGGTGTCAGGCTGCAAATTCTTTACACCTTTGTTGGCCACCATACTTCCTGCAATACCCGATGACAAAACGTGGGTAGTACTTACAGGCCATCCAAAGCTGGTAGATAACCCAATGGTAATAGAAGCCACCATTTCCGCACTAGCGCCTTGAGCGTAGGTAAGATGTTCTTTACCAATTTTTTCTCCCACTGTTTTTACGATGCGCTTCCAACCGATCATGGTTCCTACACCCAACGATAATGAAATCATCAGAATCACCCAAGTAGGAGAGTAGTCCGTTACTTTGCGCACTTCTTTCATGTTTTCAGTCAACAAATTCTTGTCAACTTCGCTCAAACGCACTTCCTCTTTTTTCATCAATGATTTTAAATGACGATCAATAAGCATGATGTCTTTGCGCACAGCAAACTTATCTTCTTTCGGAATGGAACCGGCACTATTTACTAGCTTGAATTTGTCTTGAAGGTCATGTGTCATAAAGATCACCTGACTTAATTTTGCACGGTCTCCTTTGGATAAAGTGGTAGAGTCTATCGTGGTAACCACATGTTCAATTTTAGCAAGGGACGCTGGCAGTTGTCGGGTATCTAAATTATTGTTGATCGCAAAATAAGCAGGTACAATTCCAATCAAAACCAACATCACTAATCCAACTCCTTTTTGACCATCATTTGATCCATGAAAAAAACTAACTAAAGTGCAAGTCAGGAATAGAATGCCGCGGATCCAAAATGGAGGAGGTGTATTTTTTTTAGGTTCTTTGAAGAGCGCATCGCCTGTTTCGGTTTTTTTAGTTGCGACCCGAATCAGATACATTAATATAATGGTCACAGAAAAACCGAAGAGAGGAGAGACTAATAAGGAAATTCCAATTTCTTGTGCTTTGCCCCAATTGACAGCTTCGCCTGTCGCCTCAGGTAAGAACGAATAAGCTAGTCCAACTCCTAAAATAGACCCAATCAATGTGTGAGAGCTTGAACAGGGAATTCCTAAGTACCAGGTTAATAAATTCCAGAAAATAGCGGTTAGCAAAAGAGCGGCAATCATTGACAAGCTGTGAGCAATGTTTTGATCGACCAATGTTTCAACGGGCAGCAGATTGACGATACCCATTGCTACTGTAATTCCACCAGCAAAAACACCCAAAAAATTCCAAGTTCCGGACCAGATCACTGCCACCCATGGTTTCAAAGTATGGGTATAAATTACGGTAGCTACGGCATTGGCAGTGTCATGAAAGCCATTTACAAACTCAAAGGCGCAAACCGCTGCCAAACACAGAACCAAAAGAATGGCATACGAGGTCTCTAATTCAAACATGGGTTTTAGGTATTGATTTCACTAATTTTCAGGCCTCAAATTGCCTTTTACTTTACTATTGTGCAACCAAAGGTAGAATCTCTTTTTTTACCCTATGTTATGGAAATGTTACGCTTTTTAATTCACTGTTCTCAAAGAATAAACTTGTTTTCTTGATGAATTTCCGGCTTTTTCCCGAGGGTGAGACTATTACCTTATTACCGCAGCGATTACTTTACCTCCGCCAGCACCGTGCCCTGGTGGTAGCCGATGTTCATTTCGGAAAAATCAATCATTTTCGTAAGGCAGGTATTGCTGTGCCTCCTAAAGCTAATAATCGAAATGCAGCGGATTTGATTGATGCGATTAACCAGACCAAGCCGGAGCGAGTTGTTTTTTTAGGCGACTTATTTCACAGCACCTATAATGAAGAGTGGGAAACCGTAGGCCAAATTACAGACCACTTTCGGCAATGCTCTTTTGAGCTGGTGGTCGGGAATCATGATATTTTGAGCGAAAACCAATATTCCCGTCATTCCATTCATCGAATTGACCAATTAGTGCTGGCGCAATGGCTACTGACTCATGAGCCACTGACCGAAATACCCGAAAATTATTACAATCTGGCTGGCCATATTCATCCGGGTATTCGGCTGCATGGCTCCGGCCGGCAATCATTGGTACTGCCTTGTTTTTATTTTGGCAAACGACAAGGACTATTACCTGCCTTTGGCACATTCACAGGTTTAGCGAAAATCAAACCTCAAAAAGAAGATAAGGTGTTTGTTTTGGCGGAAGGAAAGATTATTCAGGTGTAATTAGTCAATTGTAAATTAGTCATTTGTCAATATTCCTAACTCTTAATCCCCAATCCCTAAGTCCCAATCCCCAAGTCCTAACTTACCTCCTTCGTTTTGGTTTCGCTTTGCCACCACCGCCTCCGCTGCTAAACATCAGTCCGATTGAAAACTCGAGTCCGGTAAAATCAATTTTTGCATCGGGGAAAGTGACGCTTTCTTGCTGTGCACCATTTAAGTTACTGCCTATATAATTTCCTTTGATTGGAAATTTTGCACTGCCCATCAGGTAATTCGTTTCCAACGAAAGACTCACCTGACCGGTGATGGGTATTGTCAGTTCAACACCGCCATGCACACCAAAACCGGGGTTGTTTTCAAAACTCAAATTGCCGTTGGCCACATCCCAACTTTTGTACGTGCGAAAGGCGCGATCGAAATTTCCATAGTTTAAGTTCTGATCAAATCCATAAAAGAAAAACCCACCTCCTTTGATGTCAAACTGAACTTGCTGCCCTTTCAGTTGCACTACTAACTCTGCCGGAATAAAAACCGTAAAATTGGGACCTAGCAATGAATTTTTAGAATCAAACGGCAAATCCATAATCGCCAATCCCGACATGCGGTAAAGCGATGCGCCCGTTTCGAAAGCCAAAAAGTTATTGATGTTAAAACCAACACCGCGTAGTGAAAACGGACTAATGGGTGTAGAGAATTCGCCATTGCGAGGAATAAAATAAGAAAAGGAAAGGCCAACTTCTTGCGCTTGTGCACTCACCATTAATATAATGGAGAGTAAGCCGGAGAGAAAATAGGTTCTGAACATAGTGCGTGGATTAGCGCCTCGAAGATAACAGAACAAAAGCGCAACCACTCATAAAATCCATGTTTCAATTTGACGCTTAACTCGTACCTTAGTCATTCTAAATTGAAAACTATGCGTTTCCTTTCATCTCTTCTCTTCATCATCGTTTTATTGTCTGCATGTTCAGAAAAAAGAAAACCAGCCGATCTCATTATCAGCGGAGGCACCATTTATACGGTGGATGAAAAGCAACCGAAAGTAGAAGCGGTGGCAGTGACAGGCGATCGTATTGTGTATGCAGGTACATTAAAAGGTGCAGAAGAGTTTAAAGGCGAAAAAACACAAATGCTCGATTTGAAAGGCAAGGTGATGACGCCCGGTTGGGTGGAAGGGCATGGACACTTTATGGGGCTTGGCTTCAACGAGTTAGAACTCGATCTGATGAATGTGAAGAGTTACGATGAATTGGTGGAGAAAGTGAAAGAAGCCGTTGCAAAAGCAAAGCCCGGTCAATGGATTTTAGGTCGTGGATGGCACCAGGATAAGTGGGATCAAAAACCATCTAAAATGGTGAAGGGTTTTCAAACACATGAATTGTTGAGCGCAGCATCACCCAATAATCCCGTATTCCTTCGTCATGCAAGCGGACATGCCGGGTTTGCCAATGCGAAAGCCATGCAATTGGCCGGAGTCAATCAACTTTCGGTAGAGAAGTTATCAAAAGACATGAATGAAGGTGGTGAAATAATCAAGGACGAATTGGGCAACCCTACCGGAATTTTTAATGAACGCGCGCAGTCGCTGATTTCAAATTACATTCCTAAAGAAACAGAAGAAACCAATTCGAAAGCATTGGAGTTGGCCATTCAGGCGAGTTTAAAAAATGGCATCACTAGTTTTCACGATGCCGGTGCCAGCCGCACGAGCATCGAGTTATTCAAGAAATTTAAACAAGAAGGCAAATTACAAACTCGCTTGTACGTCATGCTCACCGGGTTTGACCCTTCTTTAGTTTATGAATATTTCCGAATGGGCCCGGTGATTGACTCGACCGGTTTGCTCACCATCCGCTCAGTTAAATTGAATTGTGATGGAGCTTTAGGTTCGCGCGGAGCGTGGCTGCTGGAGCCCTACACCGATCGCACTGACTTCAGTGGGATGGCTACGCTCTCGATGGATACGGTCGCAAAAATTTCGATCGAAGGATTGAAGTATGGATTTCAGATTTGCTCGCACGCCATTGGTGATCGCGCCAACCGTGAAATCTTAGATCGCTATGAAGCAGCTTTCAAAGGCAATCCTGAAAAAGCAAAAGATGTTCGCTTCCGAATAGAACATGCGCAACACTTGGCTCCGAGCGACATTCCTCGTTTTGGTCAGTTAGGAGTTATTCCCGCTATGCAGGCGATTCATCTTTCATCCGATCGTCCCTGGGCTATCGAGCGCCTGGGCGAAAAGCGAATCAAAGAAGGAGCTTACATGTGGCAATCATTGCTTAAATCTGGGGCGAAGGTGGTCAACGGCACCGATGTTCCGGTGGAGCCGATCAATCCCATCGCTAGTTTCTTTGCATCGGTTACGCGCCAAACATTGAAGGGCGAACCTGAAGGTGGCTATGAGCCAGCCGAGAAAATGACACGCGAGCAGGCATTGAAGTCGTACACCTTAGATGCTGCTTATGGTGCGTTTCAGGAAAAAATCTTAGGTTCAATTGAGGCTGGTAAATTGGCTGATTTCACCATTCTTTCCCAAGATATCATGACGGTTCCGGATAATCAGATACTATCCACTAAAGTGGAGATGACCATTTTTGGAGGGAAGGTATTGTATGAGGCAAAAAAATAGGGATCATGCGAAAGCATAATCCCTACTTTACGTAGAGTACTCTTAATTAAGAATATTTGAAAAATTTATGTGCACGATCCATCAATAATTTACGGTCGGCCGTAATAGAAGGATCACTGTAAATACGTGATGATAATTCAGCCACAACGCCTTTCTTATAACCTAGTTTTTCAGCTACCTGCTCACAAAAGTGAATCTCGCTTTTAAACACCTGACCATCGCTCTTCATCAATTGAATCAGGTGATAGAGGTTTTCAAACTTTTGATCTTCAGTAAGGGTATCCAAAGAGCCGATGGGGGTAGGCTTTTTTAACATAGCGTCTACTTCTTCTTTAGGGATGCCGTTTGCTTTGGCGATCATGTGAATAACTTTTGACTCTTTCTCAGCAACCGTATTGTCGCTGGCGGCCAAATTTATGAGAACATTTAGTTGATCTTTAACCATAAAATTAAATATTTGCCCAAAAGTACTAGATGGTAATATCGAAAGTTATACAAAATTCAATTAATTATTACACTCAACTTAAAAATATTAGACTTTACTTTTGCTGCGAATGCAACCCCTATATAGTTCAGCAGTCTTTATACCGGATTTCAGGTATTTGATTTATCGTTAAAAGTTATAGCATTATGAAAAAGATAGTATTGGTTTTTTTGTTTTCCACTGTCGTGGGATTCTTATTCGGTCAGGAGTCGGAGGTGAGAAAAGTAGGATCCTTTCGAGGAATAAAATCTTCGCAAGCAATTGATGTGTACCTAAAAAAAGGTGATAAAGAAGAAGTGCGTGTAGAGACGGTAAACATTCGCTTATCCGAAGTGCTTACCGAAGTATCCGGTAATACGTTGCGTATCCATCTGGAAAGGAACAGCTATAAAAAGGTGAATGTAAAAGTTTATGTGACGTACGTTACGCTGGAAAAAATTTCAGCCAGCTCGGCATCTAATATTTTTGCAGAAGGTACAATCAAAACTTCCTCACTAGATATCAGTGCATCGAGTGCCGCTTCCATCGAAATATCCATAGACGCAGATCGGGTGGATGTGGATGCCTCCAGTGCAGCCAACATTGACTTGGAGGGGAAAACTAATGACCTTTCAGTCGAAGTAAGCAGCGCAGGCGATGTGGATGCCTATAACCTAGTGTCGCAGAATGTGACCGCGCGTGCAAGTAGCGCAGGTAGTGCAAAAGTATCTGTGTCTAAAGAGCTTGAGGCAGACGCCAGCAGCGCGGGTAGCATCCGATATCGGGGGAACCCAACTCGTACAAATACGGGTTCAAGTAGCGGAGGCTCCGTGAAGAAGTCGAGTTAAAAGAATAATATCTAAAAAAATAGCGCTGAGAAATCAGGGCTATTTTTTTTGCCTTTTCGTTTTTGATGAACTCAATCGTTCTTCCTGACGATTGATCTCCCAATTTAAAATGGCCAATGAAAAATTCCGTTGATAGTAGCCGGGCTGTGGTTCATTCCTAACAACCGCCTGATTCCAAATGAAGTCGCTCATAATGCTTAACTTTCACACTTAGACGTCATTTTGGGGTTTTTAGTTTAATCGTGTTCTAAATCTTTGCCTAATTGGCCCAAGCTGGTTTTGCGAATGAAAACCTGCGAAAGAAAATAGGCACAACTAATACCAATGATCATACCCGCCAAAACATCAAAAGGATAGTGAACTCCCAAATGCATGCGCGAATAGCCGATGAGTAATGCCCAACTATAGGCTGGCAATGCCACTTTCCATGATCGATATAACAATATCATCGCGGTGGCGGTAGCAAATGCTTCTGTTGTATGACCTGATGGAAACGAAAAACCGCCACCCACACTCCACTGAGCAATTCGCGCATCTACTTCATAAGGGCGTGGCTCAGAAACCAGCTTTTTGATCACGTAAGAAAAAATTCCGGCCACACCGGCACTTAATCCCACATATAAAAAGGAAAGCCGGGTTTTTATCTTCTCAGTTTTGAATTCTCCGCGAATGGCAATCAAAAAAGGAATCCCCAAACTGATAATCGTAATTGAATCGGAAACTAATTGTAGAAATTTTACTTCTGTTTCGGTGCCCGATTGCTGCAATGCTACGATGAAATCCAGTTGCGGTAACTGCCAAACCACTGCCATGGCGATCAATAAGCAGAGAATTACAATTATATAATAGAGTGGCTTAGGCGGCTGTTGCATTTGTTTGATTTTATCAGGGCGACAATATACACACGATTGAAATGAGCTAAAATCAATGAATGCAATTTGAAAATTACCCTACTGTTATATTTCAGTAATTATTTTTTGCAAAAATGGGTTCTTTTTGGGGCTTTTATTTGTAAAAATCGTCTATTTTTGAACCGAACTGATTAAAAAAACAACCACTATGTCACAATTACGATTCGAAGCCTTAAAAAAGCTAAATGACCGGGTTAAAATCCATGTTGATCCCGTTAGCCCTAATATTTCTCAGTTTTTTGGAGAGAATGTATTCGGGATGGAGCAGATGAGAGCAACCCTGGCTCCTGCGGTGTTCAAAAAAGTAAGTCACGCCATCAAAAATCATGAAAAAATTGATGAAGCTACGGCCGATGCGGTTGCTTCTGCAGCGAAATCATGGGCTATTGCGAAAGGCGCTACCCACTTTACACACTGGTTCCAACCAATGACGGGTGGAACAGCCGAAAAGCATGATTCATTCTTCGATGCACTCGCAGGTATCGAGCGATTCAAAGGCAGTGAGTTAGTTCAACAAGAGCCCGATGCTTCTTCTTTCCCAAGTGGAGGTATCCGCAGCACTTTCGAGGCGCGTGGTTATACCGCCTGGGATCCAACTTCCCCTATGTTTTTGTATGGTAAAACGTTGAGCATCCCTACCATTTTCGTTTCTTATACTGGCGAGACTCTAGATACCAAATCTCCTTTGTTAAAAGCTTTGAAGGCAGTTGATCAGGCCGCCACTCAAGTTTGCCAACTTTTTGATAAGGATATCAACCATGTAGTTGCATCTCTTGGTTCAGAACAAGAATATTTTGCAGTAGATAAAGCATTGGCCAGCGCTCGCCCTGACTTAGTAATGGCAGGACGTACCGTGTTTGGTCATTCACCGGCTCGTGGTCAGCAATTGGAAGACCATTATTTTGGCACCATTCCTTCACGTGTGTATGACTTCATGCGCGACTTCGAGATTGAGTGCTGGAAGTTGGGTATCCCTGTTCGCACCCGTCACAACGAGGTAGCTCCTAGCCAGTTTGAAGTAGCTCCTTTGTTTGAAGAAGTAAACGTGGCCAACGATCACAACCAATTGATGATGGATGTGATCAGCCGCGTAGGCGATAAGCACGGTTTGAAAATCTTATTCCACGAAAAACCATTTGCCGGATTGAACGGAAGCGGTAAGCACAACAACTGGTCATTAATTACCGACACGGGTGTTAACTTATATGCACCAACCAGTTCAGCAAAAGACAATTTGTTGTTCCTCACATTCTTCATCACCACCATCAAGGCAGTGCATGAGCATGCAGATTTGTTAAGAGCAAGTATTGCCACCGCAGCGAACGACTTCCGCTTGGGCGCGAACGAAGCTCCTCCGGCCATTATGTCGGTTTTCATCGGTGCGCAAATGACAGCTGTATTGGATGAATTGGAGAAGAAAGGAAATGTAAAAATTGAGAAAGGCGATAACATGTACATGAAATTAGGTATCGACCAGATTCCTGAAATCATTTTGGACGCTACCGACCGTAACCGTACTTCACCTTTTGCCTTCACCGGAAATAAATTTGAGTTCCGCGCAGTAGGTAGCAGCGACAACTGCGGTACGCCTATGACAGCGTTGAACCTGATCGTAGCTGACCAGTTGACTAAATTCTACGAAGTAGTTTCAAAAGCAATTGAAAATGGCGAAGAAAAACGCCTGGCGATTGTAAATGTGTTACGTCAATACATCAAAGAATCAAAAGCAATTCGCTTTGAAGGCGATGGTTACTCGGACGAATGGGTAGTAGAAGCAGAAAAGAGAGGATTGAATAACATCAAAAACATGCCACGTGCTATTGATGCTTATTTGTCTAAGAAATCGTTGGAGCTTTTTGAGAAATTTGGAGTATTGAGCCACAAAGAAGTAGAGGCCCGCAACGAAATCAAATTGGAAAGCTACATCAAGAAAGTGCAGATTGAAGCACGTGTGATTGGCGACCTCGCGATGAATCACATCATCCCTACAGCTATTGCGTATCAGAATAAACTGATCACCAATGCGAATGGACTGAAGGGATTAGGTGTAGACAACGCTGCGGTGGTGCAAACCATCAAAGAAATTTCTGAGCATATCGAAGTGATCAAAAATGGCGTGCGTCAAATGGTTGAAGAGCGCAAGCGCATCAACAAACTGACCGATACGCACAAGCGTGCCATTGCGTATTGCGATGATATCAAAGAAAAGTATTTCGACAAAATCAGAGATTCAGTTGATAAACTCGAATTGCTGGTGGATGATGAAGACTGGCCTTTAGTGAAATACAGAGAACTGTTGTTCTTGAGATAGTAAGTTCTGTAAACGATCAGAGGCTTTCGGAAACGGAAGCCTCTTTTTTTGCCTTACTTTTTGGGAAGCTCGTCAATTAATTTTAAAACAGCTTGACGGATTAGTTGCGGATGCGACCACGGAACAAAATGATTCATGTCATCTACTACTACTAAATCAACTTTCGCGTTCGTCATCATTTTTTTTGCAAAATCGGCATTGCCCGGATCTACTAGCGAATCTTTCTTTCCTTGAATGACAATAGTTCGGGCTTTGATTTGTGGCCATAAGGCAAGCATATCTTGCAGCTCAGGTTTCAGGTGATAGATTTCATCGTTGGAAGCACGAAACGAACGTGGGAGAATCCATCTTAAAAATGGAGTAGCCAGAGGCGCTCGAAACCAAGTCTCATTCGGTTCTAAATCCGGGTCGATCGATCCGGCAACGATGATCAAACCATCTACTAAATCCGGATAATCCATCGCCATTCGCGCAATGACTGGACCGCCCAGCGAGTGACCTACTAAAATAATCGGACGATTGTTTTTATGTTTTTCAAGAATAGGTAAAAGAAACGCAGCTTGGTTCTTCACCGACTTTTCTGATCTTCCAAAGTTCGATTGACCAAAGCCAGGACGATCGACTGAAATAAGTTGCGCTTTTTGTAGCAAGGCTGTATCGCCCATAAAATCAATAAAGGCACTGAGTGATCCCGGAGAACCGTGAACAAATATCACTAAAGGCAAATCTGTGTCGCCAACTTGAAGATAATTGATGGTTTGATGCGCTTGAATGTATTGATGGACGGTGCCTTTTTTCTCTTTCGTTTGAAAGAAGGTGTCAATTTCTTTTTTGCTCATGCGAAACTGCATACACGAATCCATGATTAATAAAAGTAAAAGGAAACTACCCAGCGTAATGACTAGCGATTTATACACTTTCAATCGCATGGTTAGATTAATTGATGCTTAGGATTTTTTTGTATTCCGCCAGATTGTGGAGTAAGTCGATCGATTTTTTGATCTCTACATCATTTTTAAAACGCGATTCAACGGCTCCTTTTTCCAAATAATATCGGGCCACAATTTCTTCTTCCAACAGTGTTTTGATTTGCTCTTTGTAAATGACCAGGTCGTTCTTTTTGCTTTCCTTGATTTGATGCTGAAGTTGCTCGATGGAATTTTTAAGATCATTATAATACTTTTCCTGGTGCGCCACTTCGGTCAACTTCTTCAGGTTATCTTCCATTTCGGTTTCATAGTTATATGCCTTTCCTTTCATCCATGAAATAAAGTCAGCATACTCTGAGTCGCTTAAGTTAAATTTTTTAGGTTCCGGTATACTACTATGCTTCGAGGCATAGAGTGTAGCATAGTCAAAAAGATGACCGCTGACAAACAAAGCTTGTGTAACAGCAGAAGCTTCTTGTGTATTGAGTTTTACATCAGGATCAATTCCTCCTCCATCGAATACTTTTCGGTTATTAGTAGTTCTGAATTCTTTTTTGATGGAATCGGGCACGACACCGGCACTGCCATCTTCTCTGCGATGCGTATAATCTAAAACCTGAATGCAACGACCTGTTGGGGTATAGTATTTAGCAGTCGTTATTTTTACTTGCGCGTGGTAGGAGAGAGGTCTACTCACCTGCACCAATCCTTTGCCAAAAGAGCGCTCGCCTAAAATGACAGCCCGATCATAATCTTGTAAAGTTCCGGCAACAATTTCAGAAGCAGAGGCGCTTCCGCGATTGATGAGCACAGCTACCGGAATTTCCAAATCCACCGGAGGGTTCAGAGTTTCGTAGGTGATATTGTTTTCTTGCAATTTTCCTTTTGTATCCACCACCTTTTTACCTTTCGGCAAAAACAGGTTACAAATATTGACCGCTTCAAACAACAAGCCGCCCGGATTGCCGCGTAAGTCAAGTACAATTGATTTCGCTCCTTTTTCTTTCAAATTGACCAAAGCGTTTTTTACTTCTTTGCCGGCTTCACTGGTAAACTCCGTCAACTGAATGTACCCCACATCCGATGCAATCATCCCAAAGTAAGGCACGTTACTGATTTTTATTTTCTCGCGCTTAAATTCCAAATCGATTAATTGATCTTTGCCAAAACGCTTCACCGACAGTTTCACCACAGTGCCAACCTGTCCACGCATCAGGTGGTTGGCTTCTTCCTGCGTCAACTTTGCTAGCTCGATTCCATCCATTTTGATCACTTCATCTCCGATACGCAATCCGTTTTTATAAGCAGGATACGATTCATATACCATCGTCACCACCGTGCGGTTGTTATAGGTTCGCGTTAACGCACCAATGCCTCCGTATTGCCCGGTGTTCATTGTGCGGAAATCTTCTACCTGATCTTCAGAGATGTAGTTTGTATAAGGATCCAACGAGTTAAGCATTGCATCAATGCCCGTGTGCACCATCTTGGTGGGGCTCACTTCATCTACATACAAATTATTGACCTCTTTGAAGAGCGAAGCGAAAATGTCCAGATTCTTGGCTATTTCGAAATAGCGATCTGCCGGAGCGGTAAACGAAAAGAGTGCAATCCCACTTATCACTATCAACACGATCCACGCTTTTCTTTTCATCGCTTATTAGATTGGTTCCCTATCATTCAAACCTTAAAGATACAGGAAGTTGTGAAATTGCTTGAATGAGTGTTAGGCGTTGTTATATAGTTTGATAATCGGTTCGCGCCACGCACGTGCGGAGTCGGAAACCACAAAATGAACGGTCTCAGCTATTTCTTCTACGGTCACCCAGTTTTCGAAGAGTGCATCCGGCATGGATTGACGGTTGAGTGGCGTATCGATGGTGCTGGGTACAATGACAGAAGCGGTTACGTTACTGCCTTTCGCTTCGGCATTTAATAACTCGGCCAATTTGAAAATCATCGATTTGCTGAGCGAATAGGCTATAGTGTTTTTTCCTTGCATTGCATCCAGTGCGGGCCTGGCACCAATGAAAATAATTCGCCCATAACCTTGCTTCATCATTTGTTGGAAAACTGCCCGCGCAATGAAATAAGAAGTATAAAAGTTAAGATCAATCATTTTTTGTAACGCGATTTGATCGGTGTTGTGAATCGATCCCATGGCGAAGCCACCAACTGTTAAAACCGCAGCATCGATAGTTTGATATTTTTGAATCAGCGATTTTACCAGTTTTTCCACCTCTTCTTCATGGCTTAAATCAACACCGAATGAGAGATGGTTGACCGATTCCGATTTTTCTTCTTTTCCGGGTGTAGTCAAGGCGAAAACCGGATCGCCACTTTGAAGAAATTTCTCTACACAAGCCTTGCCCAGATTACCCTGCGCACCGGTTATTAGAATTTTTTTAGCCATAGTGTGTTAACGATTCATTCGTAGGGATAGTTCGTCAGGCAAATTACAAAATTCATGTACCTCGTATGAGCTGAATGTATTAAATTAACATGTCGATTAGATTCTAAATGCCATGGCAGAGTTAAAAACAAAAAAGACCGAACTGAGCGTAGATGCCTTTTTGAAGAAGGTGAATGATCCGCAAAAACAAAAAGATGCATTCGCTATTTTGAAAATGATGGAGAAAGCAACGAAGGCGAAGGCCAAGATGTGGGGCTCTGCCATCATTGGATTGGGCGATAAAGTTTTGAAATACGACAGTGGCAGGGAATTGAATTGGTTTGTGATTGGCTTTTCGCCTCGCAAGCAAAACTTTGCACTCTACATTTCTGGAGCGGTGGAAAACACTGCACTACTCAAGAAACTCGGCAAATACAAAACTGGAAAGGGTTGTCTTTACATCAATAAATTGGAAGAAGTTGACTCTAAAGTGCTGGAAACATTAATTGCAAGAGGTGTTATTGGGTGAGAAGAGTTATTATTCGAGGAATATAGCTGAATGCTAATTCGCTTTTTTGATAGGAAACAATTTTATAAAAACACACGTATTGGTTAACCTAACTAAAAGAAAAAAAATATGATTAAAAAATTACTTACACTCAGTTTTGTATTCATAACATTCTATGCGTCCGCCCAAATCAATCAAGGAACGATTCTCGTTGGGGCATCTTCAAGCTCTGGAATTCAAAGTGTTAAAACGGGTAACTCTTCAGAAACCCTGTTTAATCTAAATACCAGAATAGGTTATTTCTTTTCAGATAATCTGGCATTCGGTGCAAACATTGGCATAACCAAATTTGGAGGATTCGATCAGACCACCTTTGGCGCGTTTGGACGCTATTATATTTCAGGTAAATATTTCCTTGGTGCAGGCTATTCGAGCTCTAAATCAAATGGGAATAATAGCGTTGGTCTGTTGAGCTTTGAAGGTGGTTATGCTGCGTTCTTAACGGATAACATATCGATTGAGCCTGCTCTGACTTACCAAGTTGGAACTGGAGATGCTTCTCAGAATTCAACATTCGGATTAGCAGTTGGATTCTCATTGTATTTTAATAGAGATTAGTTCTTTATAGGAACTAGATTAGATGATAGATAAAATGTCAGGCAATATGTCTGACATTTTTGTTTTCATAAATAGTTATTCCGATTGAAATACATCGATTCATGGCCTTTTTTGACTTTCCAACAAATGATACGCTTCATGCCTGATTTTGACCAATTAAAGCTATCTTTGCGCCCTCAAATCTTAAAAATCATTAGAATAGGGCATTTATGGAAGTTGAAAAAATCAGGAACATCGCAATTATTGCTCACGTTGACCACGGAAAAACCACTTTAGTTGATAAACTGCTCCACGCAGGCCATCTCTTCAAAGATCACGAAAATCCCGGTGAGTTGATCATGGATAGCAACGACTTGGAGCGCGAGAGGGGTATTACCATCCTTGCCAAAAACGTGTCCGTTCGCTACAAAGACTATAAAATCAATGTAATTGATACCCCTGGCCACAGTGACTTTGGTGGTGAAGTAGAGCGCGTACTCAACATGGCAGATGGTTGCCTTTTGTTGGTCGATGCATTTGAAGGCCCGATGCCCCAAACCCGCTTTGTATTGCAAAAAGCATTGCAATTAGGTTTAAAGCCAATTGTGGTTATCAATAAAGTTGACAAGAAGAACTGTACACCCGATGAAGTGCATGAATCTGTTTTTGATCTGATGTTTGCACTCGATGCCAACGAAGATCAATTGGACTTCCCTACCTTCTACGGATCGGCTAAGCAAGGTTGGATGAGCGATGATTGGAAAAAACCAACCACCGACATCAACGCTTTGATTGAAGGTGTTATCAAATACATTCCGGCTCCCAAAATTGACATCGGGCCAACTCAATTAATGATCACTTCTTTAGAATACTCTTCATACATCGGTCGTGTGGCGATTGGACGTATTCAACGCGGTAGTGTCAAGGCAGGGCAACCTGTTGCCTTGGTAAAACGCGATACCGGTGCGATAGTAAAAACACGTATCAAAGAGGTTTACGTGTTCGAAGGCTTTGACAAGAAGAAAGTAGAAGAAGTAAAAGCCGGTGATATTTGTGCCTTGGTTGGTTTAGAAGGATTTGAAATTGGTGATACCGTTTCTGATTTGGAAAAACCGGAGGCATTGAAGTCTATTAAAATTGATGAGCCAACCATGAGTATGTTGTTTACTATCAACAACTCACCATTCTATGGAAAGGAAGGTAAATTCGTTACCTCACGTCACATCAAAGATCGTTTAGATAAAGAATTAGAAAAGAACCTCGCGCTTAAAGTAGGAGATACCGGCTCTGCCGATAGCTTTCTCGTGTTTGGTCGCGGAGTATTGCACTTGTCGGTGTTGATTGAAACGATGCGCAGAGAAGGATACGAATTGCAAATTGGTCAGCCACAAGTAATCTTCAAGGAAATTGATGGTGTGAAGTGCGAGCCTATGGAAGAATTAACTATCGACTTACCGGAAGTAGTAGCCGGAAAGGCGATTGAAACGGTTTCACAACGCAAAGGCGAGATGACCAACATGGAGCCAAAAGCAGACCGCATGATTTTGAAATTCATGATTCCGGCTCGTGGTATCATTGGTTTGAGAAACTACTTGTTGAACGTAACGGCAGGTGAAGCCATCGTTACACACCGCTTCAAAGAATATCAGCCTTACAAAGGCGAAATTCCGGGACGTATCAATGGTTCATTGATTTGTATGGAACAAGGCGAAGCCATTCCTTACAGCTTACACAACTTGCAAGATCGCGGTAAATTCTTTGTTGACCCGAGCGATGCAGTATACGAGGGACAAGTAGTAGGTGAGAACAACCGCAGCGGAGATTTGGTAATCAACATTACGAAGACCAAAAAGCTGACCAACATGCGAGCAACCGGCTCGGAAGAAAAAATGACCATTCGCCCGGCTACTAAATTCTCATTGGAAGAAGCCTTAGAATACATACAAGGTGATGAGTATGTAGAGGTAACTCCGAAGTCCATTCGCTTGCGTAAAATTTATTTGAACGAAACCGATCGTAAGCGCTACGCTAACAAAGCAACAGCAACGGCTTAATTCTTACATTTAAAAGTGTCACGTGTGACTCATTTAATTCACTATCGAAACTTGACCAAGTTCTTCATGAGCTTGGTCATTTTTGTTTTTATCTGCTCCAGTACTTTCGCACAGAGTAATCAATTAGAAGCAAAAGCCGATACATTGATGGAGCAACGTCAATTCGAGAAGGCGATTGATTTATATTCGTCCGTAATCAAAACCTCTGGGTTAAAAGAGAAATCCGATTATCGACCTGTTTATAAAAGAGCCATTGCTTATTACTATTCAGAAAATTTCGACTTGTCACTAAAAGATTTGGATATGTTCATCGCGCAATATCCTCAGGTATCACAAGCGCATATTTTACGCGCTTTCATTTTCGGTCAAATCGGTGAACAAGAGAAGCAAGTGGAAAGCATCGACCGAGCATTTGAATTGCAACCCGATAATTTAGAGTTAGTCAAATGGCGCGGATCCATTCAAATACAACGCGGTGAATATGCCAAGGCGAAATCGGATTTGTTAATGGTTCGAAGTGTAATGGACGATGCCGAACTCGAAACCAATTTGGCACTCGCCTATTATTCAATGGAGCAGGCCGACAGTGCCTTTCAATGCATCAATAAATCAATTGAATTAGAGCCCGCCTATGAACCGGCTTATTTATACGCAGGTTCTTTTAGTTTGGAATTAGAACAATACCAGCGCGGAATTGAGTATTTGGATTTGGCCCTCTTGCTCAATAGTGAAAACTCCAATGCTTGGCTGTACAAAGGCATGGCCCTCATTCAACTCAAGCGCACAGACGAAGGCTGCCGCTTGCTGACCAAAGCCTTCAACGCAGGGGAAGATGATGCCGCAGACTATTTAAAGGAGTATTGCTACGAGGTATATAAGTGAGATTGGTTTCTCACAGATGTTACTTTATTTCAACTAAATCATTCGTGTCTAACAACTGAATAGCTTCTTTTAAATTAAGCAATAGAATTTCCTTCAAACGTTGTTTAGAAGTGTTTCCGCACGTTAGCCAAATTATTTTAGGTGGTGCTTTATGTTTTGAAAGCAAAACGGTGAAGTCTTCATCTTTTGTAAGCACTACTGCATTCATCGCTTTGGCGTTTTGAAAGGCAATCTCGTCTGGTAATCTTTGCCAGTCTAAATGATGAAATGAGATGCATTTAACTTGGAATGTTTCTTCAACCCAGTGGGTGATGAAAGGAGAAAGATGAACATCTAGGAGAAGCGTCATGCCGCTACCAAAACCGGATGATTTACTTTAGAAGCAGCATAAATAAGGCAAGCCCGAATATCTTCTTCTTCCAAATCAGGAAGTTCTTCGGTAATAATCTGTTGTGGAGATAATCCGGAAGCTAATAATTCCAGCACATCAACCACTCTGATTCGCATACCCCGAACACACGGTTTTCCACCACATATTTTGGTGTCCGATGTGATTCTGGCTAGTAGATTTGTTTCCATTAATCAAAAATACAAAAAATTAGGTACGAATGCCCTGAACATACTTTCATCTAGCCCAACTTGCGAGTCACTATTCTTGAGTTAGACATTGAAATGAAGGGGGCATCGGTTGATTACACAAGAGGATCGTCCGAAAACATATTCCGGTAGGTCAATCGCATATAAGGACCGCTTTGATTACAAAAAATACCTCGTTTCCTTCCCTCACACCCCTAGGTTTACTAACCTCCTAATTACTATTTTTGCGAATGGCAGATCAAATTCTCATCCTCGATTTCGGTTCTCAATACACGCAGCTCATCGCCCGCAGGGTGCGCGAGCTTAATGTCTACTGCGAAATTCACCCATTCAACCACATTCCGGCCATTAACGGCAACATCAAAGGCATTATCCTTTCCGGTAGCCCTTGTTCCGTGCGCGATGCCGGCTCTCCCGATGTCGACCTGGCTCAATTCGGCAACTTGCCTGTTTTGGGTGTATGTTATGGCGCTCAGCTAATCGCCCACAAAACTGGAGGCTCCGTGCTCCCGTCACAAATCCGCGAATACGGACGCGCAACGCTTTCATCAGTCGATCACCACAACGACCTCCTGAAAGAAATCGCCCTCGATTCGCAAGTGTGGATGTCGCATGCCGATACTATTGCTTCCATTTCCGATCAATTCGATATCATCGCCAGCACCCCTTCTGTTAAGGTGGCGGCCTTCAAAAAGAAAAACGAAAACATCTACGGCATTCAGTTCCACCCCGAGGTAACACACTCCACTCAGGGCAAAGAACTGCTGCGTAATTTTGTCGTCCACATTTGCCACTGCGCACAAGAGTGGACGCCCGATCAGTTTGTAGAATCAACCGTAGCCGACTTAAAAGCAAAACTCGGCAGCGACAAAGTAGTGATGGCCCTTTCCGGAGGTGTCGATTCTACCGTGGCCGCCATGCTCGTGCATCACGCCATCGGCAAAAACCTCTACTGCATTTTTGTAGACAACGGCCTCTTGCGCAAAGGCGAATTTGAGCAGGTGCTGGAATCTTACCGCGGCATGGGCCTCAACATCAAAGGCGTAGATGCCAAAGCTAAATTCTATGCGGCCCTCAGCGGCCTCAGCGAACCCGAAGCCAAACGCAAAGCCATCGGCAAAACATTCATCGAAGTGTTTGACGAAGAAGCGCACGCCATTGCAGATGTAAAGTGGTTGGGCCAAGGCACGATCTATCCTGATGTGATCGAATCGGTTTCGGTCAAAGGACCTTCCGCTACTATCAAATCGCATCACAATGTGGGCGGCCTTCCTGAAAAGATGAAATTGAAAGTAGTCGAGCCACTCAATACACTTTTCAAAGACGAAGTGCGTTTGGTAGGCAAAACCTTGCAAATCGATCCTACTATTTTGGGTCGACACCCATTCCCCGGCCCCGGCCTCGGCATCCGCATCTTAGGCGAAATCTCCGCAGAGAAGGTACGGATTTTGCAGGAGGTAGACAGTATCTTTATTGGCGCTTTGAGAAAACACGATTTATATAACCAAGTGTGGCAAGCCGGTGCAGTATTGCTGCCCGTTTACTCGGTAGGAGTGATGGGCGATGAGCGCACCTACGAGCAAGTAGCTGCCCTGCGTGCCGTAATCAGTGTTGATGGCATGACAGCCGATTGGGCGCACCTTCCCCATGCGTTCCTCAGCGAAGTATCGTCTGATATCATCAACAAAGTAAAAGGCGTCAACCGGGTGGTCTACGACATTAGCTCGAAGCCACCGGCAACTATTGAGTGGGAATAAAAAACTAAGAATTTATGAATTGGATGTATCGAATGAAAATAAGGGGCGGCCTGCTGCGCACCGGGCTATTCGCTACAAGTCCGGCCAACGCACCATCTCAACCCACTTCGGGCTTTCCGCTGCTATCCCTGGCCGAACGTGCTATCGCATCAAAGTTCACAACTACATTACTCATTTTGTGTTTTGCCTTCGCTGCACAAGCGCAAGATTTCAAAAAGCAATTCCGCAAAGCCAAAGAATTATTCAATCAGGCCAACTACAGTGCCGCCTTGGATGCCTTCAATCCCCTCATGGTGTACGATAAAAATAATTCCTATGCCGAATATGCCACCTTCTATTACGCGCTTTCAGCACAGCGACTGGGTTTTTCCACCATAGCCAAAAATCAGTTCGCGCACCTGCGTAAAACGTACCCCACTTGGTCGCAACTGAATGAAGCCACCTTGTGGTTATCGAAACTTTATTTCGAAAGTGGCGACTACTTCATCGCCATGAAGTTGGCCAACGAAATCACCGATCCATCGATGAAGGAAAAATTGGACTCCATCAAGCGCGTTCACCTGTCCAAAATCAAAGATGTAGAGATTGCCAAAATGTTGCGCGAAGAAAATCCCAACGACCCCGAAGTGGATCGCGCTTTAGTTACCGCCATTGGTCAATCGCCCAGCCGCGACCTCGATCTGAATTTGTTTCAATCCATTCTGCAAAAGTATTATTGGAATGAAGCCGATTTCATTTCTACCGCACCGGGGCAAACCATCTTTCGCGAACGCTATCGCGTAGCAGCACTGTTGCCATTTCGCGAAAGATGGTTTGCCCCG
>PJQF01000160.1_pt1 | contig 37677 bp, 35 predicted proteins | sample 1503741 | NCBI WGS metagenome assembly PJQF01 (sample SAMN07775949, study PRJNA414020) | Biofilm metagenome, whole genome shotgun sequencing project. | isolation source: biomolecule (vanillin) treated reverse osmosis membrane biofilm | place: India: Nagpur | collected 2017-03-21 | reverse complement strand
ATCCACCCCTCTCACCTCAGAGTTTATTCCCAGATCAAGACACAAGCGGGCTTGCTCGCGAAAGTGGTGTATCAGTCGACTTATTCATTGACTGACACAGCGCATTCGCGAGCAAGCCCGCTCCCACAGGGTTAACTGCATTCAGGCAGCGATTACTCGATGAAAGTGACCACGCCACCCGCCAGCGACTTCACCCGCGCCAGCGACTCAACCCGATAACCCTGCGCATCCAGCTCCGCACGGCCACCCTGGAAGGATTTCTCGATCACAATCCCCAGGCCGGCAACGGTTGCGCCCGCTTGCTTGATGATCGAAATCAGCGCCTGGGATGCCTTGCCGTTGGCCAGGAAGTCATCGATGACCAGCACGCGGTCGCTGCTGGTCAGGTGGCGCGGGGAGATCGCCACCGTGCTTTCCACCTTCTTGGTGAAGGAATACACGGTCGCCGACAGCAGGTTTTCTGTCAGGGTCAGGGATTGCTGCTTGCGGGCGAAAATCACCGGCACACCGAGGTTCAGGCCGGTCATGATCGCCGGTGCGATGCCCGAGGCTTCGATGGTGACAATCTTGGTGATGCCCGAGTCCTTGAACCGCGCGGCGAATTCGTCGCCGATGAGCTTCATCAGCGCCGGGTCGATCTGGTGGTTCAGAAAGGCGTCGACCTTGAGTACCTGGTCGGAAAGCACGATGCCTTCTTCGCGAATTTTCTTGTGCAGTGCTTCCACGGAAAGCTTCCTCTAATGGCGCGGTGTGCGCCGAAAGTAGATTAAAAAGTAGTCGATTTTAGCGCTTTAACATCGCGCGTATATCCGCCAGAGCGGTGTTGCCGCGAACGGCCTTCACCTCGGTCGGGGTGTCGTCATTGCCTTCCCAGGCCAGGTCATCCGGCGGTAGCTCGTCGAGGAACCGGCTGGGGGCACAGTCAATGATTTCGCCGTACTGCTTGCGCTTGGCGGCAAAGGTAAAGGCCAGGGTCTGACGCGCGCGGGTAATGCCCACGTAGGCCAGGCGCCGTTCTTCTTCGATAGTGTCGGCTTCGATGCTGGAGCGGTGTGGGAGAATTTCCTCTTCCATGCCCATGATGAACACGTAGGGGAATTCCAGGCCCTTGGACGCATGCAAGGTCATCATCTGCACGCCTTCGGCACCGTCTTCCTCTTCTTGCTGGCGTTCGAGCATGTCGCGTAACACCAGTTTGCCGATGGCGTCTTCGACGGTCATCTCGCCGTCTTCGTCTTTTTCCAGGGTGTTCTTCAGCGCCTCGATCAGGAACCAGACGTTGCCCATGCGGTAATCCGCGGCCTTGTCGCTGGAGCTGTTGGTGCGCAGCCAATTTTCATAGTCGATGTCCATGACCATGCTGCGCAGGGCACTGATCGGGTCTTCGCCGGCGCACTGTTCGCGGACCTTGTCCATGAAGCGCTTGAAGCGTGACAGGCGATCGGTGAAGCGCGTGTCCAGGTGTTCGCCCAGGCCGATTTCGTCGGTGGCGGCGTACATCGAGATCTTGCGTTCGGTGGCGTAGTTGCCGAGCTTTTCCAGGGTGGTGGAGCCGATTTCCCGGCGCGGCACGTTGATCACGCGCAGGAAGGCGTTGTCGTCATCCGGGTTTACGATCAAGCGGAAGTAGGCCATCAGGTCTTTTACTTCCTGACGTCCGAAAAAGCTGTTGCCGCCCGACAGGCGATACGGCACCTGGTGGTGCTGCAATTTCAGCTCGATCAGCTTGGCCTGGTAGTTACCGCGATAAAGGATCGCAAAATCGCTGTAGGGCCGGTCGGTGCGCAAGTGCAGGCTGAGGATTTCCACCGCGACGCGCTCGGCTTCGGCGTCTTCGTTGCGGCAACGGATCACGCGAATTTCGTCGCCATGGCCCATCTCGCTCCACAGCTGTTTTTCAAACTCGTGGGGGTTGTTGGAGATGAGTACGTTGGCGCAACGCAGAATACGGCTGGTAGAGCGATAGTTCTGCTCCAGCATCACCACTTTCAGGGACGGGTAGTCGTCCTTGAGCAACATCAGGTTTTCTGGCCGCGCGCCGCGCCAGGCATAGATCGACTGGTCATCGTCGCCGACCACGGTGAATTGGTTGCGCGTGCCGATCAGCATTTTCACCAGCAGGTACTGGCTGGCGTTGGTGTCCTGGTATTCGTCCACCAGCAGGTAGCGGACTTTGTTCTGCCACTTTTCGAGGATGTCGGCGTGTTCCTCGAACAGCTTCACCGGCAGCAGGATCAGGTCGTCGAAGTCCACCGCGTTGAACGCCTTGAGCGTGCGCTGGTAGTGGGTGTAGACGATGGCGGCGGTCTGTTCCTTGGGGTTGCGCGCGTTTTCCAGGGCCTGGGGCGGCAGGATCAGGTCGTTTTTCCAGGCGCCGATCATGTTCTTGATCTCATCCACGCCGTCGTCGCCTGCGTATTCCTTTTGCATGATGTCGGTCATCAGCGACTTCACATCGGTTTCGTCGAAGATCGAGAAACCTGGCTTGTAGCCCAGCCGCGCATGCTCCTTGCGGATGATGTTCAAACCCAGGTTGTGGAAGGTGCACACCGTGAGGCCGCGGCCTTCGCCGCCCTTGAGCAGCGTGCCGACACGTTCTTTCATTTCGCGCGCGGCCTTGTTGGTAAAGGTCATGGCGACGATGTACTGGGCACGGATGCCGCAGTTCTGGATCAGGTGCGCGATCTTGCGGGTGATCACGCTGGTCTTGCCGGAGCCAGCACCGGCGAGCACCAATAGAGGGCCGCCGACGTAGTTCACGGCTTCTTGCTGCCGGGGGTTGAGTCGGGACATACAGAATTCAGGGAGTCGTTGTTCAAAAGGGCGGGCATTTTAACAGGCTGGCAAGATTCTGCTGCTCTGGATCGACGGTGTGACGTACCACTCGATCTAAATTTGCCGGTTTTGCTACTTTGCCGCAGGATGTCGAGGCTTTTTGCGGTTAAAACAGCGACAAATGCTTACACCTGCGTATTTGATAACCCCTATCATTGGTCATTATCAGGCCGCACGTCATAATGCCCGCCGCCAACGAAACTTTGCAGAGTCTAGGGAGCTAGCTTGTCTACGCCTGTCGAACCCTTGCGTTTGCTGCTACTGGCCGATGAGCCAGCGTGGGCAGCGTTGTTGCGCGAGTGCCTGGCGCCGATGGGCGAAGGGGCTGTGCTGATCAGTGCGCCCAACTGGGACTCGGTGAGCCGTCTATTCGATGACGACCACACCGCCGTGCTGTTGACCACGCCACATTTGCAACCCGGTCCTGGCCGCTGCAACTTGCCGTGCGTGTTGCTGCTGGAGCAGGAGCCACTGGTTGCGCCGCTGGGTGTCAGCGATTGGCTGATCCGGAGTGTTCTGGATGCCGATACATTGCGCCGCTGCTTGCGCCACGTGCGTGAGCGGGGCGCGCTGGAAAACACCTTGCAACGCCTGGCCGAGCAGGATCCGCTCACCGGCATCGCCAATCGGCAGGGTTTCCAGACCTTGCTGGCGGCGCGATTGGTTGAGAACGAAGGCCGCGGTTTGGCCCTTGGTCACCTGGACCTCGACAACTTCCGTCACGCCAACGACGCGTTGGGCCACCAGGCGGGCGACCGGTTGATCCTGCAGGTGGTTTCGCGGCTCAAGAGCCAACTCGAAGCCGGTGACCAACTGGCGCGCCTGGGCAGTGACGAATTCGCCTTGCTGATTGATACCCGCCGCGCGCCTCAGCGCGCCGAATGGATGGCAGAACGCATTATCGAAGCGATGGCCGAACCCTACTGGGTAGACGGCGAAAGCCTCTTGATCGGTTGCAGCCTGGGCGTGGCACATGCTCGCGCGCGCGCCGGTGCCGACCCGTTGATGTGGCACGCGCACATCGCCATGCAGCAAGCCAAAAGCACACAAGGCTGCACCTTTCACATCTTCAACGAACGCATCAACCGCAACGCACGCAGCCTGGCCGACCTGGAAAGTGAACTGCGCCGCGCATTGCGCCGTGACGAACTGGAACTGCACTACCAGCCGCGCCTGGATCTGGACGACGGGCACATCGTCGGCCTTGAAGCGCTGGTGCGCTGGCGCCACGGCGAACGAGGCCTGTTGCCGCCCAGTGAGTTTGTGCCCTTGGCTGAACAGAGCGGTCTGATCGTACCGCTGGGTTACTGGGTCATCTCCCGGGCCCTGCGCGACATGCAAGACTTGCGCGAGCGCGGCCTGCCGCCGCTGCACATGGCGGTCAACCTGTCATTTCGCCAATTCCAGGACAGCCAATTGCTCTCGACCCTCAGCCGGTTGATTGCCGAGCGGGGTGTGGAAGCGCAGTGGCTGGAGTTTGAACTCACCGAAACCGCCGTGATGCGCCGCAGTGATCTGGTCAAGCAGACCATGGATGCCCTCGGCCGCCTTGGCGTGAGGTTTTCCCTGGATGACTTCGGCACCGGCTTTTCGTCGTTCGTGCACCTCAACAGCCTGCCGATTGCCTTGTTGAAGATCGATAAGAGTTTTGTCGGCGGCATGGAAGAGCGTGAAGAAAATCGCAAGCTGGTGCACGCCATGATCAACCTGGCCCACAACCTCAACCTGGAAGTGGTGGCCGAAGGTGTGGAAACACCCGAGCAACTTGCGCTGTTGAGGTTGTTTGGTTGCGACCAGGCCCAGGGTTATTTGATCAGCAAGCCGTTACCGTTGCCGGAGTTGGTCGAATACCTGACGCTTGGCAAAGACCAGCAGGCGCTGTTGGGCTGAGTTGCGACTCCCCTCAAAAATGTGCGAGCGGGCTTGCTCGCGAATTGGCGTATCAGTCACCGACGTTATCGACTGTTCCACCGCATTCGCGAGCAAGCCCGCTCTCACCTGTTGATTGAGTAAGACGCTTACTCTGCCTGTGCGGTATGAAAGCCAGGGTGTGCTTCAGGCTCGTGGCGAATCATCCTTTCCATTTTCGCTTCAAACGCCCAGGTCAGGCTGATGGCCGCGCAGGCCAGGCCCAGCGCCAGGCCCCACCACACGCCAGTCGGCCCCCAGCCGAGGGTGAACGCCATCAGCCATGCCGATGGAGCGCCGATCAGCCAATAGCAGCCCAAGCCCACCAGGAAGGTGGTCTTGGCGTCTTTCAGCCCACGAATGCAGCCCATCGCGATGGTCTGCACGCCGTCGAACAATTCAAACCAGGCCGCTACCGCCAGCAGGCTGACGGCCAGGACGATCACGTCGTGGAAGGCCGGGTCGTTATGGTCGAGGAATAGCCCGATAAGCGGATCGGAAAACAGCCACAGCACCGCCGCAAATCCCAACATCACCGCCGCGCCAAACCCGATGCCAACCCTCCCGGCCATGCGTGCGCGCAGCAACTGGCCGGCGCCGTAATGCTGGCCGATGCGCATGGTGATCGCGTACGACATTCCCGCCGGCACCATGAACGCCACCGAGACAATTTGCAGGGCAATCTGGTGCGCCGCCAGTTGCGTACTGCCCATGGTGCCCATGCACAGCGCCGCGAAGGCAAACAGCCCGACTTCCACCGCATAGGTGCCGCCAATCGGCAGGCCCAGGCGCCACAGCTCGCGCAAGTACTGGGTGTTGAGGCGCAGCAGGCCGGTGCCGAGCGGGTAGGCCGCGTAGGTCCGGTTGCTGCGGATGTACCACATCAACGCCAAGGCCATGCTGTTGGCGACGATGGCCGTGACCAAACCGATGCCCATCAAGCCCAGCTTGGGCAGGCCGAACATGCCCTCTATCAGCGCGTGGTTGAGGAAATAGTTAAGCACCGTACCGCACAGGCTGATCACCATCACCGGGGTAGCCTTGCCGATGGCGCTGGTGAAACCACGCAAGGCCATGAAGCTCAGGTAGCCGGGCAGGGCGAACGGCAGGATGGTCAGGAATTGCCCCGCCGCGTGCACGTTGGTTTCGGTCTGGCCAAACATCAGCAATACGGGCTTGAGGTTCCACAGCAGTAAGCCGGCCACCAGGGCCATCAGCCATGCGAGCCAGAGCCCGGCCTGGGTCAGGCGAGTAGCGCCTTCGATGTCGCCCGCACCATGACGAATGGCGACAAGGGTGCCGACTGCGGCAATTACGCCGATGCAAAAAATCGCCACAAACGAATAGCTTGCGGCGCCGAGGCCGCCACCGGCCAAGGCTTCGGGGCTGAGGCGGGCCATCATCAGGGTGTCGGTCAGCACCATCAGCATGTGTGCCAACTGTGAGGCAATCAACGGCCCCGACAGCCGCAGAATGGCCCAGAGTTCGGTACGTACCGGATGCTGCATGATCATCACGCTCAAAAAGTCGGAGGGTTGAGGAAGGGTTGATTCTCGGCGCTTTGAGCACATTGCACAAAACGATAAATGCGATCGTTTGCATGATTAAAACTCATGCCTGAGTGATTCTGGTAGGGTTTCAATATTGCGCTGTCGGAGCTTTCCCAATGTCTCGTCGCCTTCCTCCGCTTTATGCCCTGCGGGCCTTTGAAGCCGCCTCCCGGCATAACTCGTTCACCCGTGCGGCGCTGGAACTGTCGATCACGCAAAGTGCGGTCAGCCGACATATCCGTACGCTCGAAGAGCATTTCGCCTGCCGCCTGTTCCAGCGCAGCGGCCGGAACCTGCAACTCACCGAAGCAGCGCGCCTGCTGCTGCCCGGTGTACGTGAGGGTTTTGCTGCGTTGGAGCGGGCCTGCCACACCCTGAATGCCGAAGACGACATCCTGCGCATGAAAGCGCCGTCCACCTTGACCATGCGCTGGCTGCTGGCGCGGCTCAGCCGCTTTCGCGCGTTGCAGCCCGGCAATGAAGTGCAACTCACGAGTGCGTGGATGAGCGTGGATGAAGTGGACTTCAACCAGGAACCGTTCGATTGCGCAGTCCTGTTGAGCTATGGGCATTTCCCGGCGGACTGGGAGGCCTGTTACCTGTTCCCTGAATTGCTGATCCCGGTGGGCGCCCCCAACCTGCTGACCGATGGGCCATGGGATGTTCATCGTTTGGCGTGTGCGGAGTTGCTGCACCCTACGCCCGACCGCCGCGACTGGCGCAACTGGCTGGAGCGCATGGGGCTGTCGTCCCAGGTGTCGCTCAAGGGTGGGCAGGTATTCGACACGCTTGAACTGGGCATGATTGCAGCGGCGCGAGGCTACGGGGTGTCCATGGGCGATCTACTGATGGTGGCCGAAGACGTCGCCCAAGGGCGATTGAGCCTGCCGTGGCCGACCGCCGTGGCCAGTGGGGAGAATTACTACCTGGTGTGGCCGAAAACCCGTCCCGGTGGTGAGCGTCTGCGCCGTTTGGCGGAGTTCCTCCAAGGGGAAGTCAACGCCATGGCGTTGCCCCAGGTGGAACGTCTGGACTGAAGCGCTACCCACCGTGCGTACAATCGTTTGCGCGATCCCCCTGTGAAGCGCTCAAGTATTGCCCGTGCCCGCCGAAGTAGGGGTGTTGGAACCTTCGTGCACCAACGTTTCCCCACTAGATAATTTGCCGAGCAGCGCTATGAGATCAGGATGATCCTGGCCTCGGCCAGGAGCTGTCATGTCTCAACCTCGCGCTCGGATTGCCTCCCAGTTAGGCCTCGCCTTGGCCGTAATCTTGGCTGTCGTCATCAGCGGCAGCACTGTTTTCGCCTTGCGTTCCCTCGATTCCGCCAACCTTGAAACGCGCGAGGAACACCTGGCCAGCGAGGCGCGCTTGCTCGCCGACCAGCTCAACACCTTCCACAGCACCTTGCGCGAGAGTACCCAGCGTTTGAGCGGGCTGTTTGAAAAGCGCTTCGGCGCCGGGTTGAGTGTGCGTGGCGAGCAGCCGGTAGCCGTGGCCGGCGTACAAACCCCGAGCCTGTTCCTGGGCAGCGACCTGTTGAACAACGATTTCGGCGAGGTCGACGAATTCAAGGACACGTCCGGCGGCGTGGCCACGGTATTTGTGCGCAGCGGCGAAGACTTTATCCGTATCAGCACATCCCTGACCAAACAGGATGGCAGCCGCGCCATCGGTACGGCCCTGGACCACCAGCATCCGGCCTATCAGCGCCTGCTGGCAGGGCAGAGTTATGTCGGCCGGGCGGTGTTGTTCGACCGCTCCTACATGACCCAGTACACGCCGGTGCGGGATGCGGCCGGCAAAGTGATCGCCGTGCTGTTCGTCGGCTTCGACTACACCGACGCCCAGAAGGCCCAGTTCGACAACCTTAAGCGCTTCCGGATCGGCCAGACAGGCTCCCTGGCCCTGTTGGATGAACAGAAGCACTGGCTGGTGCCACCCGCAGGTGTGCAGGCGCTGGACCAGGCAATCCCGGTGATGCTCGACCTGGCCAAGACGCCCGGTAAAGGTCTCTTCTGGAGTGACAAAAACGAAGATTTCTACAGCGTCTCGGTGCCGTTCGACGGCGGCCCGTGGGCGGTGGTGGCAAGTATGCCGAAGTCAGAAATTCGCGCGGTGACCTGGGCGGTAGGGATTCGCCTGGTCATTGGCAGTGTGCTGGCCATGTTGCTCGCTGTGGGCGCTGCGGTCTGGCTGCTGCGCAGTAAGTTGCAGCCCCTGAGCGACCTGGTGCGCCAGGCCGAAGCCCTTGGCGCGGGTGATTTGAGTGCGCGCCTCAATGTGTCCAGCCATGACGAAATCGGCCAACTGGCCCGCAGCTTCAACCAGATGGGCGAAGCGCTGTCGACCATGGTTTCGCATATCCGCAAGGCGTCCGAAGAGGTCAACAGCCGAGCCCAGGCGTTGTCTGGGTTGTCTGGCGGTGCGTATGAAGGCATGGAGCAGCAGTCCGGCGAAATCACCAGCATGGCCGGCGCAGTGGAGGAGTTCAGCGCGACTTCGCTGAACATCGCCGACAACATGGGCAACACCGAGCGACTGGCTCAGGAAAACGCCCAGCAGACGCGTATCGGCCGCACCTCGATGCAGGAGGCGTCGTCGTCTTTGGAGCATATCGCTGAGGCGCTGAACAGCACGGCCACGGTCATCAATACCCTCGGCCAGCGTTCCCAGGAAATTGGCGGGATCGTCGGCGTCATCACCTCGATCGCCGAGCAAACCAACCTGCTGGCGCTCAACGCCGCCATCGAAGCCGCGCGTGCCGGTGAGCAAGGTCGAGGTTTTGCCGTGGTTGCCGACGAGGTGCGTAACCTCGCTTCGCGCACGCGTCAGGCCACCGACGAAATCTCCGGGATGATCCAAAGCATCCAGCAAGAAACCGGCAACGCCATCAGCACCATGGAGCACGGCAACGTATTGATGCAGGAAGGCTTGTCGCGCAATGCTGACGTGGCGTCGGCCCTGGCGCGGATCGACGAGCAAAGCCGCTCGGCGGGCCAGCAGTTTGCCGCGATCACCACCGCGACCCAGGAGCAGAGCAGCACGGCAAATGTGCTCAGCAGCAACCTGCAAAGCATTGCGCTGGCCAACAGCGAGCAGCGTGAAGTGGTGTCGAACCTGGCCATTACCGCCAAGGAACTGGAAACCCTGGCGGCCGGCTTGCGGCACGAGGTGGATCGGTTTCGTTGAGGCCTAGCGGTCGCTGAGGCCCGGGTCCACACGCTTGCCGATATCCTTGAGGCGCGCGAGCTGATCGACCATCCCTGGTGCCTCGTCCAGGCTACTGACGAAGGTCCACAGGTAAGTCATGACCGCGTACACGTGGCCAGCTTTGACCGCAGGCGACAGGGCCAACTGGCTGATCGCGACGACAAACAGCAGGGCGGCGAGCGTACCGATAAACAGGAACGCGGCCGCCTCGCGGTCTGACAGCCAGATCCGCAGGCGCGACAGCACGTGATAGTGGCGCTGCAAGGTTTGCACGCCGACCTTTTCCACCAAACCGATTTCCTTCTCCAGGCGGTCATTCAAGCGCTCATGCAGCTGCTGATTGCGTCGGGCGAAGCGTGGCAGCAAAGTGGTGCACAACAGCAGTGCGCCCAGGCACGCCAGGCCGATCCACGGCTCGATCACCAGCAACATCACCGCCGCACCGACGATGGAGACCAGCGCCGTCGCGATGATCGGCACGTGTTTTTCGAAGAAGTCGACGAAATCCCGTGCCAATACCACCCGCGCCGCCGCCCTTGAAGTGCTGTGGTTTTGCAGGCGCTGATTGAGGATGACCGGCACGGCGAGGTCAGCGTAGATCCGCGTGAAGGTGCGGGTGTCCAACGCGCGTCGCGCCGCCCCGACCACCCAAAACATCAAGACCACGGCGGCGTAAAACAACGCACTGTCGGCATCGCCACGGATGATCGAGTCCACCGCGAACCCGGCAAACAGCGGGTAGGCCAGCAATAGCGCGTTCTCCAGCGCAACCAGCGACAGCGTGCAGAACAGTTTGCCAGGGTACGCCCGCGCAATTGCCTTGAGGGTTTGGCTGGCGGACTGTTGGCCAATTTTCTTGCTTTCTTCGATCAGAATTTGCGGAGTGACGGATGACATAGGTGCACCAATGGGGTGATAGACGCTATTATTGAGCGACTGCTCAAGTATCCTTGAGCGATCGCTCAAAAAGCAAGCGCCACTCATCCATCGGCGCCCGAAGGAATTGCCCATGTCGCGTATTGACCGTAAAGACCAGATCATCGCCGCTGCCCTGGAGCTGTTTCGCAGCAAGGGTTTTGCCGATGTGTCCACCCGCGACCTGGCCGAGCATGCCGGCCTGTCCCGCAGCCACGTCTACCACTACTTCAGCGATTGGAATGAGTTGCGCCGCGAAGCGTTTGTGCGTTTTGCCAATGAACAACTGGATGAAGTCCGCGCCCCGTTGGTGGGCGTGCCGCCGCTAGAGGCGCTGGTCGGGTTCTTGCGCGATTGCCTGCCGTGCACCGCCGACGCCGGCTGGGCGCTGTGGCTGGATGCATGGGATGAGGCGATGCATGACCCGCAGATGGCCCAGGCCTATCTGGTGATCAATGCTCAATGGCAAGGCATGCTCGCTGAGGTGATCGAGCAAGGAGTCGCTGAAGGTGTTTTCCGCTGTAATTCACCCCAACGCGCTGCCCGGCAGATCTTTGCCTTGGCAATGGGGTATGCCGATGACCTGATGCTCAAACCGTCCACCGAGTCGGCAGAAGCGGTGCTGGGTGAGGTGATGGAAGTGGCGAGGCTGCTATTGGATTTCCCCTCGGCGCACTAGCCAGCGGCCACAGGCCGGTATTGCAGCGCTTCTGCCAGATGATGGCGGGTGATGTTCTCTACTTGCTCAAGGTCGGCCAGGGTCCGCGCCACTTTGAGCAACCGATGTGCTGCGCGCAGGGACAAGGTCAGCCGTTCGCAGGCGCTTTCCAGCCAGCTTTCGTCGGCTTTCGCCAGCCCGCAGTGCTTGCGCAGCCCTGGCAGATCCAGAAAGGCATTGGCGCAGCCTTGACGTCGTTGCTGGCGCTCGCGTGCCTCGGCGACCTCTGCCGACGCCTTCGCCGTGTTATCGCCGTCCTGTTGGGTTGGGTTCAGCGCGGTGGTTTCCCGCGCGACAGTGACGTGCAAGTCGATGCGGTCCAGCAATGGCCCGGAGAGTTTGTTGCGATAGCGCTGGATCTGCTCCGGCGTACAGCGGCAACGCCCGCTGGGGTCGCCCAGATAGCCGCAAGGGCAGGGGTTCATGGCTGCCACCAATTGAAAGCGCGCGGGGAAACTCACCCTGTCCCGCGCCCGGGAAATCACGATATGCCCAGACTCCAGCGGCTCGCGCAGCACCTCCAGCACCTTGCGATCAAACTCCGGCAACTCATCCAGAAACAGCACGCCATGGTGGGCGAGGGTAATTTCCCCAGGTTGCGGCTTTGAACCACCGCCCACCAGTGCCGGCGCGGAAGCCGAGTGGTGTGGCTGGCGAAACGGGCGGTGCGGCCAATGGCTCAGGGGCGCCGGGCTGACCACCGATTGAATCGCCGCCACTTCCAGGGCTTCCTGTTCACTCAACGGCGGTAGCAGCCCAGGCAGCCGACTGGCGAGCAAGGTCTTGCCGGTGCCGGGTGGCCCGCTGAACAGCAGGTTATGCGCGCCCGCCGCCGCGATCAGCAACGCGCGTTTGGCCGCCAGCTGCCCTTGCACCTCACTCAAATCCGGATAGGGTTTGTTCAGGTACAGCAGCCCGTCGGACTTGTAGGGCTCAATCGGTACTTGCCCGTTCAGGTGCGCCACCACCTGCAGCAAGTGATCTACCGCAATCACCTTCAACCCCGACGCCAGGCACGCTTCCTCGGCATTGGCCCGAGGCACTATCACGGTGCGCCCGGCCTTGCGTGCTGCCAGCGCCGCCGGCAACACGCCTTTTACTGCGCGCACCTCACCCGACAGCGCCAGCTCCCCAAGGCATTCCACGTCGTCCAGCATCAACGCCGGCACCTGCACGCTGGCTGCGAGAATCCCCAGGGCAATCGCCAAATCAAAACGCCCGCCGTCCTTGGGCAGGTCGGCAGGCGCGAGGTTGAGGGTGATGCGGCGGGCGGGGTATTGCAGCGCTGAGTTAAGGATGGCGCTGCGCACGCGGTCCTTGCTTTCCTTGACGGCAGTTTCCGGCAGGCCTACCAGCGTCAGGGAGGGCAGACCGTTGGCCATATGCACTTCAACGCTGACGGCAGGGGCTTCGACGCCAATCTGGGCGCGGCTGTGGACGATAGCGAGGGACATGCTCGTTCCTTGAAAGAGAGGGCCGCTTCCTGCGGTTTTTCAAGGGTAGACGAGGGGGTGGAGAGCGAGGCGGGGGAGGTTTTACAGAACGTATCCGAGGTGCAGCGAAAAAGCCCATGTGGGAGCAGGCTTGCTCCCACCGTTGACTGAGTTGTGACCGTTACTCGGCAGTGGGTGCGAGCCGCGCTTCCAACTCCGCCACCTTCGCCTCCAGGCTCTCCAGCCGCGCACGGGTGCGGGCCAGCACGACCATCTGGCTGTCAAACTCTTCCCGGCTCACCAGGTCGAGCTTGCTGAAGCCGCTTTGCAGCAACGCTTTGAACTGGCTTTCGATTTCGTTGCGGGGCAACGGGGTGTCGCCGCTGAACAAGCGAGAGGCGTGGCCGCTCAGGGCGTCGAGGAGGTCTTTGGGCGCGAGCATGGGAAATATTCCGGAAAACTGTTGGCGGGCAGTGTATCACGCAGCGTCTATAGTCTTTTCACGGTCGCAGACGCACGCTTTTCGCGCAGGGGGCCGGGCGGCTACGCACTGTTTTTGTGCGCATTGGCGTCGCGATAAAGCCCCGCAGGTGGGCATAAGTGGGCAACGGACTGATTTCAGTGGTTTTTACGGAGCTGGCAAGCTTTCTGCTTAGACGATCATGACCCATGCACTGATGCAGTCGCTGTGACGAATGCAGTGCGCCGACGGATCAGGGGTACAGGTTTCGTCACCAGTGGTTCGCTGGCGTCGCAAAGGCAACTGCCCTTGCGACGATGCGTTACAAAGCCAGGCACTGCGCTTAGACTTGAGACGGGTTTGTTTTCCTGGGGCAAGTCCACCAATTCGGGAGAGAGTTTTCATGAAGCTAGTCACTGCCATCATCAAGCCGTTCAAGTTGGACGATGTACGCGAGTCGTTGTCCGAGATCGGCGTGCAGGGCATTACCGTTACTGAGGTCAAAGGCTTCGGTCGGCAGAAGGGTCACACCGAGCTGTATCGCGGCGCGGAATACGTGGTCGATTTTCTGCCGAAGGTGAAGATTGATGTCGCCATTGACGACAAGGATCTTGACCGGGTTATCGAGGCGATAACCAAGGCGGCCAACACCGGCAAGATCGGTGACGGCAAGATCTTCGTGGTCAATCTGGAACAGGCTATTCGCATCCGTACCGGCGAAACCGATACCGACGCAATCTAAGCCGCCAAACCCCCAACGCCCCAGGAGAAAACAATATGACTCTGCGTAAATTCGCAGGGCTAGGAGCCCTGTTGTCCCTCGTAATGCCGGCCTTGGCATTGGCGGCGGACCCAGCCCCTGCTCCAGTCCTTAATTCCGGCGACACGGCGTGGATGCTCACATCCACCGCGCTGGTGCTGTTCATGACCATCCCAGGCCTGGCGCTGTTCTACGGCGGCATGGTTCGTTCCAAAAACATTCTTTCCGTGATGATGCAGTGCTTCGCCATCACCGGTCTGATCACCATTTTGTGGTTCGTTTACGGCTACAGCATGGCGTTCGACACTACGGGTATGGAAGCCGGCGTCGTCAACCTCAACTCGTTCGTGGGCGGCCTGTCCAAACTGTTCCTGTCGGGTGTGACTCCGGCGAGCATCACCGGCCCTGCGGCGCTGTTCCCTGAGGCGGTGTTCGTCACCTTCCAGATGACGTTCGCGATCATTACGCCTGCGCTGATCGTCGGTGCTTTCGCTGAGCGTATGAAGTTCTCCGCGATGCTGATTTTCATGGGCGTCTGGTTCACCCTGGTCTACGCACCAATCGCCCACATGGTGTGGGGCGGTCCGGGTTCGTTGCTGGGCGACTGGGGCGTGCTGGACTTCGCGGGCGGCACCGTGGTGCATATCAACGCCGGTGTGGCTGGCCTGGTGGCGTGCCTGGTACTCGGCAAGCGTAAAGGCTTCCCGACCACCCCAATGGCACCTCACAACCTCGGGTATACCCTGGTGGGTGCGGCCATGTTGTGGGTTGGCTGGTTCGGCTTCAACGCCGGTTCCGCTGCTGCGGCCAACGGCACTGCCGGTATGGCGATGCTGGTCACCCAGATTGCTACCGCTGCGGCGGCGCTGGGCTGGATGTTCGCCGAGTGGGTCACCCACGGTAAGCCAAGCGCACTGGGCATTGCCTCGGGCGTGGTCGCCGGCCTGGTTGCAATCACCCCGGCTGCCGGCACCGTGGGTCCGATGGGCGCTCTGGTTATCGGCCTGGCGGCAGGCGTGGTGTGCTTCTTCTGCGCAACTACCCTGAAACGCAAGCTGGGCTACGACGACTCCCTGGACGCCTTCGGCGTGCACGGTATCGGCGGTATCCTCGGCGCGATCCTGACCGGCGTATTCGCAGCCCCTTCCCTGGGCGGCTTCAACGCGGCGACCACTGACATCGCGGCGCAAGTCTGGATCCAGTGCAAAGGCGTCGGCTTCACCGTGATCTACACGGCCATCGTGACCTTCATCATCCTCAAGGTGCTGGATGCGGTCATGGGCCTGCGGGTCACCGACGAAGAAGAGGCTGTCGGCCTCGATCTGGCGCAACACAACGAACGCGGCTACAACTTGTAAGTACGCGAAAAAAAGATGCCCGGCTTGCCGGGCATTTTTTTGTCTGGTGTTTGTCAGTGATAGGACGCTGTACCGGTTTTTGCACAGAGTTTGTGATGGGGCGCACACAGTACTTTTCACCGTGCAAAAGTCTTACATGCATGTAGGCGTATTCGGCACTTTGTTTTTTTCCTGAGCGCGCTAGAATGCGCGCCGATGGGCGGAGAACTGTATGTGGCAACAGACCCTGATTACCCTGCGGGCCAAGCCCCGGGGCTTTCACCTGGTAACGGATGAATTGCTTGCCGGCTTGCCTGAATTGAAGGCTTGTCGCGTAGGCCTGTTGCATCTGTGGCTGCAGCACACCTCGGCCTCGTTGACGATCAACGAGAATGCCGACCCGGCGGTTCGCCGTGACTTCGAACGTTTTTTCAACTCGCTGGTGCCGCAAGGGCGTGCAGGGTTCGAACACAACGACGAAGGTCCGGATGATCTGCCGGCGCACTTCAAGGCCAGTCTCCTTGGCTGCCAGCTGAGTTTGCCGGTCAAGGCCGGCCGCTTGGCAATGGGGACCTGGCAAGGTGTTTATCTGGGCGAGCACCGTGATCATGGCGGTGCTCGTAAAGTCCTCGCCACCTTGCACGGTGATGGGGCATAAGCCACTGGTTATCCGGTGGATGTTGATTTTTTCCGGCGAACTCGACAGCGAGTGAGGCTGGGCTATAACTAATCTGCTTTTCGCAAGTCATGAGGTAGAACATGAGCGACGATGATCTGGAAAACGACGACCTTGAAGTAGGTGACGACGACGAGACCGAAGAAGGTCTTGAAGCGGCAGCTGAAGACGTTACTGACGACGACGGTGGCGATGATGCACCTGCCCCGGCGGCCAAAGGCAAAGCCAAGGCAGCGGTTTCGGTAGACGAACTGCCAAGCGTTGAAGCCAAGAACAAAGAGCGCGATGCGCTGGCCCGTGCGATGGAAGAATTCCTCGCAAAAGGCGGCAAAGTGCAGGAAGTCGAGGCGAACGTGGTGGCAGATCCACCGAAAAAGCCGGATAACAAGTACGGCAGTCGACCTATTTGAGGTCAGTCACCTGCTTGTAAGAAAAAGCCCGCCGTCGCTGCGGGCTTTTTCATGCCTGTAATCAATCCTGCAGGTCACCACAGAACAAAAGGGCTGCCGCTATGGCGTTACTGCCAACTGCGAAGCAACGGCGGCAACTCGTTTAAGCGACGAATTTCCGCGTCCGGCAGCTTATCCGCTTCCCACGCCTTGCCCGTCGGGTTAAACCACACCGCACGAAGCCCTGCCTGCTGCGCCCCGGCGATGTCATCGCCAGGGTGATCGCCAATATGCACCGCCTGACTGGCACTCACCCCACCGCGTTGCAAGGCTTCCTGAAACAGGCGCGCATCAGGCTTTGCGATACCGATATCTTCGGCGCGCAGGGCAAAGTGAAAGTAGTCGGCCAGGCCCACACGCTGCACATCGGCATTGCCGTTGGTGATAACCCCGAGCAGGAAGTGCTCGCGCAGGGCTTGCAACATCGGTTCAGCTTCGGGAAACACCGTGAGCTGGTGGCGTGCGTGAATGAACGCTTCAAAGCACACATCAGCCATCTGCGTGGCTTCTGGCTGTGGATAACCGGCCTCTTCAAAGGCGTGCATCAGCACCCGATGGCGCAACACGCTGATCCGATATTTGAGCTCAGGATGGCGCTCCAGTACCTGCTGGCGAAGGCTCGCGAAGTGTTCGAGCGGTAAATCGCCGACCTTGGAAGCATGGGTCGCCAGCCATTCACGCATCGACGCTTCGGCGCTGATGATGACGGGTACGTTGTCCCAGAGCGTGTCGTCCAGGTCGAAGGTGATCAGCTTGATACTCATGAGTCGCCGCCCTTGATGCGTTTGGCCCGTGGATGGGCACTGTCATACACCGTCGCCAGGTGTTGGAAGTCGAGGTGGGTGTAGATCTGCGTGGTCTTGATGTCGGAGTGGCCGAGCAGTTCCTGCACGGCGCGCAGGTCCTGGGACGATTCCAGCATATGGCTGGCAAAGGAATGCCGCAGCATGTGTGGGTGCAGGTTCTGCCCCAGCTCACGCTCGCCGGCGGCCTTGACCCGCAATTGAATCGCGCGTGGCCCCAGGCGGCGGCCTTGTTGGCTGACAAACACCGCATCGTCCGCCGGGTTGGTCAAAAGGCGCAGCGGTAGCCACAATTGCAAGGCTTCACGGGCCTTCCTGCCCACCGGCAGTACGCGGGTTTTGCTGCCCTTGCCGAGCACCTGCACCAGGCCGTCCGCCAGGTCCAGCTGATCGAGGTTCAGGCCGGTCAGCTCCGACAGGCGCAGGCCAGAGGAATAGAACAGCTCCAGGATCGCCTGATCGCGGTGGGCGAGGAAGTCATCCTCCACCGCGCCATCGAGCAATTGCAGGGCGCGGTCGGTGTCCAGGGTCTTGGGCAGGCGTCGCTCGCCCTTGGGCGGGGCCAGGCCATTGGCCGGATCGTGGTCGCACAGGCCTTCGCGGTTGAGGTAATGATAGAGGCCGCGCACCGCCGACAGCAGACGGGACAGGCTGCGCGAGGATTGGCCTTGCTGGTGCAGGCGCGCAATCAGGCTGCGCAGGCTCTGGATATCCAGGGCCTTCCAGCTGGCGATCTGTTGCTTTTCGCAGTACGCCAGGACCTTGTTCAAGTCCCGTCGATAGGCTTCCAGGGTATGGGGCGACACCTGGCGCTCGTTGCGCAGGTGAGCGCAGTAAGCGTCCAGTTGCCTGTCCATGGCTAGCGCACCGCGCGCAAGGCAGTGGTAAAGCGCGGCAGGACCCGGCCCAGCACTTCAGCGATATAGGTCAAAAACAGCGTGCCCACCGAGCTTTTGTAGTGCTGAGGGTCACGACTGGCGATGGCCAATACGCCATGCAGGCCTTGATGGCTGAGGGCAACCACAGCGGTCGAGCCGATCTGCTTGCGCTGTTCAGCGCCAAACAAAAAGTCCAGCTCATGCTCGCGCAGGGTGCCGCTGATGGTCTTGCCTTCGGAGAGCAGGCCGCCGATTGCCGTCTGTGCTTCGCCGCCGCTGACCCAGCGACCCACCGGCATCGGGTTGTCGCTGAACAGAATCAGGCTCACAAACGGCACCTGGAAGTCCTGGCGCAGGCTGTCTTCCACGGCAATGACCGTTTCTTCGAGGCTGGTGGCATCCATCAGGGTAAGAATCAGACGACGGGTCTTGTCGAAAAGACGGTCGTTGTCGCGGGCCACGTCCATCAGGTGCGAGAGCTTGTGGCGCATTTCGATGTTGCGCTCGCGCAGGATCTTCATCTGGCGCTCCACCAGCGACACGGTGTCGCCGCGCTGGTGGGGGATGCGCAGGGCGGGCAGCAGTTCTTCGTGTTCGACGAAGAAGTCCGGGTTAGCCTCAAGGTACGCCGCGACAGCAGCGGCCTCCAGACTTTCGCTCGGGGACGTTTCGGCGGGTACTTGAGGCTTATCGGTCATTAGCTTGGCTCACTCATAGACGGACCTGTCCTTCGTATACACGCGAGGCCGGCCCGGTCATCATCACCGGGTGGCCAGGGCCTGCCCATTCGATGGACAAGCGTCCGCCGGGCAGGTCGATCAGCAGCGGCGAATCCATCCACCCCTGGCTGATCGCGGCGACGGCGGCGGCGCAAGCACCGGTGCCGCACGCCTGGGTTTCACCGGCGCCGCGTTCCCATACACGCAGTTGCGCGCGGGAACGGTCGATCACCTGCAGAAAGCCCACATTGACCCGTGCCGGAAAGCGCGGGTGATGTTCGATCTTTGGCCCCAGCTCATGCACGGGGGCGTTATTGATGTCGTTGACCCGCAGGACGGCGTGGGGGTTGCCCATGGACACGGCTGCCAGGTCGACAATCTTGCCATCGACATCCACTGCATAACGGGTGGCCTGCTCGGTGGCCAGGAACGGAATATCCGCCGGCACCAGGCGTGGTTCGCCCATGTTGACGCTGATTTGGCCGTCGCTGCGAATATCCAGCTCGATCACACCGCTCTTGGTCTCGACGCGAATCTGCCGCTTGGCGGTCAGGCGTTTGTCCAGCACAAAGCGCGCGAAGCAGCGCGCGCCGTTGCCGCACTGTTCCACTTCTGAACCGTCGGAGTTGAAGATCCGGTAACGGAAATCCACTTCCGGGTTGCTCGGCGCCTCAACGATCAGCAATTGGTCGAAGCCGATGCCGGTGTGACGGTCGCCCCATTGTTTAGCGTGCTTGGGCAGGATGTGCGCGTGCTGGCTGACCAGGTCGAGAACCATGAAATCATTGCCCAGCCCGTGCATCTTGGTAAAACGCAGCAGCATGGCTTACTCCGGCAGCAGGCTTTCGCCAGCATACAACTCGGCTACCGTCTCGCGGCGACGCACTTCAAACGCTTGATCACCGTCCACCAGCACCTCGGCGGCACGCCCGCGAGTGTTGTAGTTGGAACTCATGACAAACCCGTAGGCACCGGCCGAATGCACAGCCAGCAGGTCGCCTTCTTCCAGGGCCAGTTGACGATCCTTGGCCAGGAAGTCGCCGGTCTCGCAGATCGGGCCGACGATGTCGTAGTTGCGACCTTCGCCAGTACGTGGCTTGACCGCAGTCACATCCATCCAGGCCTGATAGAGCGCCGGGCGAATAAGGTCGTTCATCGCCGCATCGACGATGGCGAAATCCTTGTACTCGGTGTGCTTGAGGTATTCGACCTGGGTCAGCAGGACGCTGGCATTGGCGACGATATGACGGCCCGGCTCGAACATCAGGGTCAGGCCGCGGCCTTCGGTGCGCTCGCGCACGGCCTGGATGTAGTCGGCAATCAGCGGCGGCTCTTCATCGCGATAACGCACGCCCACACCACCACCGAGGTCGATGTGTTGCAGGTAGATGCCGCACTCGCCAAGGCGCTCGCTCAGCGCCAGCAGGCGGTCGAGGGCGTCCAGGAACGGAGGCAGGGTGGTCAGCTGCGAGCCGATATGGCAGTCGACGCCCAGCACTTCCAGGTTCGGCAATTGCGCGGCACGGATGTACACGTCCTCGGCGTCGGCAATGGCGATGCCGAACTTGTTCTCTTTGAGACCGGTGGAAATGTACGGGTGGGTGCCGGCATCGACGTCCGGGTTGACGCGCAGGGAGATCGGCGCGCGAACGCCCATCTCGGCCGCGACGACCTGCAGGCGCTCCAGCTCGTCGGTGGACTCAACGTTGAAGCAATGCACGCCGACTTCAAGGGCGCGGCGCATGTCTTCGCGGCTCTTGCCGACGCCGGAGAACACGATTTTTTCAGGCTTGCCGCCGGCAGCCAGCACACGTTCCAGCTCGCCACGGGAGACGATGTCGAAACCAGCGCCCAAGCGCGCCAGGACATTCAATACGCCCAGGTTGGAGTTGGCCTTGACCGCGTAGCACACCATGTGTGGAACGCCGTTAAGAGCGTCGGTGAAAGAACGGTACTGGGCTTCGATGTGCGCACGGGAATACACATAGGTCGGTGTGCCAAAGCGCTCGGCAATCGCGGACAGCGCCACGCCTTCCGCGAACAGCTCGCCGTCCCGGTAGTTAAAAGCGTCCATGAGTTTCCCTTAATAGATGTCGTGCTTGTGCGCTTTGGATTGCGACGTTTGCGCTTGGTCATTGGGGTCTTTGCTGTCATCGGGCAGGTACAGCGGACCTTTTTGACCACAGGCACTAACGAGGCAAGCGACCGCGACGAGCGCAGCAAGGGAAGAGATCAGGCGCTTCATGGCGAAATCCTTGAATATGCATTAATTGCGCCCGAGTATACCGACCACCCGCCAGCTTGCCTATGCGCCGGAATACCCGTCCGGCGGGGGTTTGCCGAGATAGTTGGGAAGCAGGCTACGCTGGTCGAGGATATTTCATACTGTCATCGGTAATGAACTCGGTATCCTTTGCAATCAGCGGGGCTCGCCCGTATCGTGCGGCGCTTGAGCAAAACCAGACACTTTTGAGGTTGCCACAATGAGTTTGACCGAAGCCCGTTTTCACGACCTGGTGGATTCGACCCAGCAGACGCTGGAAGATATTTTCGACGACAGCGGCCTGGATGTGGACCTGGAAAACTCGGCCGGCGTGCTGACCGTCAAGTTTGAGAACGGCACTCAACTGATCTTCAGTCGCCAGGAACCGCTGCGTCAGTTGTGGCTGGCAGCCCGTTCGGGTGGTTTTCACTTCGACTTCAACGAAGAAGACAACAACTGGCAGTGCGATACCAGTGATGAGCTGCTCAGCGAAATGCTCGCGCGCCTCACGCAGGAGCAGGCCGGCGTCGAGCTGAGCTTCGATGAGCTGAACCCCGACGAGAATTGATTGTGACCCAGCCTGCACCTGTACGCCCGCCAAAGCCGTTGTTCAGCAATGTCAGCCCGGCGGTGCCGTCACCTTGTATCAGTTTGTGTCGTCTGGACGAGCAAAAAGTCTGCCTCGGCTGCTTCCGCCATGTGGAAGACATCCGTGAATGGCGCTCTGCCGACGACGCCCGGCGCCGCCTGATCTGTGCCGAGGCCGAGCAGCGCAGGGCGCGCGCTTGAGGCCGCCTTGTTTATTTGTGACGCTGTGGTAGTGTCCGGGTACACCTCAAATCATCGAGGTCCGTGAGAACCCCGCCTTTTCCTGGCGGGGTTTTGCTTTTTTGTGCAGAAAAAAGGAGTCTGCCTGAATCATGACCACCGCACCTTCCATCATCCTCACCCGTCTTGACGTGCAGCGTCTTGAGCAACTGATCGACCGCCTGGGCGATGAGTTTCCCGGCGTCGAAGCGTTGCAAGCCGAACTCGACCGCGCAGAAACAGTCGGCCACGATGAAGTGTCGGGAGACGTCGTGACTATGAACTCTCGTGTCCATTGCCGTGAAGAAAGCAGTGGCAAGGAGCGTCACCTGACCTTGGTGTATCCCAAGGATGCGAATGCCGATGAAGGCAAGATTTCGATTCTGGCTCCGGTCGGCAGCGCCTTGCTGGGTTTGCAGGTCGGTCAGCACATCGACTGGCCAGCTCCCGGTGGCAAGACCCTCAAGCTTGAATTGCTCAGCGTTGAAGGCCAGCCCAAAGATGGCGGCGCCTTCCCGCTCTAAACCTGGTTCAACGCTTTATTGAGCGACAGCTCCAGCTCGGCCTTGTAGCGCAGATACAAGTTGCTCGGGCTCTGCACATCACCGAGCAGGCCCGACAGGTCCAGGTCGGTGATGTAGCAGCGGTAGCGCTCGGTCTCTCGACGCTGCCCGACGATTTCCTGGGCGACCACTGCAAACAACTGGTCGCCAAACTCCAGTTCGCAAAACTCCCGCTGATTGCAGTACAGGGTGATACCTACCTGGCCGTGCGCCGCTTTGCCGATAATCGCCTGCACGTCATAAAACGGTTTATTGACCGGGTTTTGAGGGGCGGGCCGCGGCTCGATGCTGCGGGCGCGATGGCTGCCGGACGGCAACAGTTGGTAATACAAAGTTTGCACTTCACCCAGCGTCTGTGGCGTATCCAGCGGCGATAGCGCTTCACGGCGGTAGATGATCGATTGCAGAAAACGCTGCAACGGCGCCAACAGGCTTTGTTCGTCATGAAACGGCTGGCGCTGCTGCCACAGCGCATTGAACTCATCCAGCACATACAGCTCGGCGAAGCCTTCATTGACGCGGTAGAACACCTGCACACAATCGGCCAGGCCCATGGGTAACAGCAGCGCCAGGTCGTGGTCTTCCAGGGCCATGGCGTCCAGGTGCAGCGGGCTGTAGCTGGCCAGTTCTTCGCTGAGGTACGCGATCAGCGCGTCCTGGGTCGGCAGCGACACATGGGTGGCCTGGCCTGGGCTCAGCTCCATCACGTGATAGTGCTGCTGCACTTGCAGGAGGTAGCGGTGATTGGACTGACCCAGCAGCAGGCTCTGCGCCGTGTCGAAGATTTCATCCACGCGCTGGGCAATGAACTGCGCACGGTTGTGACAGAAGCAGCGCACCCGCAGCCGTGGCAAGTGGTCCGGCGGCAGTTGGTTGAGGTAGTCACGCAGGCAGTCGAGCAATGCGTGGGGGCCGTCGTAGCGGCTGACCATCACCTCGTTCCAGCTGTTGAGCGTCACTTGGTCCAGGGTCAGCACCAAATTGTCGCGCACGCCGGCGTAGCTCAAGGAGTCGGTACGCTCGGTGGTCATCACGATATTCAGGTCGCGGTGATGCTTGAGCGGGTCAACGCCGACGTTGATCAGCAACAACACGTCTTCCGGCACGGCCGGGCGCAACAGGCGATCTTCATCGACGCTGGTCAACGGCAGGGCGATGGTCTGTTGCAGGCTGCCCAACAGGTTGAACAGCTCGAATTCGGTCATGTCACTGACGCCCGGGTGCAGTGCCAGGCGCGTGCTGCTGTCGATCACGCCGTTGCGGTGGCACCAGGTGAGCATTTCCAGCAGGTCGCGGCTGCGTTTGATTGGCGCAAAGTGCTCCCATTCCAGTGCCGTCAGGTTGCCGTTGTACAGGCCCCAGTGGTGCTGGCCGGGCTCCTTGCGGTTGGGCGATTGCACCAGGGTCAGGGTGTCTTCGGCCAAGTCCGGGGCGATGCCGGGGTTGATGAACTCGACCTTGCCGGCCTTGCGCTCAAACGCCGCATACAAGCGCCGGCCCAGCACATTGAGGTCGCGCTTGTTAATCAGGCTGACAGTCTGCTCGGTGCGAGCGAACTGGGTGAGAAAGCGGTAGCTGTAATTCAGCTCATTGACCAGCGCGCGGCGTTCGGAGGCGACCTGGCGCACTTTCCACTGGCTGCGACTGTCCAGCAGGGCCAGTTGGCGCTGGTCCCAGCCCCATTCATGGGCCAGGCGTTCCAGTAACAAGCGCTGCCAACTGGTGCTGCGTTGGCCGGCGCTGAGCTTGAGGTTGACCTTCAGGTACAGCGCGCGCCGTACCAGTTCCAGGCGTTCGGGCTCGTTACGCGCCTTAAGGTGTTCCTCGATGCGGCGGTAGACCACGATGTACGGGTCCAACTCATCCAGATCCATCTGATTGGCGAACACCGCGCGTTTGAAGCGCAGGCTCAGGCAATGCACGTGCGGGTGTTCGCTGGCGTAAACCTCGGTCAGCAGCAGCTTGAGCACCGACTTGTAGGGCGACTCGATGCCTTTGAACAGTTGCCACAGCCCGGCGCCAATGAATTCGCCGGGGGGAATGTGGGCCAGGTGACCAAGGTCGAGGGTTTCATCGGCGCGGATAAAGCGCTTGGAAATCAGTGCGTGGGTGAACTCGGCGTAGCGACTTTCTTCGTAGACCGGCACCAGCCACCAGATCGGCGTGCGCCCGGCGAGCCAGATTGCGGTGCGGTAGAACTCGTCCAGCAGCAGGTAATGCTGCGTGGTGCCGCAGTCGTCGGAGCTCAATTGTGTGTCGCGTTCACCCAGCACAAAGCGCGTCGGCTCGATCAGGAAAAAATGCGCCTCGGCGCCCATGGTCAGGGCCCAGGCTTCCAGCAACTGACACTTTTTGCGCAGCTCAGCCAGCTCGTTTTCGCCCAGGTCGGCCGCGTGGCATACCCACACGTCCATATCGCTTTGGTCTGCCTGAGCCAGGGTGCCGAGGCTGCCCATCAAAAACAGCCCGTGGATCGGCTGCGGCGGGTTGCCATGGCGTGCCTTGTAGGAGAACGAGCGGGTCAGGCGTTGGGCTTCAGTGAGGGCTTGGGCGTCAGGTTCGAAGTTCGACAGCCCGGCCGGCGTGCTGCCCGACACATAACCGGGCAGCAGCGGATGATTGACGTGAAAAAACAGCGGCAGCAGGGTCAGCACGCTTTGTTGGCGTGGTGTCAGCCCCTCGACGGCCCGGGCCATGCGGCCTTCATTGAGGGCCATGAAGCGTGCGCGCAATTGAGCCAGCACCTTGCGGTCGATGCCTTCGTCCAGGTCGGGGCGGATCTCATGGGTGCGGGTCATGTAGAACTCGGTGGCTCGCAGGGCCCGACATGGGCGGCCGTGTAGGAGTTTACAGCCAGTAGCGTAGGAGTTTTAGAGGGGAATTGTTTTTGGCGTCAGAATTTTGAGCGGCTGAACAGCAGCGCCCTCGGAATCCGCAAAGGGCGGACTCCATGGGCGTCAAGAGGTGTCAGGCGGCTTCTTTGGTCGAGGCAGTGGTCAGAATGGTCAACAGGGTTTGGGCCTGTTCGGCAGCATCCCGGCCAAGGCTGGTCAGGTAGCCCCCGTCCGGCTGGTCGATCAGTTTTTTCTCGAACAGGCGTTTGGCGGCGGCGATGGCAGAGGGGGCGGCGGTCTGGTGGACTTTCAGACCTTCCTGGGAGCTGCCCAGGTTGAAGAGTGCAAGGATTTCCAGTTCGGCAACCAACTCAGGGGTATACGACATAAGGACTCCAGACTTTCTAAGAATTTATTAGAGGCTAGCAGGGCATAAGGTGAACGCACTTTGCCGGGCTGTCCAGTGAGAAAGTCGTGGGTCTTGATATGGCGCACCTTTGTGATGAGCACGCCTGCTGCTTCGCCACGAAGGTGCTCGATTCAGTCGTTTTCCGGTGGCAATTCCGGCAGTGCCCGCAGCGCTGTTTCGTACCATTCGGTATTGAATGCGCGGTCTTCGTCCAGCATCTTGTCGATTTCCACGGCCAATACGTGAGCCATGAGGTTCAGAATCTCTTCGCGTTCGTAACCCACCAGCGTCAGCTTGTTCAACGTGGCTTTGGCGGCAGGCGGATTGTCGCTTTCGATCTGGTTTTCGATGGCTTGGATCAGCGTGTTTTCGGTGAACTCTTCTTCGTCGCTGTCGATATCGGTCGGCTCGCTCATGGCAGGCTCCTCAAGGAAAGGGCGCCAGTCTACCCCCATTCAGGCAGGTGATGCTGCTGGTCAGGTCGGTCGCGACGCTCTATAACTTCTGCAGCCAACCCCACACCCGGCCTGGAGGCATTCGCAATGCTCAAGCTTTACGGATTTTCGGTCAGCAACTACTACAACATGGTCAAACTGGCGCTGATGGAGAAGGGCCTGCCGTTTGAAGAAGTACCGTTTTACCCGAGCCAGACGCCCGAAGCCCTTGCTGTCAGCCCCCGTGGCAAAGTGCCGATTCTTGGCGTGAAGCAGGGGTTTATCAACGAAACGAGCGTGATCCTCGAATACATCGAGCAGACCCAGGAGGGACGTTCGTTGCTGCCGGCCGACCCGTATCAACGCGCCCAGGTGCTGGCGTTCTGCAGGGAAATCGAGCTGTACATCGAGCTGCCCGCGCGCGCCTGTTTCGCCGAGGCGTTCTTCGGTATGCCGGTGCCGGATGCGATCAAGGAAAAATCCAAGGCCGAGTTGCTGTTGGGGATCGCGTCTTTAGGTCGACACGCCAAGTTCGCGCCTTACGTGGCGGGGGAGAGCTTCACGATTGCCGATCTGTATTTCATGTACAGCGTGAACCTCGCCTGTGGCGTGGGCGAGAAGCTGTTTGGCGTGGATCTGCTGGCTGAGCTGCCGGCGGCCAAAGCGCTGCTGGAGCGATTGCATGCCTTGCCCAACGCGCAAAAGGTGGCGGCGGACAGGGAAGCGGCGATGCCAGCGTTTATGGCGATGATTGCGGCGAAGAAATAGTGCGGTGACGCCTTCGCGCGCAAGCCCGCCCCCACATGCGACTGCATTCCACAAGTGGAACCTGGTCAGTGGTGGCGGCGGGCTTGCTCGTGAAGCGTTTAGCGGCTGGCCAGCAGTGCCTGGCCGCGCGCTACGGCTGCCTTGACCTGCGCCGGTGCAGTGCCGCCTACGTGGTTACGGGCATTCACCGAGCCTTCCAGGGTCAGCACCGCGAACACGTCCTGCTCGATCTGGTCGCTGAACTGACGCAGTTCTTCCAGGCTCATCTCTGCCAGGTCCTTGCCGGCGTCCACACCGTATTTGACGGCATGGCCGACGATTTCGTGGCAATCACGGAACGGCAGGCCGCGGCGCACCAGGTAATCCGCCAGGTCGGTCGCAGTAGAGAACCCACGCAAGGCCGCCTCACGCATGATCGCGTGCTTGGGCTTGATTGCAGGGATCATGTCGGCAAACGCACGCAGCGAATCGCGCAAGGTGTCGGCAGCGTCGAACAGCGGTTCTTTGTCTTCCTGATTGTCCTTGTTGTAGGCCAGCGGCTGGCCCTTCATCAACGTCAGCAGGCCCATCAGTGCGCCGAACACACGGCCGCTCTTGCCACGCACCAGCTCGGGCACGTCGGGGTTTTTCTTTTGCGGCATGATCGAGCTGCCAGTGCAGAAGCGATCCGGCAGGTCGATGAATTGGAATTGTGCGCTGGTCCACAGCACCAGTTCTTCGGAGAAACGCGACAGGTGCATCATCGCGATGCTGGCGGCGGCGCAGAATTCGATAGCGAAGTCGCGGTCCGATACGCCATCCAGGGAGTTGCCGCCCACGGCGTCAAAACCCAGCAGTTGAGCGGTGTACTCGCGGTCGATCGGGTAAGTGGTGCCCGCCAGTGCCGCGCTGCCCAACGGCATGCGATTGGCGCGTTTACGGCAATCCACCAGGCGCTCGTAGTCACGGCTGAGCATTTCGAACCAGGCCAGCAGGTGGTGGCCGAAGGTCACTGGCTGTGCGGTTTGCAGGTGGGTGAAGCCGGGCATGATGGTGTCCGATTCACGCTCGGCCTGCTCCAGCAGACCCTTTTGCAGGCGCGTGATTTCGGCGAGGATCAGGTCGATTTCATCGCGCAACCACAGGCGAATATCGGTGGCCACCTGGTCGTTACGGCTGCGACCGGTATGCAGTTTTTTGCCGGTCACACCAATACGATCGGTGAGGCGGGCCTCGATGTTCATGTGCACGTCTTCCAGGTCGACGCGCCAGTCGAACGTGCCGGCCTCGATCTCACCGCGAATGGTGGTCAGGCCATCGATGATGCTGTCGCGCTCGGCGTCGGTCAGCACGCCGACTTTGGCCAGCATCGTGGCGTGGGCGATCGAGCCCATGATGTCGTGGCGGTACAGGCGCTGGTCGAAGGTGACGGAGGCGGTGAAGCGGGCGACGAAGGCGTCGACGGGTTCACTGAAGCGGCCGCCCCAGGACTGGTTGGTCTTGTCGGTGCTCATGGATTCGCTCGTGATCTGCTTAAAAGAGGCGTGGAGGTGTGCCGCCGATAATAACAGGGTTGCCCGTGGAGGCGGTGCTGCGGGTGGTCGGCATTTTTATTTGTGCGAAGGATGGCTAAGTGCCTTGCCGCCGAACGCATCCGGGACGAGACTGAAGGCAGGCGTTAATTGAAAGGATATTTGACGATCGAACAATATCGTCTCAGCGAGCGTCTACAGTTGCACTGATAGAGCATGAATGCACCAAAGTTTGGTGATGTGGTCATATCCCAGACTATCCATTAAAAAAGGGGGGTATTCGGATTGTGTATCAGCAAACCCTACGGCAATGCCCATAGGCAGCAGGTTTTGGGCGCAACTGAACAGGTCCGGGTGAATTTGGGTGCCGCTCTCGGGGCACTTTTTACCGCTCGCGCTAGTCTTAGCGTGGATCGCTGTGACGCAAGTCACCGCACCTGTCTACGCTATCCTTGTGCGAGACTCACGCAGGAATCCAGCGCAATATGAATGTCCTGATCGTTGATGACGAACCCCAAGCCCGCGAGCGACTGAGCCGTTTGGTCAATGAGCTCGAGGGTTATACAGTCCTTGAACCGAGCGCCACCAGTGGTGAGGAGGCGTTGACGCTGATCGACAGCCTCAAGCCTGACGTGGTGCTGCTCGATATCCGCATGCCGGGCCTTGATGGCCTGCAAGTCGCCGCCCGCCTGAGTGAGCGAGAATCGCCGCCTGCCGTGGTGTTGTGTGCTGCGCAGGAAGAGTTTTCTGCGGAAACGCTGGAAGCCAGTGGTGTCAGTTTTCTCGCCAAGCCGGCGACTGGCGAAGCGTTGCTCAAGGCCCTGAAAAAGGCCGAGCGCCCCAACCGCGTCCAACTGGCTGCGCTGACCCAGCCAGCTGCCCAGAGCGGCAATGGGCCGCGCAGCCACATCAGCGCGCGGACCCGCAAAGGCATTGAGCTGATACCGCTGGGCCAGGTGGTCTATTTTATTGCCGACCACAAGTACGTGACCCTGCGTCACGAGGCAGGCGAAGTATTGCTCGATGAGCCGCTCAAGGCGTTGGAGGATGAGTTTGGCGACCGCTTCGTGCGCATTCACCGCAACGCACTGGTGGCTCGCGAGCGAATTGAGCGTTTGCAGCGCACGCCGCTGGGCCATTTTCAGCTATTCCTGAAAGGGCTCAATGGCGATGCCTTGATCGTCAGCCGCCGTCATGTCGCTGGCGTACGCAAGATGATGCAGCAGCTGTAGCCCGAGGGCTGTGGCGAAGTCTGCAGACCTTATCCCGGTGCGATGTGGCCAGGGAGGCCCCGCACTTGCTGATTCAAATCAAAGCGTGTTTGCCTGAGCTGTTATTATCTGCCGTATCTATTCAGTACGGATTGATCCATGTCCTCTCGCGAAATCCGCATCGCCACCCGTAAAAGCGCCTTGGCCTTGTGGCAGGCCGAATACGTCAAAGCACGCCTTGAGCTGGCCCACCCGGGCCTCAAAGTGACCCTCGTGCCCATGGTCAGTCGCGGTGACAAGCTGCTGGACTCGCCACTGTCGAAGATCGGCGGCAAGGGCTTGTTCGTCAAAGAGCTGGAAACCGCGCTGCTGGAAAACGAAGCCGACATCGCCGTGCACTCGATGAAAGACGTGCCGATGGACTTTCCTGAAGGCCTCGGCCTGTATTGCATCTGCGAGCGTGAAGACCCGCGCGATGCCTTCGTTTCCAACACCTACGCGTCCCTGGATGAGTTGCCACTGGGCAGTGTCGTCGGCACCTCCAGCCTGCGTCGTCAGGCGCAGTTGCTGACTCGGCGCCCGGATCTGCAGATCCGTTTCCTGCGTGGCAACGTCAACACGCGTCTGGCCAAGCTGGATGCCGGTGACTATGACGCGATCATTCTCGCAGCGGCCGGTCTGATCCGGCTCGGTTTCGAAGACCGTATCACCTCCGCCATCAGCGTCGAAGACAGCTTGCCCGCAGGCGGGCAGGGCGCAGTGGGCATCGAATGCCGCACGGCCGACAGTGAAATTCACGCCTTGCTCAAACCCCTGGATCATCCTGACACCGAAGTGCGTGTCACCGCCGAGCGCGCGCTGAACAAGCACCTTAACGGTGGCTGCCAGGTGCCAATTGCCTGCTACGCCGTGCTTGAAGGTGAAAACCTTTGGCTGCGTGGCCTGGTAGGCGATCCTGAAGGCGGCACGCTGCTCACTGCCGACGTGCGTGGGCCACAGCGTGACGCGACCGCCTTGGGTATCCAGGTCGCTGAAGAGCTGCTGGGCAAGGGCGCCGGCGCCATTCTGGAAAAAGTCTACGGCGAGGCCGGTCCGCAGTGACTGGCTGGCGTTTGCTGCTGACGCGGCCTGCCGAAGAGTCGGCTGCCCTGGCGGCATCGCTGTCCGACGCCGGCATTTTCAGCAGCAGCCTGCCTTTGCTCGACATCGAAGCCCTGCCGGTAACGCCTGAGCAACAGTCTGTGCTGCGTGACCTGGGCCGTTATTGCGCGGTGATTGTGGTCAGCAAACCGGCTGCACGCCTTGCTGTGCAGCAGTTGAATCAGCCTTGGCCGCAGTTGCCCTGGTTCAGCGTCGGGGCTGCCACTGCGCAGGTACTGGCCGATCACGGGCTCAACGTTCACTATCCGCAAACCGGCGACGACAGCGAAGCCTTGCTTGAATTGCCCGCCTTGCGCGAGGCTATCGCACGGCCCGATGCCCGGGTACTGATCCTGCGTGGCGAGGGTGGGCGCGAGTTGCTGGCTGAGCGTTTGCGTGAGCAAGGTGCTAGTGTCGATTATCTGGAGTTGTATCGCCGCTTGCTCCCGGCTTACGAGGCCGGGGTGTTGACGCAGCGCATCCAGTTGGAACGCTTGAACGGCCTGGTGGTCAGCAGTGGGCAGGGTTTTTTGCACCTGCAAGCCCTGGCCGGCCTCGATTGGCCGAAAGTGGCGCAGCTGCCGTTGTTCGTGCCCAGCCCGCGCGTTTATGAAATGGCGCGGGCCGCTGGCGCAGAAAAAGTTGTGGATTGTCGCGGCGCGAGTGCCGCGGCTTTGTTAGTGGCGTTGCGCAGCGCTGCCTCGTGAGGCATGCGGCGCCCACTCTCTGATACGCAAAGGACGGATACGTGAGCGAAACAGCCTTGCCTAAAGATGAAGCCCAGCCAGCACTTGATGCGCCGGTTGCACCGGCCACCGCGCCACGCCGCGGCAATGGCCTGGCTATTGTGGCCCTGTTGCTCGGTGCCGCCGGTGTTGCCGCCGGCGGTTGGGGGATATGGCAGGTCCGTGCCCTGCAAGCCAGTAGCCAGCAACAGCTGGGCCAGGTGCAGACCCTTGATGACCAATCCCAATCACTCAAGCAGAGTCAGCAGCAGCTGGCTGCGCGCCTGGCACAATTGCCAGCAGCCGATGAGCTGGAAGAGCGCCGCCGCCTGGTCTCGCAGTTGCAGGGTGATCAGCAGCGCTTGAGCCAACGTCTGGAAACCGTGCTGGGTGCCAGCCGCCAGGACTGGCGCCTGGCCGAAGCCGAGCACCTGATCCGTCTGGCCAGCTTGCGCTTGTCTGCCCTGCAGGACATCAACAGTGCCCAGTCGCTGGTCCAGGGCGCTGACGAAATTCTTCGCGAACAGAGCGATCCAGGTGCTTACGCTGCCCGTGAGCAATTGGCCAAAAGCCTGACCGCGCTGCGGAGCACTGAACAGCCAGACCGCACCGGGCTTTACCTGCAACTGGCGGCCCTGCGTGACCAGGTCGTGCAACTGGCGGCTATTGCCCCTGAATATCAACTCACCGAGCCCACTTCCGAGGGGCGCCCGACGACCGACACGGAAGGTCGCCTGCGCCAGTGGTGGGAGCAGATATCGCGTTACTTCCGCATCGACTTCAACCCGGATGACAACATTCGTCCGTTGCTGACCGGTCAAGGTTTGAACCAGGTGCGCCTGGCACTGAGCCTGGCTCTGGAGCAGGCACAATGGGCCGCGCTCAACGGTGAGACGGCGGTGTACAGCCGCTCCCTGGGTGAAGCACGCAGCGTGCTGCAGGACAACTTCAACCAGGACAACCCGCAGAGCAAAGCGATGCTGGCACGTATTGCCGAGCTCGAGCCCAAGGCCGTCTCCGTGGTGACCCCGGACCTGGCCGCCAGCCTGGCTGCCGTGCAGGCTTATCTTGAACGCCGCCATCTGTCTGCCGGTGAAGCCAAGGCGGCGGCGGGCACGCCGGCCAAGCAGGAGTAGAGCCGATGAAGCGTTTCTATGTGATCCTGGTACTGGCGATTGCAATTGCCTTGGCACTGGGTGTGGGTATTTCGAAACACACCGGCTACGTGCTGATTACCTATCCTCATCTGCTGCATTACGAGTCGAGCCTGTGGGCCACGCTGGTGGCAGTGTTTGTCGTCGGCCTGGCGATCTACCTGGTTCGCGTGCTGCTGAGCCTGATCACTACCTCCGGTGGTGTGGTCAACCCGTGGTCGCGACGCAACCGCAGCCGCCGCATACAGATTGCGATTGAGCAGGGCCAGTTGGACCTCGCCGAGGGCCGCTGGGCCAGCGCCGAACGCCACCTGCACCGTGCCGCCGAGGCCGAGCGCCAACCTTTGCTGTATTACCTTGGGGCTGCCCGTGCCGCCAATGAGCAGGGCCGTTATGAAGAGTCCGACGGCCTGCTGGAGCGCGCCATGGAGCGCCAGCCACAGGCAGAACTTGCCGTCGCCTTGAGCCACGCGCAGTTGCAGATGGATCGCGGCGATACTGAGGGGGCGCTGGTTACCTTGCAGGCGATGTACGAGCGCCATCCCCATAACGCACAGGTCTTGCGCCAGTTGCAGCGCTTGCATCAGCAGCGAGGCGATTGGGCATCGGTGATTCGCTTGTTGCCGGAACTGCGCAAAGACAAAGTGCTTCCTGCCTCCGAATTGGCAGAGCTTGAGCGACGCGCATGGGGCGAGAACCTTGGCCTTGCGGTGCAGCGTGAAGAGCAAGGCGAAGCGGGCTTGCAATCATTGGAGCGCGCGTGGGAGCAACTGACTTCAGCCCAGCGCCAGGAGCCGCAACTGGTCTTGGCTTATGCTGAGCAACTGCGTCGGCTGGGTGCTGATGCCAAGGCTGAGGAAGTGCTGCGCGGCGCCATCAAGCGCGGCTATGACAGCCATCTGATCCGGCTTTATGGGTTGCTGCGCGGCAGCGATCCAGGCCGACAGTTGAAGTTTGCTGAAGGTTGGCTCAAGGATCATCCCGGTGACGCCAGCCTGCTGCTGACCCTGGGCCGCCTGTGTCTGCAAAACAGCTTGTGGGGCAAGGCGCGGGACTATTTGGAAAGCAGTCTGCAGGTACAGCGAAACCCCGAAGCCTGTGCTGAGCTGGCACGTTTACTGGCCCAGTTGGGTGACACCGAGCGCAGTAACCAATTGTTCCAGGAAGGCCTGGGCCTGTTGGACAGCCGTTTGCTGGCCTCACCGTTGCCAGTGCCTGCGCGGATTTGAAGTAGGAAAGAGTGAGAGGGTTGGCTCAGAAGTTTCTTAGGGCCAACCCTTTTTTATCGTGTAAAGGCTGGGTCTAAAGCGCGATGTAGCAAATTCCTACCGCTAACAGCTTGAAGTCATCCAGGTTCTGACGGTATATCCCCAGGCTCTCGCGGAATTGTCTGCTCTAGCACGTATTGAAAGGGGTCAGGCCTTTACTCTACCGTAACGACCTATCTTTTGCGGTACGGATAACAATGTCTTTGGCCCCTTCACGCTCCTTGTTTCTCCTGGCGTTCATGGCTGGTGCGATGACGTTGGGTGCGTCGTTCTATCTTGAGTTCGGCGCGCTTTTGCGCCCTTGCTTCCTTTGCCAGGTGCAACGCATCTTTTTGGCCGCCTTTACGCTGATCAATCTGGTTGCCGTGATTCACGGCCCAAGACGCTTTGCGGCTTATCTTTACGGGTTGGCCAGCATGGGGTGCGCGTTGCTGGGCGCTATCACCGCCGTGCGCCAAGTACTGCTACAAAATGCCGCACTGGAGCAGGCCAGCGATTGCTGGCCCAGTCTGCAATACATGATTGAGAACCTGTCGCTTTGGCAATCAATGCAATTGACGATCAGAGGCACCGTCGATTGTGTGGAACTCAACTGGACGCTGTTCGACCTGAGCCTGCCCGAGTGGAGTTTGCTGTTCTTCGTGGCGATGCTGGTCCTGGGCATCATGCAGTTTTCGCGGCTGCTACTGAGCCGTCGTGTGGACCTTGTGAGGTACTGAAGGGCAGTCGCAGTTTGTACGACGGGATTAAACACTTGTATGAACTTTCTCTCCTGCGTACCTTGAAGCCATAGTCATGCGGGCATAATCTGGCCCGCATGCATTACTGAAACCGTTTGTCAGATGCGGCCTTGTCCGGCTGCCGCTTTTATCCTTGAAGTGTTGCGCGGGCACAGAGCGGCAGCGCCCCCTATAGGGAAGAGAGATCACCATGCTGGAAAGTTGTCAGAATGCTCAGGAACGCTGGGGTGGGGTGCACAAGCTGATCGACAGCTGGTTGAAAGCACGTCACGAACTGGTTCGGGCCTTTGATGCTCTTGGCGCCAAGCCCGAAGCATTGGCTCAGAATTGCGAGTCGCTGCAAGATTTCTGCGGTGTATTGGTGGACTATGTTTCTACCGGTCATTTCGAGATCTACGAGCAACTGACCAGCGAGGCGAAAGCGTTTAACGATAAGCGTGGTCTGGAGCTGGCCGAGACTATTTACCCGCGCATCGACGTCATCACTGAAAAGCTGCTGGCCTTTAACGACCTGTGTGACGCCGGCAAGTGTGTTGCTGAAAAATTTAAAGAGTTGGGTGGTCTGCTCCACGAGCGTTTCGAGCTGGAAGACTGCTTGATCGAAGTGTTGCACAACGCCCATAAGGAAGAGCCTGTCGCGCAGGTTTGATCCTGGGTGATACGTAAAAAACGGTGCGCATGGCGCACCGTTTTTTATTGGGTCAGTGGCGAGTACCGAGCAACTCGATCTCAAATACCAGCGGTGTATACGGCGGTATCAACTCGCCGGCACCGTCGGCGCCATAGGCCTGGGCCGATGGAATCACCAGGCGCCATTTTGCACCTGTCGGCATCTGTTGAAGTGCTTTGCTCCAGCCGCTGATCACACTGTCCAGACGAAACCATTGGGGCTGTGTGCTCTGATCGAAGATTGTCCCGTCGGGCAACTTCCCGATGTATTTCACCTGCACCTCATCACTGGCCAACGGCTTGCTGCCAGTACCAGGCTTCAGCTCGGTGAGCAGAATGCCATCCGACAATTCACGCACGCCGCTTGAAGTTTTTTCCTGGGTTAAAAACTGCTGTTCGGCAGCGAGCGCTTTTTCGCTTTTTGGCGCCTCAGCGTCGGCCGCACTCTGTGCTTCGTGTTGGGCGAGGATCTGTTCGATACGAGCATTGTCCAGCGCCAGTGGTTTGCCTTGGTAGGCTTGCTTGAGGCCGTCAACCAGCGCCTGGATCTGCAGGTCGGGGACTTCCTGGCGCAAGCGCTCGCCGAGGCTTGCGCCCAAGCTGTACGCGAGATCGTGCGGGTCTTGAGCAGTGCTGCTGGACGGCGATTGCTCACCTGCATTGGCCACGCCAATCGCCAAGCCAAGCACTAAAAAAAGGTAACGCGACATGGGGTAGTCTCCCGCCGAAAGTGCGACGGATTATGCCAGCCTGAATGCGTAAAAAGTGCCGTGGTTTTTTGTTATATCGATAAGAATTTTCTCACCGTGCAACGCAAGGCCAACGATACTGTCAACATGCCCTAGCGGCGGTAAGAGCAGAGGGCTAGTATGAGCCGCACCCACGTCAGCCAGGAGGTAAACCATGTCGGCCAAACAGAAGCCTGTAAATACCCCGTTGCACTTACTCCAACAACTTTCGGGCAGCCTGCTCGAACATCTGGAAAGCGCATGTTCCCAAGCCTTGGCTGATGCAGAAAAACTGCTCGCCAAACTGGAAAAACAACGCGGTAAAGCGCAAGAGAAGCTGCACAAGTCCCGCACCAAACTGCAAGACGCCGCGACTGCCGGCAAGGCCAAGGCACAAGCCAAAGCCAAAGACGCTGTTAAAGAACTTGAGGACCTGCTGGATGCCCTCAAGGATCGCCAAGCTGAAACCCGCACTTACATTTCCCAACTCAAGCGCGATGCCCAGGAAAGCCTGAAGCTGGCCCAGGGCGTAGGTCGTGTGAAAGAAGCCGTGGCCAAAGTGCTGGGCGCTCGCACACCAGCAAAAGCTGTTGCGTCGAAAGCTTCGGCTAAGACTGCTGCCAAGCCAGCGGCTAAAACCGCTGCTGCAAAACCAGCCGCCAAGCCAGTTGCTAAAACCGCTGCTGCGAAACCAGCCGCCAAGCCAGCGGCTAAAACCGCTGCTGCGAAACCAGCCGCCAAGCCAGCGGCTAAAACCGCCGCTGCGAAACCAGCCGCCAAGCCAGCGGCTAAAACCGCTGCTGCGAAACCAGCCGCCAAGCCAGTTGCTAAAACGGCTGCTGCAAAACCGGCCGCCAAGCCAGCGGCTAAAACCGCTGCTGCGAAACCAGCCGCCAAGCCAGCTGCTAAAACGGCTGCTGCAAAACCGGCCGCCAAGCCAGTTGCTAAAACTGCCGCTGCAAAACCAGCCGCCAAGCCAGCGGCTAAAACCGCTGCTGCAAAACCGGCCGCCAAGCCAGCAGCTAAAACCGCTGCTGCGAAACCAGCCGCTAAGCCAGCTGCTAAAGCGGCTGCTGCAAAACCGGCCGCCAAGCCGGTTGCTAAAACTGCCGCTGCAAAACCAGCCGCTAAGCCAGCTGCCAAGCCTGCTGCTGCGAAACCAGCCGCTAAGCCAGCCGCAAAACCTTCTGCTGCCAAACCTGCACCGGCCAAGCCAACTGCCCCGGCAGCTTCGCCTGCTACGCCGACGGCGTCCGCCGCGCCAACGGCATCGGCCAGCAGCACGTCTGCACCCGTAGCGCCAAGCACTACCCCAACCAGCGCTTCCTAAGTGCCGGAGGCCACGACGCGCAACTGCTGCAGCGCGTCGTGGTCAAGGTTGGCGGCTCCGGCCGCCAAGCTTTCAAGCCATCCCCGTTGATCCCCTTCTTCAGTCGGCCACGCCTGCGTTAACACTTCCAGGCGCGCCAACAGCTCCCGTTCGGCTTCCAGTTCCAGGGTTTTGACCCGCTCGCGTAATGCCGCCAAAGGCAAATCCAGTTGAGCCATGGCTCGCCATTGCAGGCGCACCTGTCGCAACGGTTCGACCACGTTTTTTTGCCAGGGCAGGGCAACCTGCTGCAGCGCATGAATGCGCTCGGGCGCAAGCGCCACACCTCGCCGCTCCAGCCAGGCAGCGCAGAGCAACAGGCACACATCCGCGCCTTGCTCCTGCAAGCGCAGGCAGGCGGCTTCGACGCCCGGTCGGGCGTAAGTCGAGAGGGCAAAGCTCCACAGGTCAGCGCACATATTCACACCCA
>PJQF01000159.1_pt1 | contig 38092 bp, 39 predicted proteins | sample 1503741 | NCBI WGS metagenome assembly PJQF01 (sample SAMN07775949, study PRJNA414020) | Biofilm metagenome, whole genome shotgun sequencing project. | isolation source: biomolecule (vanillin) treated reverse osmosis membrane biofilm | place: India: Nagpur | collected 2017-03-21 | reverse complement strand
TGGCTTTGTGGACATGGCCAGAAAATCAGGCGAGAAGTTGGAGTTTACATTCCATAATATGGATGCGGAATATGACTTCTTCTGTTTGAAAGTGAATATCTCTAGAGAAAAAGAATAAAAAAATTTTAAAACGACTCAATCATGGAAATCCTCAACTTAAAAGGCACCGAAGATACCCCTACCATTTTACTCGATAAGAAAAACGGCATATTCGAAATCAGCGGCAGATCATTGCCCGAAGATTCGGCTGAGTTTTACAAACCGGTAATTGAATGGATCAACGCCTATGGGGCAGAAGCCAACCCAACTACCGAGTTTGCCTTTAAACTCGAATATTTTAATACGGCCTCCTCAAAATTAATCTTAGATGTTCTTTCTGCATTGGAAGAAATCAAAGGAATGAAAGTGATCTGGTACTTTCATGACGATGATGAAGATATGGAAGAAGCCGGCCAGGAATTCTCTGAGTTGGTCGAAATTCCATTTGAATTCAAAACTTACTAATCAGTTTTAATTTTTTTTAATCTCCCCAGGGGTACGAAATGAGTGAGGAAATTCTCAAAGCTCTAACCCAGCTCTTTGCCATCATTACCAAACAGGATGGCGGAGTAACGGAAAACGAGCGTCAATTTGTTATCAACTTCTTTCAAACGGAATTGGACCACGATTCCATTAAAGAATATCTGGAGCTATACGATGAATTTTCGGGCTATAACAAACAAGGAACAGGAGACGAAAAAAATAAATTAACTTCTGTTAAAGACTCCGTAAAGACGCTGGGTATTTGCAAGAAGATTAACAAAACGCTTACCCAAAAGCAAAAGGTGGTGGTGTTGATCAAATTATTGGAACTGATCGGTTCCGATAAAAACTTCACCCCACAGCGTATCGAAATCATCAACACGGTTTCAACGGTATTCAACATTGGGCAAGATGAATACAAACTGATTGAAAGTTTTATCATAGCCGAGCGCATTGAAGAACTGGATTTCAAAGATATCTTGGTGCTCAATTCGGCTCACGAAAAAGCAACTGAACAACAAAAGCATACCCACGGCCACATAAATGGCAACTTAATTTTCATGCGCATCAGCAGCGTGGAAATGTATTTTACCAAATACCTGGGCGAAGAATCCAATATCCTGAATGGTTTTATCATACAGCCGAACAGAGTGTATTTGTTTTCGCACGGCAGCACGATTAAGACACAAGCAGGTGATGCGCTTTACTATAGTGATCTGGTCGCGCACTTTAACGAAGAAATAAAAACGACTAAACTCTCTTTCAATGCGAATGTGAAAGAGTTCAAATTTCCCAATGGTGCCATCGGCTTACGCGATGTATTGATCGCTGAAGGTCCCGGCAAATTGATCGGTATCATGGGAGCCAGCGGTGCGGGTAAGACCACCCTCCTACTCACACTCGCAGGACTAGAGAAACCATCGCAGGGAGAAATCCTGATCAATGGATTTGACATCAACACCCAAAAAGATAAAATTCAAGGTGTCATCGGGTTTGTATCACAAGATGACTTACTGATTGAAGAACTAACGGTTTACCAAAATCTGTACTACAACGCGAAGTTGTGCTTTGCCAACTTTACGGAAGAAGAAATTCACCAGCGCGTGATGTCTACGCTGGAAAACTTAGGTCTCGACCAACGAAAAGACCTGACTGTAGGAAGTGTGTTGGACAAGAAAATCAGCGGTGGTCAGCGCAAACGCCTGAACATTGCGCTGGAATTAATTCGGGAGCCAGCGATCTTATTTTTAGATGAACCTACTTCAGGTTTGTCTTCGCGCGACTCTGAAAATGTAATTGACTTACTGAAAGAACTTTCGCTGAAAGGCAAACTGATCTTTGTCGTGATTCACCAGCCATCTTCTGACATCTACAAGATGTTTGATAAAATGGTGATTATGGATACCGGTGGATTCCCTGCGTATTATGGAAGCCCGGTGGAGGCAGTAACGTATTTCAAGAAGGCTACACACCAGGTGGATAGCAACCGCGGTCAGTGCGAAACATGCGGTAACGTAAACCCCGAACAAATCTTCAATATCATCGAGGCTAAAGTTGTCGATGAATATGGACAGCCTACCTCGAAGCGTAAAGTGACTCCGCCTCAATGGCATGAGATGTATAAAGAGCGATTCAAGATTTCACGTATCGAAGATGTGAAAGAAGAACCGCCCAGCACATTAAATATTCCGGGCAAGCTGAAGCAAATTGCGGTGTTCACCACCCGCGACTTCCTGTCGAAGTTGAGCAACAAGCAATACTTGCTCATTAACTTGCTGGAAGCGCCCTTGCTGGCCACCATCCTTGCATTCATTATTAAATACAAAAGCGCACCGGGCGGCAGAGAATACATATTCCGCTTCAATGATAACTTCCCGGCTTTCTTGCTGATGTCGATCATCGTAGCCTTGTTTATGGGCTTAACCGTCAGTGCTGAAGAAATCATCCGCGACCGCAAAATCTTAAAACGCGAATCATTCCTCAACCTCAGTTGGAATAGCTATTTACTCTCGAAGCTTTCGATCTTATTCCTACTGTCGGCCATTCAAACTCTCACTTTCGTTATTTTGGGCAATCTGATTTTGGAGATTCATGGAATGACATTTTCGTTCTGGCTGGTTCTTTTCACAACATCCTGTTTTGCCAATGTCTTGGGATTGAATATCTCTTCGGCATTTAATTCAGCGGTGACAGTGTACGTGATGATCCCCCTCCTGCTCATTCCACAAATGATCTTAAGTGGTTTGCTTTTCAACTTCGATAAACTGAACAATTTGATTTCCACCAAAGGCCGCGTGCCGGTAGTAGCTGATTTGATGGCATCGCGCTGGGCGTATGAGGCATTGGCTACGGATCAGTTTAAGAATAATGAATACCAGGCTACTTATTTTAACTATGAGAAGGAAGAGGCCAAAGCCGATTTCAAAGCAGCTTTTATCGCGGATGACTTAAAGCGCAGAAATCTTTTCATTCTGCAAAACCTCGACACAAAAAGCGATTCGGTAAAACAGATTATTAATTCCCACTTAGGCATCATCCGAGAAGTACTGACGCACGAACCCTTTAAGCCAGGATTTGAAAAAGCGAATCTGGAAGAAGATTTCTCGATCAAAAACTATACAAAGATTCGAGGTGGCGTATTTGATAATTACATTGAAGAATACCGCAAGCACTACCAAAAGATTTACAATGACAATGTATTGCTGATCGAAAAGCGAATGGCCTTTGATGAAAAGAACGGTGTAAACATCAACGAAGAAAAGAATCGTTATTACAATGAGAGTCTGGCGGATCTTGTAAAGAATGTAACCGTGAAAGAACGCTTGTTGGAGTACAATGGGAAACTGATTCAACAAATCAATCCGATTTTCCAAGATCCAACACCTACCCATTTGCTCGATTATCGCACGGCTTTTTTTGTAGCCGAGAAAAATTTAATGGGAGCACGCATCAGCACCTATTGGTTCAACCTTTTGGTCATTTGGGTGATGGCGATCTTGTTTTATATCTCGTTGTACTTTGAGTGGCTTCGTAAATTGATTGACTTGTTTGGAAAAGTGAATGTGCCTACTAAGGTCACCATTCCTTTCAAAAAGTGATAATTGGTTTGGTAAGATTGAATTCTTAATTTTGTAAACAATAATAGAAAAGTTATGAGACTTGTAGCTATTGGATTTATGGCGCTGTTGATCACAGCTTGTGGATCTAAAAAACCAGATGAGAAAGCCTTTCTGGAAAGCTTGGATTCTGCCAAAACAGGCCCCACCATTGATGAAGAAGTAATCAGCAGCATTTTGCAACAAATCCCTAGCCCTTTAGAGATTTCTGTTCTTTTGAAGGAATCCGGAACTAAGTATAATCCTGCCATTCTCAATACCTCCGAAAACCTTTCCAAATACAACAGCAACTACAAAAAGGCGTTGAATTTGGGAGTGTATGGTACCGATTTGGGATACACCAATATCTACGAACAGAACCAGGATGGTTTAAAGTACCTCACCTCCATCAAATCACTGGCTGATGGTTTAAACATTGGACAATTCTTTGATATTGAGACGATTGGCCGTCTGGCTACCAATAGCAAAAACCTCGATTCATTGTTGTTAATCACAACCCAGAATTTTAACAGCATTAACCATTATTTGCAGACCCAAAGCCGTGCTAATCTCAGCGTCCTTTTACTAATCGGGGGTTGGGTAGAGGCCATGCAAATTACCTGTCAGGTCGCTGCAAAAGACCCAAAAAACAAAGAATTACAAGAAAAAATTGGTGAACAGAAGATTATTTTGGAGCAAATTGTGCTTTTGTTGAGTTTTTATAAGGATGACGCAAATATGGCATCTTTATTGAAGGATATGGAAGAGTTGAAGGGCGCTTTTGACAAGATCAACATTACGTACACCTATAAAGAGTCGACTATGGAAATTGTAGATGGCGTAGCGGTAATCAAAGACAATAGCACCACAACCATTAACATAACAGACCAAGATGTGGAAGCAATCCGCAATTTGACTAATTCAATAAGAAACAAAATAATCAGTTAACTTTCGAATTCTTGAAACATATGAAAAAGGTTCTTTCCATTCTTACATTCATTTCGCTGATTAGCGTGGGATCCATTGACTTGAACGGTCAGTGTAACCCCGACAATTTTGCCAATGCCTGCATACCAAAACTGGCTTCCGGTTTCAACTTCCTGAAAAGCTATAAAGTAGATGGTGAAGGCGGTGCAAAAGATAAAGTAGAATATAGCTACGTTTTCACTAAAGGCACTCAATATATGATCAACCTGTGTGCCAATGGTGCTGCTACGGATGGTATCGTTGTTACGTTGTTTGACAGCGGCCGTAATAAAGTAGCTACGAGCAAAATCAATGGCCAGTTCATCTCGGCAATTGCCTATCCTTGCAATGCAACCGGCATCTACTACATTCAATATACATTTGATGGTTCTGCCGGAAAATGCGGTGGAAGCGCACTCGGCTTTAAACGATAGTCACCAATCAAATCATGAAAAAAAGGCTGTCTTACGAGACGGCCTTTTTTATTTTAATACCACCACCGTAATTCCATCGCCTCCCCTATCCACGTGCTCGTCCTTCACCGAAGCAACCGCTTTCACTTTCTTCAAATGCTCGCGCACGACCTTGCGTAACACGCCTTCGCCTTTGCCATGCAATATTTTCAATTCCGCCTGGCTCAACAAGATGGCATTGTCCAGGAACTCTTCCAGCAAAGGGGCCACTTCTTCCACGCGCTTGCCGCGAATATCGAGGCTTGGAACAAAGGTGGATTGTTTGCTCATCAGGTCAACGCCAAAGGTGCGTTTCGATTTTGTTGCTGATGGTTCCGCCAGATCACTTCGCACCAGTTGGTTTAACTTCAAATGTGATTGAATGATGCCAAACTGCACGACCACCGAATTTCCCTTGATGGATAAAATGGTACCCGTCACTTCCTGACCAATCATACGCACTTTATCGCCCACTTTTAAAACTACCGGAGTGGTTGCTACAACTACCGGTTGAGCGGGCTCAACTTTTTTAGCGAGTTCCTGCAAGCCGGTGCGCACTTTACGAGTCTCCTGCTTATTCGCCTTGTTCTCCTGAATATGCCGAATCGTCTTTTCGATTTCACGGTTGGTTTCTTTTAAGAGGTAGGCCGCTTCGGTTTTCGCTTTGTTGATGATTTCTTTTTTCTTGGTCTCGAGTTCGTCCGCCAGCGATTCGTAGCGATTGAGTGCCTGACTCAACTCTTTTTCCTTTTGCTGAATCTCACGCTGGCGTTTTTCCAGGTTCAGTTTATCCTGCGCTACATTTTTCATCAGCGATTCCAAACCAATTAATTCCTTTCCGATGATCTGCTCGGCTCGGTCAATCGTTTGTCGGGGAAGGCCTGTTTTACGCGCAATCTCTAATGCGAATGAACTGCCCGGTTTCCCTAATTCCAATCGAAAGAGCGGTTCCAGATTTTTGGTATCAAACTGCATCGAGCCATTGCGAATCCCTTTTGTGCTTTCCGCAAATAACTTCAGATTATAATAGTGTGTAGTAGCGATGCCCCACACCTTCTTTTCCACCAAAGTAGCGAGAATGGCCTCCGCGATGCCTCCTCCAAAATTCGGATCGGTGCCCGAGCCCAACTCATCCATCAAAACCAACGAACGACCTTGCGCATGGGTAAGAAAGTAACTCATGTTTCGCAAGTGCGAACTGTAGGTACTCAAATCATTCTCCATCGACTGCTGATCTCCGATGTCTAGGAAAATGCGCTCAAAAATTCCTACCGTAGATCGCTCGTCTAATGGTGCGAGTAAACCACACTGCACCATGTATTGAATCAACCCAACTGTTTTTAAGCAAACTGATTTTCCACCGGCATTCGGTCCCGAAACCAGCAGAAAGGGATTATCCGAAGTCAGATCAATATCCAAAGGGACGACTTTCTTATTCGCCTTTTGGAGCGTGAGGTGCAGTAATGGATGGCGCGCCTGCATCCAATTCAAATCCGAATGTTCTTTGAGTTGCGGAAGGGTAGCTTCAATCTCCGAAGCAAATCTCACTTTGGCGCGAATGAAGTCGAGGGTGGCCAGGAAAGAAAATGCTTGCTGAACATCCGGCAAATTCAATCGCAATTGAGTCGTCAGATCGCGAAGAATACGAATCAGCTCTCTGCGCTCGGCATGTAGCAAATCGCGAATTTCATTATTGGCTTCCAACACCTCGCTGGGTTCCATGTAAATGGTTTGGCCGGTGGCCGATTCATCCATGATAAAGCCTTTCATCTTGCGCTTGTGCTCCACCAGAATAGGGATCACCACTCTTCCTTCACGAATGGTAGGCGATGCGCCTTCAGGCACCCAGCCCTGCCCTACCGCTTGCCGAAAAAGTTGGTCGGTAAGCCTGCGCACTTTACCCTCCTCATCTTTTAACTGCTTGCGAATGCGGGCCAACTCCGGACTGGCATTGTCACGAATCTTGCCGGCATCATCAAACTTCGATGCGACCATTTTAACCATGGCCGGTGAAAGGCTAAGTTGTGCAGACATCTGACTCAACTGCGGATACAACTCCGCAGCTTTGTTCAAATACTCTTTGCAATCCAAGATCGCCTGTAAAGAGAGAACAATTTCCCGTAAGGGTTCCTCTTCTATAAAACTTTCTTCGATAGCTATTGTAGGATACAGATCGCTGGGATCAAAAAAGTGAGAAGCGGGGAAAGGAGCACCACTCTGCTGAATTTTTTGGTATTCGACTGTTTGCTCTAATAGCTTTTTAACAAAGACAAAATTGGACGAAAAACGCATTTCGTTCACGCGCTTTATACCCAACGAACTTTGGCAGAAATCTTGCAATCGCTGCCGGATTTGGTCAAACCCGATTTTACTTTCAAACTCCTTCGGAAAAATCATACCGCAGATTAATCTTTCACCGTTTTTTGCTCCTTCAAACTGAGCGAATCAATCAACGCATCGTAGACGGCCTCTAAATCCTTGGGGTTTTCGAGATAATACGCATAGGTTTTCTTCAACGTAGAATCGCTGATGGCAAATTTGCTTTTCAGTTTTTCTTCGTAGGGTATGAAAATCTTGATGGCGGAATCTTTCGGCAATGAGCGGGCTTCGAGATGCGCTTCGGCCACGTACATTTCAATCAAAAAAGAAGTAAGTTGAGGTTGTGTCAACACCCCCGCAGGCATTTCCTTTTTAGGCGCTGCGCAGCTCACTAAAACCCATAAGCCAATCACAGGCATTAGCCTGACCGGCCAAGCCATTCTCTTCATCTTCCGTCTTCTGCGCATGTCCATAATCTTATCCTTTCACGTAAAACAACCGGCACGAAATTAACCATATTTCTTATTTTTGCCGTTTGACAGGGATACTCGGTGTGAAAGAACTTCTTAAAAAGCTGCGAAAATACGAAATCCAAATCCGCAAGGCTGTGAATAGCCAGATGCAGGGTGATTTTCATTCCATTTTTAAGGGCACGGGATTAGAATTTGATGATGTTCGCCCGTATCAGTATGGCGATGATATCCGCACCATCGACTGGAACGTGTCCGCCAAAGGGCATGGCACCTTCGTAAAGACCTTCAAAGAAGAAAAAGAGCAAACCATATTCTTTATTCTGGATGTCAGTGCTTCACAAGAGATTGGTAGTCCCGGCAAAACCAAAGTAGATATTGGCAAGGAAGTGTGTGGCGTGCTGGCATTGTCAGGTGCTAAAGAATCGAGCCAGATCGGGTTGATTTGTTTTTCCGATGAAAGGGAGAAATTCATCAAACCTAAAAAAGGAATGCAGCAAGCCTACGACATTATCTACAACATCGTGAAGCTGCAGCCAAAATCGCTCAAAACAAATTTAAGTAAAGCCATTTCGTTTGCGCTCAACTCCATCAAGCGCAGAAGCGTAATTGTGATGATTTCTGATTTTATTGACGAAGGCTATTACCACAATTTGAAATCGTTGGCGCGCAGGCACGACCTGGTCATTATCAAAATCAGCGACAAGCGCGAAACACAGTTGCCGAAACTGGGGATTATTCCGGTGCTCGACAAAGAGAGCAGGAAGACCATGTGGGTGAATACTTCGTTTGGCGGATTTCGGGAAGCCATTGCTTCGCATCATGGTCAACGCCAGGAAGAGTTGGCGAGTTTCAGCCGCAAACATCAAATCAATTTCATTTCCATTGACACCAATGAGGACTATGTTCCGAAGTTGCTCAAGTTATTTAAGATGAGGAATAAATCGTTTAAAAGTGTTTAGTAGAATACTCGTTTTAAGTGCGTGCCTGTTGGTGTCTATCTTTTCTTCTGCGCAAGAGGTTAAAGTACGCGGCCATTTTTCTGCCGACAGTATTCAAATCGGGAAGCCTATCTCCTACTACCTCAGTGCCCGCTATCCGGAAAAGAAAACGGTTTTGTTTCCCGACTCCAGCTACTCCTTCGCTCCTTTTGAATTTCTCAAAAAGAACTACGTTCCTACCGTTACCAAAGACGGCATCAGCTACGACAGCGTCATCTACACGCTCACTACATTTGAAATAGACAGTTTACAAACGTTAAGCCTCCCGGTTTTTGTAGTCGAAGACCAAGACTGTACACGAGTGGTTCCCATTACTGATACCGTCATTTTTGATAAGACGGTTGAAAATCTGCCCGACTCCACACAGTTGGCAAAAATTCCATTGAAGACCAACACGAATTATTGGAATGTTTCGTGGTTGCTGAATTATCCATTGCTCTCAATTATTGGTGGCATCATTATCGTTGTGCTGGTGATCATCTGGTTGGTATTTGGAAGGCGAATCCGAAATCATTTTCAGCGCAAGCGTTTGACAAAAAAACACCTGGCCTTCTTAGAAAATTTCAATCAGTGGATCGAACGCAGCGAATCCGATGGCTCCGCTAAATCTGCAGAAACCGCGCTCTTCATCTGGAAAAAATATATCGAAGATTTGCTGGGGCGACCGTACACCAAGTTCACCACCAAAGAGATAAGCCAATACGAATCCGATCCGCGTTTGATGGAATCGCTTTGGGCCATTGACCGGATTATCTATGCGCAACAATCGCAAGGGAAAGGTTTGTTTGCCAACCTGAAGAGTTATAGCGAAGATCAGTATTTCAAAAAATTAGAAGAGATAAAAAATGGATAGTCTGATCGATCCGTGGTATTCACCGGAATGGTTTACTCCTACCGTGTTAAAAGGGTTCACGTGGGAGAATCAGATGCTGTTGTATGGCTTATTCGGCATTCCGCTTCTTTTCATCATTCGTTGGTTGACGCGTTATTATTTTAATCAGAAGTTGCCGGTGGCACTCACCAAGAGTGATTTAAAAAGTTCGCCTGTTAATTTAATTCGGCTATTACCTGAAATTGTTTTGGCGCTGGTGCTTGCACTCTTGTTGGTGGCATTAGCACGTCCACAAAAAACAAATGAAAAAGTAGAACAGTGGACAGAAGGTATTGACATCATGATCGCATTGGATATTTCTCAATCCATGCAAATTGAAGATTTTAAACCTAACCGGTTAGAAGCTGCTAAAGATGTGGCGCGCGACTTTATCAAAGGTCGTAAACAAGATCGCATTGGGTTAGTAGTTTTTTCGGGTGATGCCTTCTCCCTCGCCCCGCTCACTACCGATTATGATTTGTTACAATCGTATTTGAATGACATCTCTTTCGAGATGATTGAATCGCGAGGCACCGCAATTGGTAGTGCCATGGCGGTGGTGACCAACCGCATGCGTGAATCGGAATCAAAATCTAAAGTGTGTATATTAATCAGTGATGGTGACAACACAGCCGGTAATATCGATCCTATAACAGCGGCTGAATTAGCGGATGCGTACAATATTAAAATCTATACAATTGTAGTAGGCAAAGAAGGAATGGTGCCATTTGGTAAAGACTTTTTTGGGCGCCCACAAATGGTTGAAAATTCCGTAGACGAAACAACCATGCGCAAAATTGCTGAAATCGGTAAAGGTGAATTTTTCCGTGTTACCGATAACGAAGCGTTGGTAAGTGTATTCAAACGCATCGATCAATATGAAAAAGCAGAAATCAAAGAGAGTCGTTTTAAGGACACCTCTGATTTCTACTTTATTTATTTGAAATGGGCTTTGGTTCTGTTCTTGCTTTGGTTGTTGCTCAAGTCATCATTTCTCAGCAACATTCTTCAAGACTAACTACTTTACGCGGTAGCGAAAACCGGCATACCACATTCTTCCAAACACCGGTCCCCACACCATCGAACTATCAAAGTATTGATTGAATGGCTCTGTGGCTGCAACGATTGGATTGGCAAGATTATAGTCGGTTATGTTTTCAATACCCAAGTATACACTCCACCGATCACCAAAGTCTTTCGTAGCTTGTGCATTCATCATTACGAAGGGTGAAGAAAAAGCAGGTAGCTGATAAACAGCTGGATTGGAGGTCGTATTGGGAATTCGTTGCTCACCTACACGTGTTACTGTATAATCAAATGCCCAGCCATTTTTAGTTTTGTAAGCCAGGTTGATAAATGCGCGATCGCGTGGCACTAATGGACGTTGCGCTCTTCCACTTAAGTAATCCGTTTCTACCGTCAGCCATCGATAAGCCAGGCGCACATCAAATCTTCGCGCCACTTGATAATCTACCTGTGCCTGTAAGCTATGTGAGAATGATTTTCCTTTCAACGAATAGAAGGTGAGTTTAGTGGGATCAACATCCCAATCGGCCACAGCTTGATTTTGAAAATCGGTCAAGAAATAATCGAGACTGAAATTTCCCGGCCGATAATCCAACGTAAACTCCTGATTGAAATTAAATCCATATACCCATGCCTGATCCGGGCTAAAACCATACGCTTTATCCGGCTTACTGTTTGGCAGAACCAGACTACGGCTAGAAGCTAAGAAGCCCGAATTTTCTGTAATGATGTTTGCGACCCGTGTTCCCGATCCGGCCGAAGCACGCAGCGTGGTTGTCTCCGTCAAGTTGTATTTTAAATGAAGACGAGGCGTAACGATGCTTCCAAACAAATTGTGCTGATCAACACGAATACCGGCTATGAGCGAAAACTTTTTTAAGTCATCATACGAATATTCATAAAATACACCCGGCACAACTTCCGTGCGATTGAATCGAAATGATGTTCCCACTAAATCGACACGCACAAGTGATTCGTTGTAATCATCATATACCAAGCTCACGCCCATCTTAAATTTATGAAAGGTATCGCCTATGATGGATTGATAAATAAAATTTGCATAGCCATATTTTTCATCTGCATTGTGTTGCGTTAATCCAAAATAACTGCGGTGCTGGTGGGTTAGTGCATTTACCTGTAATCCAAAACTCTTGTAGGGTTTGTCCGGAAACTGATAGCCTAATTTTCCGGTGAATTCATAGCGGTCGGTATTAATTTCAAAACCATAGCGACTAGTCGTAAACTTATCCCGCGATGGATCAAAATTGGTTTGCCCTCCTTGCTTTAAGTCAGTCAGGTATTTCAAACTGAATTGCCCCAACCAGCCGTTACCGGAATTGTACACCCAGCGGTTAATCAAATTCACTTGGTTGCCTTTCGGAAAATCGAGAAATGAATCGTTGTTTTGATCCATCTCCAACGGACGGGCACTTCCATGCACCAGAAAAGTAGTGGCCCATTTTTTGGTGACTTGCGAAGTAACAATCACATTCGTCTCCATACGGGCAGATTGGTTGATGTAGCCATTCACATAGAGCTTATCACTCTCTTGCGGCTTCTTCAATTCCACATTGATTTGTCCGGCAATGCTTTCATAGCCATTCACCACAGACCCTACACCTTTTGTAACCTGAATGGAGTTAATCCATGTTCCCGGTATAAATTGAATACCCTGGCTGGAGGCAAGTCCTCGCACACCCGGCATGTTTTCCAAAGAGATCATGGTATTAGGCCCTGATAATCCCAGCATTTGAATTTGACGTGTGCCGGTGATGGCATCGGTAAAGGCTACATCGACAGACGGGTTGGTTTCAAAGCTCTCGGAAAGATTGCAACAGGCTGCTTTGAATAATTCTTTCTCGTCCATCTCAATCACATTAATCCCCGAAGCCAGATTCACATTACTGGTAGGCTTCCATCCTTCTACTACTACTTCCTGCAAGTACTGATCCGTTTGCAATTCAACTTTAATATTGCCTTGTTGATCCGCAACGTCTACTGTGTCCGAGCGATAGCCGACAAAACTGATGACTAACTTTTTGGATTCCGGTGTACGATCGATTAGAAAGACTCCATTCTCTTTGGTGGAAACTCCTTTCGTGGTACCCAGCCAATAGACATTGGCACCAGCTACCGGCTGATCTTTCCCTTGATTATCTTTTTCAACCACCAATCCCATCAACTTCTGCGCATAAGATGAAATCGAAAAAGTCATCGCTATTAAAATAGCTACAACAATTTTTGTTTTCATACTTAATCGATGGTGCCATTATGATCGTGATCGCGATACAAGCAACAAAACGGCAAGGAAGCATATGTCTCTTCTTTGGCTTTTACCAAATCCGTGTCATGACCAGCAGCCGCTACTAATTCGTGGATTTTCTTTTCAGTGATTTTATCAGAATTATAAACTACCACCAATTCTTTCGTCTTAGGGCTCCACTCTGCTTTTTTGATTCCTTTATAATCAAGGGCTGTTTCAATTCGTTTTTTGCACATGATGCAATTGCCATAAACCTTGATGGTAGCGGTAACTACTTTTGATTGCGCCAATGCGCTGATAGAAATTAGGGCAATGAAGCCTACTAATGCTATTTTGAATTTCATAATGTATGTTGATTACTTGATTTGAATTAAAACAATAACTTCAACAGGTTCTTGAAAAACCTGAATAAAAAATTATGCTTTCAAATCACCTACTTTCCAACTGCACACAAGTTGGTAGATAGGAACCTTAGGAGGAGGCAGATTGTAAGAAACAACCTGTGAAGAAACATCCTTTGATAAAATGGGGGTCGTTAATTCAAACGTGATGACTGGAAGTAAACTCCATTCTGTTGCTGATAAATCGGTTGAAGAAGAATGTACCTGATCGTTGTCGATCTTAACTAACTCCGTTTCATCTTCGCAGCAAGTCTTGACTTTTGCTGATTGATAAATAGAACAAGCACATTTTTTAGATTCAAATGAAAAGAGCGAAGAATGCCTCTCGCGACCCATGCAAAAATGAGTCGACTTCCCTATTCCTACGGATAGCAACAAGTAAAGAGATAAAACCAATATAGATCCTACTTTCCTCACGATGCAAATATAACTCTATTTTGGGTAGAAAAGTTGCTCCTTGCTGCTGTTCAGTTGATTAATAGGAACTTATAAGTCCTATTCAAGCTATTTTAAATTGTCGTTAACAGCTATTTAACAAGTTAATGGAAGATTTCAAATGCAGTTTTAGCCTTCAGCAATAACTGAATTCCAAAAATGATCAAGAACACACCCACAGCTACATTCATGATAATCAAAAACCGATGGGTAATCAATGATCGCAATTTGCCGGCCAAGTATGCTTTAATCACATCAGTCGCTAACACCGTGAGCAAGAGGGTTAAAAAGAACAGTAACAACTCCCAACCATCTGAGTAGCCCATCTCCACCGTGGCCATGCTGAGTGTTGCTACCCAAAAAATCAGCACCATGGGCGACACTCCGTTTATCACAAATCCTTTTAAGAAATATTTGAATGATCGATTCTCATTCACGGTTTGTACTGTTACTACATGTGCTTTCCGGCTTTTGATCAACAAATGATAGAGTCCAAACAAAATCAATATAGCACCCCCTGCATAGGCCATGTTTGTACGGAACTTCGGTTCGCTCAAGAATTGAAACAGACCTAAATAGCAAATCGCCACATACAATGTATCGCTAACAGAAACTCCAAGGGCCACCAAAGCACCTTTCCAAAACCCGCGCTCAATGCTGGTTTGAATGATCGTAAAAAAAACGGGGCCGATTAAAAAGGCGAGAACTACGCCAAATTTTACTCCATTAAAAACTATCTCCATCGGAAATTATTGGGCGATAAAATTTTTCCATTCGTCCAACTGCGCATTTTTCATCACTCGTGGAAATTTATTCTGCCCACCTACTTTTCCTTTTGATTCCATCCAGTCATAAAACTTATGTAACGGCAACGGCTGAACAAAGATTTCCTTCAAGGCAGCGCTGCGCTCTACTGCGTAATCGTCATTCAATTCTTTCAGATGAAAATCAATGCGCTCTTTCAATACATTGGCATCTACTTTATCATCCGTGCCTACATACCATTGATGCGCAAACAAAGTGCCGTGCGGAATACCGGCTACGGTAAACTCTTTGATTTCAATATTCAATTCATTGGAAACCAACTCCAATGCCTTGTTCATATTATCTACGGAAAGATGTTCGCCACACAAACTCAGGAAATGTTTAGTGCGCCCCGTAATGACAATCTCCGATTCTTCAATCGAGGTAAACTTGATCACATCGCCAATCAGATAACGCCACGCACCAGCACAAGTAGAAAGTAACAAGGCGTATTCTTTGCCCTCCTCCACATCATCAATCAATACCGCTTCGGCATCAGGTTTGATATCCCCGGAAGGGAAAAAGTTCTTTTCTTCAAATGGAACAAACTCATAGAAAATACCATTGTTCAAAACCAGTCGCATCGACTTATGCTTAGGCACCGCCTGATAAGCAATGAAGCCTTCGGAGGCCAAGTACGTTTCAATAAAATAGATTGGCCGGCCCATCAGTTTTTCCAAACCTTTGCGGTAAGGATCGATCGATACACCACCGTGAACATACACCAATAAATTAGGCCAGATGTCGTGGATGTGTTGCACTTTGTAGTGTTTCAAAATTCGCTCCAGCAAAATCTGAATCCAGGCCGGAACACCTACAATTATACCTATGTCCCAGTCTTTGGCCTTTGCCACAATTTCATCGAGCTTGCTATCCCAGTTTCTGCTTTTCGCGATCTTCTTACCGGGTTTATAAAAGTGCTGAAACCAAAATGGTAGTCGAGCTGCCTGTATGCCACTCAAATCACCTTCAAAAAAGTTTCCCTTTTTATTGAGATGGGTACTTCCGCCAATCATCAAAATACCTGCTTCAAAAAGCCTTGGCGGCAAATCGTATTTAGACAACGAAATAATTTGACGAATGCTGGTCTTCTGAATGGCCTTGGTCATTTCCTTCGTTACCGGAATATGCTTGGAAGCCGATTCGGAAGTGCCGGAACTTAATGCGAAATATTTGATACGCCCAGGCCAGGCAATGTTCTTGGCTCCTTTCAGCGAAAGCTGCCACCAGTCTTTGTAGATCTTATTGTAATCATGAATAGGTACCGAAGCTTTATACGAAGTGTAAAAAGCGTGTCCTCCTTTTTTGAATTTGGAAAGGATTTTAGGAAAGTCGTAGTACTTGCCAAACTCTGTGCCACTGGCAGCAATCATCAACTCTTTCAATTCATTCTTTTGTAGCTCTAAAGGCGATGAATACTCCTGTTGTAGTGTCTCCCGAAGTTTTATTCCTTTTTTGAGCAACGTTCCAAGTATGGCCATAACTTTACGCTAAATTATTGAGGTGCGCTAAATCGCGATCTAAGTTAAACAATGAGCATTAAAAGTAATATAAAGTTAGTAAACGACAGCCTTCTGCCCGGTTGCCGACTCATTGCCGTCAGTAAGACGAAACCCAACGAGATGCTGATGGAAGCCTACGAGGCCGGCCAGCGTTTGTTTGGTGAAAATAAAGTACAGGAACTGGAGGCAAAATACCAAGCTCTGCCCAAAGACATTGAGTGGCACATGATTGGCCATCTGCAAACGAATAAGGTGAAATACATCGCGCCCTTCGTTTCACTGATCCATTCAGTGGACAGCATTAAATTATTGGAGGAAATCAACAAGCAAGGCAAAAAAATCAATCGCGTGATTCCCTGCCTGTTACAAGTCTATATTGCCAAAGAAGAGACCAAATTTGGTTTGGATGAGACAGAGGTTTTGAATCTGGTCAATCAGTTTCCCGCCCATTTCACACACGTTTCCATTCAAGGTTTGATGGGAATGGCCACTCTCACTGAAGATCAACAACAAATCCGAAATGAATTTAAAAGCCTGAAAAAGTTGTTTGATCAGTTGAATCAACAACAGCTTCCACCCGGTATCTCCATGAAAGAACTATCGATGGGCATGAGCTCCGATTATATACTCGCCATGCAGGAAGGAAGCACCTTGGTACGAATTGGCTCTACCATTTTTGGAGAGCGAAATTACCCCCAATAACAGATCATTATGTTTACACAAAAACGAATTCTGATTGCCGGAGCTATATTGGCCGGTGTTGCCGTTGGACTGGGAGCTTTTGGGGCACATGCACTGAAGCCCTTGTTGCAAGAAAACGGTCGGGTGGACACGTTTGAGTTAGCCACGCGCTATCATTTCTATCATGCCTTTCAACTTCTGGTTTTAGGTGCATTGTATCCAACATTTTCTTCACGCCTTTGGAGGGCCAGCGCATGGATGTCTGTTATAGGAATTGGGTTGTTTAGTGGCAGTCTTTACATGATGGCGATTTTCAATACTACACGGGTGGCATTGATTACGCCTTTAGGGGGTGTGTGCTTTTTGGCAGCCTGGACTTTGATGGCTTTTGCGATTTATCGAAACCAATCGAAAGGTTAATTCTTCTTTTCAAGCACGTTGGCCGAAAAAGTGATCTGGCTATTGCCATATCGGGAGTTGGATACCACCGTCACCACTTTATTTTGCCTTCCAAATTTTCCTGAACTGTCAAATTGAACCTGCAATTCGCCCCTGTTTCCGGGCATGATCGGATCACGTGGCCAGCCCTTTGGGATTGTGCAGCCACAGGTAACTTCTACGTTAGTGATAATAAGTGGTGAAGAGCCTGTGTTGGTGAACTTAAAGGTGTGTTGTACTTTATCGCCTTTATAAATATCACCAAATTCATACGATGTGACTTCCCAGGTAATAATCGCACCTTTGTTATCATCAGTTTGTGATTGGGCAAGGGTGGAAATAGCAAAAGAAAAAGCGAAACAAAGAAACAGTACAGGTGCTTTCATTGGATAAATCTAAATTAGATTTTTGAGTTTTAATACGGAGCTATGAAAGAATCGGTTCAAAATAATTATGCTCATCGATTGCGGGTGCGTGCCTGTGGGATCTGCACACACAACAACTCGATTCTATTAGTTAATCATGCCGGTCTAAGAAATGGTAACTTCTGGGCACCCCCGGGTGGTGGGGTCGAATTAGGTGAAAGTGTGCCTGATTGCCTAGTGCGTGAATTTAAAGAAGAGACCGGTTTGGATATTGACGTTTGTGACTTTTTGTTCGCTTGCGAATTTATACACGAACCCCTTCATGCCATCGAGTTGTTTTTTGAGGTGAAAGTGATTGGTGGGCACCTTCAAAAAGGGTTTGACCCTGAGTCGGGTGCGGACCAGATCATTCAAGAGGTCGGTTTTCTGACATGGCAGCAGTTGGATGAGTTGAAGAGTGAAGAGATTCATGGGATTTTCCAAATTCCCAAACAAAAGTGTGAAATAAGCCTGTTGAGCGGCTATTTTAAATTATAATTGATTGCTTTTAACCATATAAAATATCTATAATTGCAAGCTAAACCTGTAACCGCATGAACTTGAACAGAATCCTAACTATTGTCTTAATAGCCATTAGTGCTTATCTGGCCTACCGCCTTTACAGAGGCGTTCAAGGCACCATCGAAGAACGTGAATTAATCAAAACTACCGAGGATGCTGTTATTGCACGCCTCAAACTCATTCGTGAAGCAGAAATCGTTTTTCAGGAAGCTAACAGACGTTATACTTCTAACTGGGATTCGCTGATCAACTTTATCGAAAATGGCAAAGTTCCTAATATTCAGCGCAGAGAGGAAATTAAGCAAGTTGGATACGGTCAGGAAGAGATTAAAGTATTCTTTGATACATTAGGTTATACACCCGCCAAAGACAAAATCTTCAAAAAGAACTTTACATTGAATGCCGCTGACAACGGAACTTTCATGGGCTTCAAAGTAAAAGAAGGTGATCGCATTCTTAAAAATCAAAAAGCTTACTTGATCAAAATTGATGGAAAAGTACAAGATCCTCCATTCCAAGAGCAAGGAGTAATCACCAAACTAGGCGCATTTGCCGTAGGGGATGAAGTGAAGAAAGGCGATATTATGGTGAGCTTCTGGGATTATACTTTTGATCCCAACACAGATCTCAAGAAACTGGCCGAAGTACCCGGAGGAGATGGCTATAAGTTTGATATCAGCGTTGGTAAAGTAGACAAAAATGGTGTGATGGTTCAGGTGATCGAAGTAAAAGATCCGAAGCCTATCAACCCTTCCAGAAAGGATAGCAATGAAGCTAAAAACAGAAAGCCTTTGCATTTTGGTTCGAAAACAGATGTAACTACATCAGGTAATTGGGAATCCCAATAAACTATTCCTGAGTGTCATTAAATGCCAATTATAAGCTTTTAAAAAAGATCAAAGATGATCGGTTTGATGAAGAAAAACTTCATCAATATCGATTGTTGGTTCAAATAGGAGTCAGAGATTTTCAAGTAGCCGTTGTTGCCGAGAGCGATCAACGGCTACTTTTTTTTGAAGACTATATCTTAAACGATCTTAACTCCTATTCAGAACAATTAGCAGTGATCAAAGGGCTCTTCGAAGCTCACCCCGTTTTGCAGGCCGGATTTTGGAAAGAAGTAAAGTTCTCTATCAAGAATAGCAAGTTCATCCAAATCCCAACCACCCTATTCTTATCCAGCGCCACGGCTGACTATATTAAGTTTAATGCCGCCATTGATCCGGAAACGGAAGTGGTGATGCATTGCGAAAATCTCTCACTCAACATCACCACCGTATTTGCCGCCCAGAGAGAGCTGGTGGAATGGTTGAAGGATATCTATCAAAACACACAAATTCATTTCTTCCATCAATCATCTGCCTTGATTCAAGGCGTTTCGGCAAGTGTGCACAGCAATGGCCATCCCCTGTATATCTATGTGGATCGCTTTAAGTTGCACATTCTGGCTTTCAAAGGCGGACAGTTGCTTTTCTACAATCAGTTTTTAATCAAACAGTTTTCGGATTACGTCAAGTACATCATGCTGGTGATGAAGAATCTGAACATGGATCAGCAAACCAGCGAAGTGGTATTGTGGGGTTACATTGGTAAGAACTCACCGCATTATCTGGAGTTTGTTAAATATGTTCGAAATGTAAGCTTTGGTGAGCGACCAAAACATTTCACGTTCGGCTACCTGTTTGATGAGTTGCAGGAACATCATTTCTTAGATCTATACTCCATTGACTTATTAACCGCCTGAGCGCTATGAAGCGTGTTGCACTTTTTCCCGGATCGTTTGATCCGTTCACCAAAGGCCACGAAGACATTGTGCTGCGCGGTCGCCAATTGTTTGATGAAATCATTATCAGCATTGGTTACAACAGTGGAAAATCGCAACGCTATTTTCCCATCGACTTTATGGTGGGTAAAATTCGCGAAACGTTTGCCAACTATCCGGATGTAAAAGTGGAAACCTATGCCGAGTTGACGGCTGAATTTGCAAAGAAAAACGGGGCTAAATATTTATTGCGCGGTTTGCGCAACACCACCGACTTTGAGTATGAAAACAGCATTGCTCAGGTCAACAAATACCTCAACGCCAATTTAGAGTCAGTGTTTCTGATTACTACTCCTCAACTGGCCTCCATCAGCTCATCCATCATTCGCGAAGTACACAAGTACAAAGGCGATGTAGCGGGCTTGCTCCCCTATCAGTTAGATTAGGCTTTTTGCCGGTAATGTTCTTCGAACACAAACCGGATCGAGTTGTAGGAATTCTCCAGCGCATGGTACACTTCCTTTTGTGTCATCCAGCGCAATTCTTCAATGTCTTCTTCCAAGCTGGGCTTGCTGTTGCTGTCGTCCACCAGGTTCATATCGTACCATTTGGTTTTCTTCAGCATGCTGTTCTTGTTCATGGTGTACGTGTGCCAGGTCGTGCAAATCTTCTTTCCTAATTTTACTCGCACGTTGCACTCCTCCTCCACTTCGCGTACTGCGGTTTCTTTGTACTTCTCCCCGGTTTCGCGTTTGCCTTTCGGCAAATCCCACTTCTTCATTCGGTAGATCATCAAAAACTTATCCTTCTTGCGAATGAGTCCACCAGCTGCATGTATAATTTTAAACTTCGACTTGAGATAAGTCTTGAATGCTTCGTAATCTTTCACCGTTACCGTTAATGATAACAGGCTCATCGGAACTTTCGAGTTGATCAAATCAAACACCACATCCATATCGCGTGGGGTAGCCTGATCAAGCCACACATGGTGTATTAACTTGGCTTTGGTAATGGGTTCTGAACTAGCGCTGATCTGCAAATTGAAGTGACCCGGCTCAGGCTTCTCCCCATCTTTTAAAATCCGAATGGGAATATCGTTGACAAAGAGATTCATTACGTAAAACTGTATTTAAAGCTGAGATTCCATTGGCAAAAACATAAATAATTTGCAATCTGACAACTGCCACGACAACAAAAACTGAATCCTTCCTTTTTTCAACATCCGTTGCTGCGTTTTGGGCAATCGTGGTTAAATTTGCCGCATGAGTAAAATTAAAATTCAAGAAAGTACCGCACGTATGGTTGCTTCTAAGCTGTTAGAAATAGGAGCCATCAAACTTAATCATAAAAATCCCTTTACATGGAGTTCGGGCTGGAAATCGCCCATCTATTGTGATAACCGGCTGGCGCTCTCCTACCCTACTATTCGCACTTTTATCAAAGAGCGATTGGCGCAGGCCATTAAAGAGAATTTTCCGGAGGCCGAATGCATTGCCGGAGTAGCTACTGCGGGCATTCCGCAGGGGGCATTGGTGGCCGAGGCATTGGGCCTTCCTTTCGTTTATGTGCGCCCGAAGCCCAAAGAACACGGCATGGGCAACCTGATTGAAGGCAAGGTGGTTAAGAACCAGAAGGCCGTTTTGGTGGAAGATCTGATTTCAACCGGAGGCAGTTCACTAAAGGCCGCTCAGGCCATGCGCGAAGCAGGTTTTCACATCAGCGGTATGGTGGCCATTTTTACCTATGGCTTTGAACAAAGTGAGGTGAGCTTTGCCCAAGAAAATGTGTCGTTGGTGTGCCTCAGCGACTTCAATCATTTGTTGCAAGAGGCGGTCGACAAAAACACGCTGGATGAGCAGCAATTGATTTATGTAAAATCATGGCGTTTGGATCCTGCCAACTGGAAGTAGATTTACACTAGCGATCTTTCAGTCGAAACATAAATTTGAGGCCCGACCATACCTCATCTACAGCACATACTTTCACATCAACCAGACCGTTCGCCAAGCCGAAATCACGGATGATGTTTTCATCCAAATCGGTGGGTACTTTGGAGGCTCTTTTAGGCCATGATACCCAGAAGGAACCATCTTTCTTCAGGCTGCTTTTCACTTTCAAAAACTCTTTTTCAAACACGCTGCTTTCTTTCACAAAAACATGTGCAAAATCGAGGCTTTCTTTTGCGGGTTTGGCACTGCGGATAAACCCATCGGGCAAAGGCGCAACAGCATCCCAGTAGGTGGCGGGCTCTGAATAGATATAAGCCTTTCCGGCTTTCATGCCCAGCTTCTTTTGCAAAGGTGTTCCTGAATATCCAGCCATATCCAAAAATAAAAAATCCCGAACATTTTATTGATCGGGATTTTCGTTTTAAGTGATTGAGCGATTAGTTACCGCTTTTTCTTTTCTCCATCTCTTGGTTGAATGTTTCCTTGAATTTCTCGTAATCGTAGTCGATTTTCAAGCGATCATCCGTAGAAAGGCGTTGGTTGTATTGCTTCACCAATTCGTCAGCTGAAAGCTCGATAGCGATATAGGTTTTGTAGTTACCATCTTTAGTTTGAACTAACTTCTCGCAAATGGTTCTTACACCTTGCAAAGTTTGTTCTACTACCTCGCGGTTTAAGCTCTCAAATTTTTGCTCCAATTCTTCTTTGCGATTCATGGAACGAGAGTTGGTATAGTTATCCGTTACGGTTTTTACAGTCGTTTGAATAGATTGTGCCAGTTCGTTACGTGCATTGGTCAACGCTTTCTTTTTAGACGTTACCTGATCCATGCTTTCGCCAATAGAGTTGGCACGAAACACCTTTGCATTGGTAAAGAAGTCAGGACCTGAGCAAGGCACTACCACTTCTTTCTCTCCGTCCGGTGTAGGAGGAGTTTTACTTTTACATCCTCCGATAAAGGCAGCAGCTACGGCTACTAAAACAAGGGAAAGATTCGCGATTCTTTTCATATCAATTATTAATTTGGTTAGCAAGATAATCAATGCAATTAATAGGCCATTCTCTTTTATTTACTTTTTATCAGCCACTTTTTTTTCAAAAAGTGCCTAATTATTGCAAAATCGAGTTCAAGAGCTCCGGCAACTTCTCTTTTTCGAGCACTTCCAGCGACTTATTATAGGCTTCCTGACTGGAGCGCTCATAGTCCAGGCTAAAACCTTTGATACGATCTAAGGTAGTGGCATAGATTTCTTTATTGTCCTTAACCGCCTCTACCCGTATCACGGTAGTCGCATAGGTAATATAAATGCTTCCTGAAACAGCCCCCTTCTCAGAATTGGCGTCTACAGTTAACGAAAGCTCCGCTTTTTTCTTGTCATCGGTAAACTCAAAACCTGCATTGGTCAGGTAGTTTCTGATCCGGTTAGAAATCTGCAAACTGCTCTTCGCTGTACCGAGGCTTTTTTCGGAGGCATTCAAATAAACCAACGGACGCTGCACCTTTAATAATAAAGTAGCACGAGGCACCACCATTTTCAAAGCCACGAGTGAGTCAATTTTGGTGGCCGAAGGACCTGCAAAGCTGAGGGGGTTTACTTTAATGGCAACCGTCTGCTCCAAATCGCGTGAGCTGATCTTAGTCAACAAGATTTTAGCCGCACCAGCCGCATCGGTTTTGTAGGTTGGAAATACGTTGCCCGCTCCCTTTTCAAAATCGGCCCGCAAAGGCAAATCCGCAATCGGCTTTTTAGTGGCCTTTTCAATCACCTTGGCGATAATGGATTGTTCGCTCACTGAAACTCTTCGATTCAACGCAATCTCAGTTGGTTTCACTGAAATATCCATCTTATCTAAAACCACTTGCATGCTGGCTACCACTTCGCTGGTTAGCAAGATCTCCTTGCCTTCAAAATCAATGCGGATGGGTTCACCTAAATATTTTTGAATGGCGCGGAAGCCTTGGTAATAAAATCCTAACGCCAACACCAAATCACCGTTGCGTTCGGCTTGCTTCGCTTTGCTGAAAAAATCCAAACTAATGGAAACGGCATTGCGCTTTTGCTCTTCTTTGATCTCTTTATAGCGCTGCTTAGACAGGCGATAGTACACCCAATAGTTGCGCTCATCTTGCCACGAGTCTACCTGCTCAAATTCTTCAATCTCATCGGCAGCGGTAGTTTGAATGATCTGCTCGTACTTTTCTTTGAACTCTTGATTAGCATCAATTTGACTGAGCACCGAGGAAGATGATACGTTGACTTTGATCTCAGACACTAGATCTTCCAACGCGCTTTTTTTGGCTTCCTGCAAATAGTTGTTGGTGCCATTTTTGGTGCTTTTACCAATGCCGATGTAGTAAAAAGACTGATCGGGCTTATATGTGAGCCATTCGGGCTTCACATTTTTAGGATCGGTTTTGCTGGGAGCCTTGGCAGCCGGGCTGCACGCAGCAGCCAAAAAGAGGAGGAATACGTATCGTTTCACAATCAATGGATTTGGATTACTAGATAGTAAACCATATTTGTGCCAAACTATCTATTTGGCAAATCTAAGATCAATTTGTGAGTTTTAGATGTCTTTTTTAATGCCCTTGTGTTACTACTTACCCGACCCGGCAGCGGCAGGCACCGTGGCATAGGGCGATTTGTAGGTCTTTAAGAACTCCGCATATTGATCAGCACCTTTTTTGTGGTGATTTTCGGCAAAGAAGATCAGCAATGGGTGGAATTCTTCCGGCTTTCGATAGCCGGGAATGGGGTAAACCGCTGTGAAATCGTCTTCCAAGAATGTCACAGTCGGGTAGCTTAATTGATTATTAAGCAAAGCTGCAGCTAATTGGTGGGTGCCCTTATTCCCGTAAGGAACGAATTTAAACGTAGTGCCATTAAACACAATGTCCCCCGTTTGTTCGGCATCTAACTTTACAGGATAGAACTTTTCATTTAACAATTTTGCAATCAGAGGATCCGAGAAAGTGTTCTTATCCATCACCTTGCACCAGCCGCACCAATCGGTATAAACGTCTATAAACAGCTTTCGCTTCTCTACCTTGGCTTTGGCTACCGCCTCCTCGAAGGTCATCCACTTCACTGGACCGCCTTCCTGGGCCTTTACGGATGTCACAGCAACTGCCATAAACAATAGAGCGAACCATCTTAGCTTGATCATAACCCAGTTATTTAAATAAATCGAATCCGTTTTGTAATTCTAACCCTGTTACAGCAACAAATCTACCAGAAATTAATCTCGATTGGATGTCTGCTAAGGCGAAAATGTAACCTTTGGATGCCAACTGAGTAATTAGATACGAAAGGACTGAAAAATAAGTTCCTGAGCTAGTAGAACTGTCAAAATGAAATCAAAAAGAGGTATGAAGAAGGCCAACAAGAATTGGATGCTGGGAGTAGGTTTAGGTGTGGCATTCATCAGCCTTGCAATTTTGGCCGGTGGAAATCTTCAAATTTCCACTTCTCTTCCTCTTTCTAAGCTCAAGGGCCTAGAACAGCGGCTACAAGAATTACCTAAAATCGGTCAAACGCTGCTTCACCTACTTCACCGATAGGCATAATACTGCAATACGGTTTCGATGGCCTTGCGCATGGCCACGTTAATCGGAAAAAAATCACGTGTTAGCTCAAAGTCGATGCTATGCAACTGCATGTAAAAGTTGCTCATCACCGGCACTTCCAACCCTTGTTCTATGGCTCTTTCCGCCTTCTCAAAATTTTCTTGTTGTTCTGTTTTAATGATCTGGCAGGTGACCAGTTCGGGTTTACCATATTTGGTGGTGCGGGCCGAATAGCCAAAGAGGCGACAGATCAATCCCCGATGTTTGTATTGAGAGCAAAGCCCGGCTCCGTTTTGTGTGGGGTTTAATATAAGACAGATTGAAGAATCGGTTTCGCGGAGATTGTCAAGCCATTGCTCCGCCTGATTTTGCTGATGAAGATAAAAGGCGAAAGGCAAAAATTCCAGAATAGTCGCTTCGATATCGGCTTTGTAACAACATTTGCCGCAGCCCCACTTGCAATGGAGCGAAGTAGCATTTTGAAACGCAGCAATCTGTTGATCCAGTTGATCGAAAACACCTTCTACTAACTTTACCTTCTCTTCGATCGACATGAATTTCCTTCGTGTTTAAAGGGGAGCAGTCTCCCCACTGCAAAAGTAACAATTGACAGACAAAACGGATCAGTCAATTATCATTTCAGACCATTCGGTTGCAAGAGCGTATCCGTCAACTTTCATTTCACACCCCAGAGATGCAAGAGCGCACCCTGCACGAGCAAGAGCGCATCAGCCAACTTTCACTTCGCAATGTGTAAATGCAAGATCGTTCCGTCCACAAGCAAGAGAGCATCGATCAACTTTCATTTCGTACCGTACAAATGCAAGATTGAACCGTACAGTTGCAAGATCGCATCCAGCAACTTTCATTTCGTATTGTGTAAATGCAAGATCGCCCCCTGCACGTGCAAGAGAGCTCCGTACTGAATTAATTTACCTCCTACCCGATCCTACCACTTCCTTCTCGAGGTGGTCCTTCTCGGTGCAGTACCGAAGAGCATGCCAAACACACCGCGCACCAGTTCTTTTCCAATCTGCTTGGTAATGGGTGAGTTGATCACTTCCTCAAACGTACTTTTTTCTGCGCGTGATGACTTGGGTGCTGGGGCAGCTGCCGCTTTTTCCTCTTTCTCCGCTTCTTCTTTTTGCTCGGCAGATTGGATGCGCTCGTTCAGCATCTCAAAGGCGCTTTGCGGATCGATCGTCTCCTGGTATTTTTTGTACATCTCCGATTGACTCAAGTGCGCTTTGTATTCCGCCTCGGTCAATGGGCCCATCAATGAAGCCGGTGGTGCCAGATGGGTCAATACGGTTTCGGTAGGAATTCCTTTTTCATTCAATACGGTAATGAACGCCTGGCCTATTCCCAACTGGGTAAACTGTTGTTCCAAATCATAAAAGGTAGACTTCGGAAAAGTTTTTACTGTCTCTTTCAATGCCTTCACATCGTTGGGGGTAAACGCTCGGATCACGTGGCTCACCCGATTTCCCAACTGCGATAAAACCGATGGCGGCACATCTTGCACCAACTGCGTGCAAAAGAATATCCCCACTCCTTTCGAGCGGATCAAACGAATCACTTGCTCAATCTGATCCATGAATGCCTTTGGTGCATCTTTAAACAACAAGTGGGCTTCATCTAAAAAGAAAATCAACTTCGGCTTATCCAAATCTCCGGCTTCCGGAAGTCGCTGATACAACTCTGCCAATAGCGACAACATAAACGTAGAGAAGATCGCGGGCTGACCCTGCACATCCGAAACGTTGAGTAAACTGATCACGCCACGTCCGTCTACTTTCTCCATCAGATCTTCAATGTCAAACGATTTCTCGCCAAACAATTGATTGACGCCTTGCTGCTCTAACGCCACAATTTTGCGCAACATGGTGCTGGCAGTTGCGGGAGATATTTTACCATACGCTTCTTTGATCTCCTTCGCGCCCTCTCCTTCCGAAAGGAAGTTTAACACTTTCTTCAAATCGTTTAAGTCAACGATCGGCAGTTTTTTATCATCGGCATACTTGAAGATGATCATCAGCACGCCAGACTGCACTTCATTAAGCTCTAATACTTTGCTCAGCAACACCGGACCAAATTCACTCACAGTAGCACGCATCTGTGCTCCTACCTTCCCGCTAAGGGAATACAATTCTACCGGAAAACCGGCAGGCGCATAGCCCGACATATTCAGCGCTTTGACCCGCTCATTGATTTTATCATTAGTGGTTCCTTCTTTCGCCAATCCGGAAACATCGCCCTTCATATCGGGCATAAACACCGGCACACCCGCAGCCGAAAGTTGCTCGGCCATCAATTGCAGCGTGCGTGTTTTACCGGAGCCAGTAGCACCTGTTACCAGTCCGTGCCGGTTCATCATTTTCAACGACAGGTGCACGGGAGCTTCAGCCACGATTTGTCCTTCTACAACACCGGCACCCAGAAAAATTCGAGATCCTGAAAAATTATACGATGCACTGATGGCACTGATAAAAGATTCTTTTGACATAAGAATAAAGCTAGTTGGATAATTTTCGTTTTAATAACCAGTCGATTTGTGGGTCATCTCCCATCTGAAAGACATGTTCGCTGAAGCGGGTAAACCCATGCTTAGCGTAGAATGCTTGCGCTTTAAAATTCCTTTCCCACACGCCCAACCAGATCCAGTCAAAGTGATGCGCAACTGCATACTCCAGCGACCGCTGCATGAGCAACGCACCGGCACGGATACCCTGATGAGCCGGGTGAATGTACAAACGCTGCAATTCGATGGCTGTGCCTTCCAGATGTTCATCTGCTTCGTGGCTGATACGCAGCCGCACAAAACCTACTACCTGATTCGCTCGACAAGCCACAAACAAAATGGAATGGGGCTCATCGAATTCGGAAGTAAATCGGGCGAGCGTGTAATTCTCTGCGTAAAACGCATCCATATTCTCGCGCGTGTTGAATGCCGCAAACGTATCTTCATAAGATGCTATCGCCACCTGCAAAATGGCGGGTAAATCTGCCGGAGTAGCTTCGCGAATGGTAACAGCATCCATGAAATGAGAGTAATCAGCTTATTTCTTTTCTTCGTAATTCTGGAAAGTGTACATCACACCCAAGGAAAGCGCCTGACTCAATTGTACATCTTTATCCTGTGCATAAAAATACATCAGAATTCCTCCCAGACTGACATTAACAAACTTGTTCACTTTGGCGGTTAAGTTCAGGTCTAAACGATGGTCAATTTTATTGACATCAATCTTTTCGTAATCCATGAACAAAACATAACGCCATTTTAAGTTGATGTTTTCGGCTATGTCTTTGTTGTACTCTGCCAGCATCTGAAAGGCCAACCACTGAAAGCGTGTAGACTCGTTGGGATTGACACCAAATGGAGTTGGATTGGTAACCGGATCATAGTAGCTGCCAATTTCCTTTACAATTGTTAAGCGCGGTGAAAAGGGAGAAAGGCGAAGCTTAAAATAATCGGCCGGGTGGTATTCAAAACCCAACGCTGCGGTAATATAGGCGGGCGCAAAAATATCCGAAATCAGCTTTGGCTGTTCTACCCCATTAGCATCTTTGGTGTAGGTATAACCACCAGCGAACTGCGATTGGAAGTTAGCTGACACGGACAAGTCCCATTTGCCGCTGAGCGCGCGGCCGTATTTGGTATCCAAAAAAATTCGGTCAATGGTTTTGCGATAGCCTTGACCCTGGTTATTGACCATACCGTAAGAAAGGTCAATTTCATTATCCCAAGATACTTTGTCCTTTTTGTAATTGGCTTTGTAATTGAGCATGGCCGTGAAACCGATCGAATTAACACCGCCCGCCTTCCAATTGGAAGAGAAGGAGGCCTGATTCAAATTAAGGCCGGCTTTGAATGCTTTTTTCCAGTGGGTAAGGGTATCTACTTTTACTACCTGCCCTTGCACAGAGGCAGAAAGCAGTAAAAACAGAACAAAAGATAAAAGGGGTGATGTGGGGATTTTTCTCATGGCTAGTTAATGATAAAACTAGCGCAAGATAACAAACCTATCGAATTACCCGATTACAGGTTGCTGAGCTTAATTTCGTCTAAAGCTACTTCAGTAAGTGGCTTTGTAATGAACTTAATGACGAAGTTGTTATTCACGATTTTATCGATATCACGCTTGTTATCCGAACTTGACAGAATGATGACTTTACACTTGTTGCGTACCAATTCACCAAACTTTTCAAATTCGTAGAGGAAAACAAACCCGTCTACGATTGGCATATTGATATCCAAGAAGATAATGCTTGGTAAGTTATCCGCGTCTTTTTCAAACTCCTTCAGATAATCAAGGGCACCCTTTCCGGAGCTTTTTACTTCTACGCGCTTGGCGAATTTCGTGATCTCGATAATACGTTTGCTGATAAAATTATCGGTGTCATTATCATCCACTAACATCACAAGATCGAGCACTTTGGCGGACGTTTCAGTCAACATTCTATTTTCTGTTTTTTCGGTATCAACAAACTAAATCAATACTACAAAAATAAGGTATTAAATCGACACTGCATGATGCTCCAACGACCTTAACTCATTTAAGTAAGAATTTGATGCACTAAAATATAAAAAAGATGGTTACTTCTTACGTATTTTTAATTTTTCTCCCTCTTTCACAGTTAATTCTTTCTTGTCATTCCACGTCATTAAATCTTTGATAGTCACCCCATACTGCCTGGCAATTGCATAGAGGGTATCACTATCCTTCACTACGTGGTAGGTTTCATTGATGCGGGTGACGGAGGTACTATCGGCATGTACTGTTTGGGCTGATTTGCGAACAAATAGGCTCAACTGTTGACCTTGATAGAGCTTACTCTGTGCCGTCAGTTTATTCCACTCAATTAAATCGACTACCGATACCTGATAAATCTTGGCGATGGAATAAAATGTTTCGCCTTTAACCACCGTGTGAACAATCGCAGAGTCGGGTTCAGTAATGGAAGATTCTTCTGAAATAGCCGGTGTTTCTTTTACGGGCAACGCAACCTCTTCCTCCGGTTTGGGTTCAATCGTTTTCGTAGGAGGTGTATCAGTGGTAGTTGCAGGCTTCACATCCCAATTGAATGTTTCATTTGCCAAGGCAATCACCTCCTGATTAGTAAATACAACTTGCTTTTCAGGAATGGGCTGTGACCGCTGCGCACTTAGCCAGATCACCGATCCTACTTTCAGCGGTTGGTCGATCAGTTCTTTATTCCATTTTTTCAGCTTGCGCATTTGTACTCCGTATTGCTGGCTGATGGACCACCAATCGTCTCCTAATTGTACCTTGTGCTGTGCAACCGATGCGGTTGTTTTCTTTTTCTGTAAAAAATAATAGCGCGCTGGCTCGAGGGGTTGATCAATCTGTGCCTCATTATAGCGGAGCAATTTGGATAATGAAACATCTGCACGATTGGCCAACGACACCCATGATTCGCCTTTGTTGGGTTGGATGGCTTGCAATCCATTAATTGTTTTGATCTCTGCGGAAGGAGCTACCGGCACCGACTTCTTCGCCAGTGGCTTCGCTTTGGCTGCCTTGGTAGAAGACATAGTGACGACAGGCATCGAGGATTCAATTTTTCCATTCGGAACAACGACTACATATACTTTGTCGTCCGGGATAATGCCTTTCAACGCCCATTTATTGTATTGCTTCAGGAGTTGCTCCTCTACTTCTACCTCCTTGGCGATTTCTGCTAACGACTTGCGCTTATTGACTTGTAAAAAGTTGGCTTTGATGGCGGCTTCTTTATCAATGGCTTTCTCAAAGGCTACTTTGTGTGCGAGAAATTTCTTGATGTACCAATAAGTTTCAGAGGTCACTTCAAAATGGCGCTTGCCGTTGTGGACCTCGCCTACCGAACGCTTCACGCCTCCGGCCCCCATTTGGTAGGCTTGCAATGCTAATATCCAGTTATCGAATTGTTCATTGTTCTTTTTGAGGTAAAGCGCTGCTCCTCGCGAGGCCGAAGCAATGTTCATCCGCTCGTCTACTTCCCGATCGACCCGCATGCCTACGCTGAGGGCGGTGAAATCTTTGAACTGCCAAAAGCCCACGGCATCGGAAACAGAAACTGCATCCGCTACGAGTGAACTTTCTTGTAAGCTCAAATATTTGAAATCATCCGGTAGCCCTTCTTCGGCAAATATTTTGGAGATCAAGGGAAAATACAATCGTGCCCGCTCGGCCGTTACGTTGAAGTACTTGGCGTGGCGAGTCATGGCGTCCACATCTTTTTGAATTTCGCGCCTGGCATCATCACGGATGGTGAGTGTCATATTGGCGAAATGCATTTTATGGGGCACTTCAGGAGACTGGGCGTGTGAGGCAGCAGTTCCGAAAAAAATGAGTGCTACTGCAAAAAATCTCATCGACTACAAAGATAGAGAAAATTATAATTTCCTCGCTAACATTATTCCATCGCGCAATGGCAACAGCATATTCTCAACGCGGGGATCGTTCATCACAAAATCGTTGAAGGCCATGATGGCGCGGGTGTCTTTGTCTTTCTTCTCTCCTACCACTTTGCCACTCCACAACACATTATCCGCCATGATGAATCCACCGGTTGCTACTTTTGCAAACACCAAATCATAATAGTGTTGGTAATTCTCTTTATCGGCATCGATAAAAACCAGATCGAAAGTTTCGTTGAGGGTGGGAATGATCTCGGCCGCATCACCCATGCGGTAGTCGATCTGACTTTCTAATCCGGCCTCTTTGAAATATCCCCGGACACGTGTCTCCAGTTCTTCGTTGATATCGATGGTGATAAGTTTGCCTTGTGGTACCAAGCCTTCGGCTAAACAAATGGCCGAGTAACCGGTGTAGGTGCCAATTTCTAAAATGCGCTGCGGCTTTATCAACTTGCTGATCAATGCCAAAAAGCGACCCTGCAAATGACCGGAGACCATACGTGGCATCAGCACTTCGGCATGGGTATCACGGTTGATCTTTTTCAGCAGCGCACTTTCCGCTGATGTGTGATCACGGCAGTAGTCGTCTATAGATGCGGGTATAAACTCCATGTGTTATTTCGGTAGCATCATCAGGCAACTTAAGTTGCGTTCTACAAACATTTCGTTGGCCAGCTCCTGCAACTGAACAGCGGTGGTGTCTTTGATGCGCTGCTGAATTTCTTCGAAGGAAGAAACACGGCCCATATCCAGCAGGTTGCGCGCCATCATAATCATATAGCTGATGTTGCTTTCTTCAGCCATCGCCAGATGCCCCAGCAATTGTTCTTTGCTGGCGGATAGCTGTTTTACTCCGAGTCGATCATGACGCATCTTGGCGAGCTCCGCTTTGACAAGCGAAATGCTTTTCTTCAACTGCGAAGGGTCGGTGCCAAACGAAATGACGAACAAACCGGTGTCGGTAAAGGGAACAAATTGTGAGCCGATGGAATAGACGAATCCGTGCTTTTCCCGGAGCGCCAGATTTAAGCGCGAATTCATGCCGGAGCCCCCCAAAATATTGGTGAGCATGTAAAAAGGCGTCCGTTTTTCGTCCGACAGTTTGTAAGAAGTGCGTCCCATCGCGCAGCGCGCTTGTTTGATCTCGCGTCTGAGTTCTACCTCCTTCGGCTTGTAGTTGGTAAAATTCTTTCTTCGCTTATTGGATGTTACTTTCGGAATGTGCCCCAAATATTTCTCTGCCAATTGCACCACGCGATCAAATGATATATTTCCCACACAGGTAAAAACAATCTTGCGGGTGTCGAGGTGTTGTTTGACGAAGCGTAAAAAATCATTGCGTGAAAATGACTTGACGGTTTTTTCGGAGCCTAGGATGTTCATCCCCAGCGGATGGCCCGAGAAGATGGTTGCATCGAATTCGTCTTGCAGCGAATCTTCGGGATCATCGTAGTACATGGACATTTCTTCCAAAATTACCTGGCGCTCTTTTTCGATTTGTGCTTTGGGAAAAATGGATTCGAAGGTGATATCGGCCAGCAGTTCGACCGCACGCTCGGTGTATTCATCGCGCAGCGATGCATAGAAAAGAATCTTCTCCTTGTCGGTGAAGGCGTTGAGTTCACCTCCCAGCGATTCTAATCGATTTAATATATGAAACGACTTGCGCTTTTTGGTTCCTTTAAAGGCCATGTGCTCCCAGAAATGGGCAATGCCCTGATTACTTTCATCTTCATCGCGACTGCCAATATCGAGCATGATGCCGCAGTGTACAATCTTGGTCGTGGTCACCTGATTGTGCACTACCCGAATGCCATTCTTCAACGTGTAAATTCCGTACTCTCTCATGATGTAAAGTTAATCATTGTAGGATAATCGCACGTCCCAAGTTCGGGCAGGGTTGCCCACCTTCGGGCAAGCATTTGGAACATATCGGTGAAATTGAATAAACTAGTGGCATAATTTCTGGCACTACTGTTGTAATTGAAAAGACATTATGGAAACACAAAAAGTTAAAACCTGCTTTACCATCACTTTCACCGAAGATCAATACCAGCATGCCCGCTCGTATGTGGAAGACATGAAGAAACATCCGCAGCGTGTGTACTGGTGGGGTAAGGAAGGTAAAACCGAAGATGAGTTGGTGATCGAACAAATTGCGCACCGTATCCTTTCCGGCTTCTATAACAACGAGCCTTTCAAAGCCGGTAAGCAAATTGTGAAGATGGACAGCGCGACCTTCTAAGGTTAGATCCGGTCGAGTACTTTTTCGATCAGGGATTCTACCACTTTGGTGGGATTCTTCGAGAACTTATTCTTCATCCGGTTGGCGATAATAGCATTCACGCTCAACACTTCGTGACCTAACATGCGCCCGAGCGCGTAGTATCCTGCCGTTTCCATCTCAAAGTTGGTGAGCCAGAAATCGCCTTTGTGGTAGTAATTCAAATCTTCCAGCAATTTGGGAAAGCGAATAGGCAAGCGCAATTCTCTTCCCTGTGGCGCATAAAATCCGGGACAAGTAACCGTATTCCCGACAATCATATCAGTTCCAAGCTGGTTGCGTAATCCTTCTGATCCTTGTACCACATACGGCATAAATGGTATGCCGGTCTTTTTTTGCAGATCGTGCGCCAAGCCCGTTTCAAAATCATTCATGGGCAGGTCGTAGAAGTTCATGAGATTATCTAACCCTACCGCATAATCAGAAACCAGATGCGCACCTACCGGCACATCATCTTGCAGCGCTCCGGATGTACCGATGCGCACTACCTTTAATTTCTTCTTGCGGGGTTTTATCTCGCGGGTCTTCAAATCGATATTGGCCAGCGCATCCAATTCGGTAAAGAAGATTTCCACATTATCGGTGCCAATGCCGGTACTGATGACGGTGATTCGCTTGCCGTTGTATTTGCCCACGTGCGTGATGAACTCACGCTTATTCATTTCAAATTCGACTTCATCAAAAAACTGACTGACCATGTACACCCGACTCGGATCTCCTACCGCAATAATGGTGTCGGAGATATGTTTGGGTAAGAGATTTAAGTGATAAACACTTCCATCGCTATTTAAGATCAGATCGGTTTCAGAAATTTTGGGCATCTATTTTATTTTTTGGGCGGGGTTTCCAAAAACAGTTTCTCCTGCTTTCACAGGAGCAATTACAACCGATCCGGCTCCCACGCGTGCACCTTTACCAATGGTAACACCGGATACAATGGTTACGCCTGATCCAATAAACACTTCGTCTTCAATTGTCACATTCGAATTGATGTTGCCGCCCACGCCCACTTGCACATGATCTCCCAATTTTGCCTCGGCACCGAGAATAACATTCGCGTGGATGAGACAATAGCTTCCAATGGTAGTACCCGCACCCAGGTAACTGCCGTAATCAATAAAGTTGCCGTGGCCTAAGGAAGCGCGAGCAGAAATCGTAGACTTGGCGTGAATGGCATTGACCGGCTGCACATGGCGCACTTCTTTCAACATGTTCACCAGGTTCTTTCGCAGTTTAATATCATCCAACGCAATAAAGGCTTCGCACTTCTTGCCGATCAATTTTAAAAAACCATCGTCATCGGTGTCACCCAACACCACTACTTCATCTAATTCTGTTTTGTGTAGTTTCTTGTCGTCATCTAAAAAACCGTAGACAACTACTTCATTGCTTTCAAAGATTTCTTTGGCCGTGCGGCCGAGTGCGTTGGCGCCAAAAATAATTACCGGATTCTCCATACGGCAAAGTTAATGAAACCCCTCACCTATTCTTTATAAAAGGAATCCATTTTATGAATTTATCGATGAATGGATTTCCCTGACAGATGATAAAAATAAAGAATGGCAAGAAGCCAATTCGGTAGCGCGAAAGCGTGCCAAAGTTGGGTGTGGACAATGCCAGAAAAATGCAAAGGGTTGCGCTGTAGACCAGCAGGGGAAAAATTAACTTTATGTTAATCTTCTTTCGTAATGAGATTAGAAAAGAAAGACTAAGTAACAAAATCACCAAGGTTTCAATGGAAGCCATGAAGGCGGAAGCATTTCCGGCCTCCCAAACGAATGGACGGAACAATCCGGAGAAGAAAGCGATCGGACTGTTTTGCAAAACGCTCCACAAATTGGGTTGTAGGTGGGAATAATGAATCACATTATTGGGAGCAGACAATTCAATATACTTATCGTGATTTGCCACTACCACCAATAAGATGCGGCTCAGATAAAAATTAGGATGCGCAAACGATCCTACCGCCACCAGAAAAATAAAAACCAATAACCACCCGCTTATCCATTGTCCCGTTGTCAATAATTTTTTTCGCGCTACAAAAAGTAAGATCACTGTAGGAATCAGTACCGCCATAAATACGGCCAGCCAATAATATTTAAATACCCAGGTGAAGAACAAAGCGGGAAAAATCAGTGCCCCATGCCACCATGCGATCTTCCGGCCCGAGGCCCATCGCACAAAAAGTGCTGTCAAGTATAGAAGGCCCGCCAATGCGAGTGTCTCTTTTACAATTCCAGATCCCCAAAAGACAACGGATGGAATACAAAAAAGCGCTACAGCTGCTCCCATCGCATATTCTTCTTTCCAACTTCGGATTTGGAAATACAAAAACCAACTTGCTAAAAAGGAAATCAACGAAAAATAGAGTGCACAAACCCAGTAGTTATTTCCACCGATCCAGCAAAAGAAACTGATGAGTTTCACCATCGCAGAGGTGCGATCTTCAAAGTACAACCAATGTGTTACGGTGGCTTTGTATTGGCTGGTAAAAACAAAATCGACATACGCACTGAAATCTTTCCGCGCCAGGTCTGCCACTTCGCAGCCCATCTGAAAAAAACTCCAGGTATCATTGGCTTGAGCAAAGTGTAAATAATAGTATCCTAAAAAGATGGCGCCTGCTGCCTTGCTCACAAAAGCAAACGAAAACAAAATGGGTTGTTCTTTTCCTAACTGCCGATAAAAAAGGAAGAGGAAGCCAAGAATAAGAAGAATGTGAAGCAGCATCATGGTTTAATCAAGGAAGTGCCTACCGCGCAATTCAAACATTGTCGCTGGTTGCAAAAATGATTGTATTGTTCAATCAATGCCTGCGAATCAAAAGCTGATTCCGCCTGCAAACCCAGCGAATTCCAATACGAAATGATTCGGTTCTTTTCTGCGGGCAGGGCCTGCAACCAGTGGATCGCTTTTTCCATTAATGCCTCGTTGTCGGTTTGCTTACTGTAAGCTACTAATATCGGAATGACTGCGTTAATCATCAACACTAATTTACTTTCTTCGCCCAGCGCATGTTCCTGCCGCGCAGACGGCTTCGCAAAATGGTAGTGCGTTTGCCAATACTCGCTTGGATGGGCATCCAATAATACTTTCCACTCTTCTTTGGTTCCTTCGATGATTTGTGAAAACAAGCCGCTTTGACTTTGCAATAAACGGGCGAACTGCGCCATTCGCAAGGTGGGGAAATTGGCGGGACGCAGACGCAGGAATTTCCATTGGGCCGGATTCAGTTTGGAATCGGCTAGCCCATACTTGGCGCTGAGAAACTGGTATTCTTTAAACAAGGCGGTGATGTATTCATGCTTCGTTTTGGTTTCCAGCATGCCCGCCTGACCAAACAACAAAGCTTCTATTTGTAGCAAGTTATTCGCATGCTTGCGAATGATTTTGTAGGGCAACACTTTTGCCAACCGAAAGAACGGTTCCGAATTAATCTTAAATCCAAAGCAGCGGGCCAGCCATTGGTACGTGGTCTCTTCCCAATCGCCCTGATTTTCGGTGAGCAACTTTTTGACTTCATTCGCTTTGGATTCAAAGCGCCTCATCATCGCCTGTTCGATCATGGAGAGTTGAGTGATGGCCGGAACATCGGGCAACGAAGAATGACATGCAATATGCATACTGCTGTTCACCAGCTTCGCATACTTGCTCCACAATTCTTTACTTACCCGGTGTTTTAATTCCAAGGCAGGAATAACTGTTCCGTCATTTCGTAAGATAGATTGATTGTTTTCCCACACCACATGGAGGATCACATTCTCATACGCCCCGTTGCCACTGTGTTGGTGCGCCAGCCAATCTGAAGATTGAATGTGCACCTCAATACTGCCGGCCCACTCCAGTTGATCGATTTTAATTTTGGCTTGAAGAAAGTCGGGGCCTGCATCGCGATTGTGCGAGCCGGTTTTAAAAATCGTCAGCTCCTCTCCC
>PJQF01000156.1_pt1 | contig 38595 bp, 34 predicted proteins | sample 1503741 | NCBI WGS metagenome assembly PJQF01 (sample SAMN07775949, study PRJNA414020) | Biofilm metagenome, whole genome shotgun sequencing project. | isolation source: biomolecule (vanillin) treated reverse osmosis membrane biofilm | place: India: Nagpur | collected 2017-03-21 | reverse complement strand
CTCTTCCGATCTTCAATATGCCATTGAAGAAGGCATCAACGGAACGCTACGACTCATGAAGTACTTGAATATGATTGACTGGGCACCGGAGCCAAAAGAACAGAACCGAATCATCTGGAGCTCATCCTGGGCGCGGGCACGCACAGCAGGTTTGTTTCAACCCTCCATCAAGTGTGGCGACTTTGTACACAAGATGCAAGTAGTAGGAAATTTAACGGATCCATTTGGCGAATTCAAAGAACAAATCAAATCACCGGTGACGGGTTATGTGGTAGGCCTTAACAATAATCCGGTAGTCAATGCCGGAGATGCGTTGCTTCATTTAGGAATGGATGACTTATGCAAAATTGGAGGAAGTGGTGATGAATAGAATGGGTTAGGCGGTTAATGATAAATTGAATAAATTACTTGTAGAAATTAGTTAAGGTACACCAGCGATACTAACTCTCCCCAGTTATGTCTCCCCTCTCCTGCATTATTGTAGACGATGAACTTAAGAGTCGCGAAAACCTGCGTATTCTTCTACAGGATTTTTGCGAAGACGTTTCGGTAATGGCATTGTGTGCCAACATAGCTGAAGCCACCAGCGCCCTAAAGCACAATCGGGTAGATCTTGTTTTTCTGGACATACAGATGCAACGGGAGTCGGGGTTTGATTTGTTTGCCCAAATTGAAGCGCCTACGTTTGATGTAGTTTTTACCACCGCTCATGCAGAATACGCTATTAAAGCGTTCAAATTTTCTGCGCTGGATTACCTACTGAAACCCATTGACATTGCAGAGTTAAATGCATGCATTGAACGGGCAAGGCTAAAGAAACTCGCTCAGTCATCTTCAGCGCCTTTACCCGATCCACGCTTTGAACAATTTATTCTTAATCTGAAAAGCACCCAATCACAACATTACAAATTGGCCCTTCCCACCAACACCGGTTTGATCTTTGTAAAAGTGAGCGATATTCTTTATTGTGAAGCTTCCAGCAATTATACCATCCTCTATTTTGCAGATGGTAAAAAACAAATCGTAACAAGAACATTAAAAGAATATGAAGATTTGTTGACGGACTGCGATTTCTTCCGAATCCACAATTCCTACTTAGTAAATATGAATTGTGTAAAACAATACATCCGTGGCGAGGGCGGACAAATCGTACTTTCCAACAATCAGGTGTTGGATGTATCAAAGCGTAGAAAAGAAACCTTTTTGCGTTTATTCGGCAAATAATATGAAAGGAACCGAAGACGAAAGAATTCTACGGTTTCAACAGCTGTTTGATCAACTAACAGTAGGAATCATTTTTCTGGATCAGCAAGGATACTGCATTGATGCCAATCTGGCCGCTGCACAATTCACCGAATATTCTCAGATTGAGTTATCCCAACTACCTCTAACTGATTTAATCTATTCGAAAGATGAATCAGATAAATTTCGTGATTGGCTGTTGCAAGGCGAAACAGCCACTTACTATTTTGAATCGGTATGGGTAACTAAATCCGATAAATTAATAATTGTCAAATCTGAGGTCAAGAGAACTTGGCAACCTGGAATTCATTTGGTTCAATTGACAGATATAACCGAAAAGAAAAAGACACTCGCTGAATTACAAAGCAAGTCGGTTTTAGCGGATGCGTATTTTCAAAGTTCAACAGATTCAATATTTCTTTTGGGGAGGCAAGCTAAGATTTTGGGATACAATAAGGTAGCCGGTGATTTTATTCAGCGCATCTTTCACAAACCCATCGAAATAGGCGAATCCATCTTAATCTATGCAGATATTCACAAGCGAGAAGTATTTTTAAAACATTACAATAATGCGCTGGAGGGCATCAAATTTGAGAGAGAAATAAAAATCAACCATCCCTTGCTCAATCCTTGGTGGATCCTTCGGTATGAACCCATTCGTAATGATGTAGGGGAAGTCATTGGGGTCTCTTTCAACGGCACTGACATTACGGAAAGAAAAACGACAGAGATTGAATTGCGCAATAAGATCTCGCTCATTCGTCAAAATGAAGCTATGATGTCGTCCATCGTCAATAACACGCAGCTTTTCATTTGGTCGGTGGATCGCGAATTCAAACTTCTCACCATCAACAATGCACTGAAAGAAGCACTCCGTAACATTCATCACTTTCAGTTTGAAATCGGCCAGCGCATGGTGCCCATTTTTTCAAAAGAACTCTCAACCGTATCCTTCATCGATCGGTGGATAGACTATTATCAACGCGCTTTGAATGGTGAAGCATTTAAAGTTACTCAATGGATTGATGATGTGTTTTACGAATTTTCATTAAACCCCATTATCGAAAATCAGAAAACGATCGGTGTATCGGTGTTTGCCATTGACCGAACTGAAAACTTGTTGCACGAAGAACAGATTAGAAAATTAAATCAACAGATTAGTGAATTACGGCTGCAGGCACTTCGATCGGCTATGAATCCGCATTTTGTCTTTAATGCCTTCAACTCCATTCAATATTTTATTTCTCGTAATGATCGTGTAAACGCGATTAATTATTTGTCCAAGTTTTCAAAATTGGTTCGAGGCATTTTATCCAGCGCAAACCAAAAAATGATTCACTTGTCGGAAGAATTGAGCCTGATAAAGAATTATATTGAAATTGAGCAAATTCGATTTGAAAACAAATTTGAATATCAACTTCAGATTGATGACTCCATTCATATCGATCAAATCGAAATCCACCCCTTGCTGATCCAACCGTATGTAGAGAATGCTATCCTGCACGGTCTCTATAATAAGTCAGGTTCGGGTCTTTTGCAAATTCGATTGCGTCCGTGGCAAAACGGCATCGAAATTGAAATTGAAGACAATGGAATAGGGCGTGAAAAAGCGAAATCCATCCGCGAAAAAACACTCCTTTCCCATCAGTCATTGGGCATGGAAATAACTGAAAATCGCTTAAAGCATATTTATCCGAATTCCAACGATAGACATATCGAGATTGTAGATCTATATGATCCTTCCGGGCAACCGTGCGGTACCCGTTGCATTTTGCGCATAATCGCATAAAGCCAAATTCCGTCCACTTACTCAACAGAATACGCCATCCGCTCGGTGTAACTGTCTACTACCTGTTTATTTTAAGAGCTTGTTAAAAATCGATTTTCATAACTCCAAACTTCTTACTCCATGAGATTTACTACTACCAGCATTCTTGCTATTCTTTTCATTGGCATAAGTGCCATAACACATGCACAGAGCAATACACAAATTAAATTTTTTGGGCAGCCAGGTTTAGATTTCTCCTGGAATGATGACGCGAAGTCTAACTCAACTTACTTTAGAGGTGGACAGTTTGTGATCTATGTTACCTCACAGGTTACCGAACGAGTGACTGTGGCCGGTGAACTAAACATCCACTATATGGCCATCCTTCCAGGGCCCTCTACCGAAATTGAGCGCTTGTATCTCCGCTATTCGATTAACGACAATCTCGCCATTCGCGTAGGGAAAACATACAATCCGATTGGATACTGGAACCTGAACTACAACTTAGGACTCGTACTACAACCAACCATTTCGCGCCCTTTAATTATACAACCTACGCACGATGGAGGATTTACGCAAACCAGAGATATTGGTGTAATGCTTGAAGGGGAAAACATCGGTTCAGCGCGATTGTTTTTTGATCTTTTTCTCGCCAATGGAAGAGGTAAAAATGGAGGACTCTTAGGACCATCGTACGCACTTGGAAAAACTATTTCTACAACGGCTCGCGTAGGAATTGAGCCAACAGAAGGATTAAAATTATCTGTATCGGGTGTTTTTAACCCACTCGAAAAAGGTATGTTAAATGAATTCAACCTTCCAATTGCCGACAAACTAACCTATTCGGCTTTTGCCGGAAGCATTTCGTTTTTTAACCCGGAGAAAAAACTGGAATTGATTGCCGAATACTATCAGCATACCAATGCGTATGAATCTATTGGAACCTATAATATCAATGGTGGTGTACTTTACCTTGGGATGAAAACCAATGGTAAACTTACTCCCTATTTTTATGGCGAAACATTAAAATTCCAAAACGGAGATCCATTTTTTCCATTGATTGATGAATTTACAAATCAAGCATTTGGTGATGTCACTTCGATTAGTCTAGGTCTAAGGTACAAGTTTACACCTACGATCGTATTTAAAACCGAAGCTGGCTCCAGCGAACACAAAGGATATGGCACCACCATGAACATAAAAACACAATTGGCTTTCTCCTTTTAATCTGAAAAAATTGATCTCACAACAAAACAAACAACTTTACCACATGAAGAAATTAATACCAATCGAATTTGTTGTTAGTCTAATTATTCTTTTTCTTTTAATTAATTCATCCTCATTTAATTTTATTGCCGATGGACGAATAGCCATCATCGTAAACAACGACAATCCGGCAGAAAAGCTTACCGCAGGCGAAGCGAAACTCTATTGGTTACGCAAAATCAAAAAACGGTGGCCCGAAACGAATAAGAATATTTTACCAGTAGACCGCAAAGCAAAATGTGCTGAACGCGATGCCTTCTATGCCAAGATACTGAATATGAGTGCCGATGATGTAGAAAGTTATTTCAGCAACCGACAATACCAAAACGCAGAAAAGCCCCAAGATAAATTCACCTCCGATAGCGAAATCATCGAGTTTGTTTCCAAGGAAATTGGAGCCATTGGCTTTGTCTCACAAAGTGCTCTTTCAGGCGATGCCAAATCCAAAGTGAAAGTAGTTTTAACAATCGAATAACTGTAGCTACCGATGAAAATCAACTTGAAGGGGATATCGGCTAAAATTGCAGCCGGATATGCCGCCATCATTATCATTGCCATTGTAATCTCTGCCATTACATTTTTCACTATTCAACGTCTCCGAATTGTAGATCGGGAGATATCTTCCCAAATTGTGCCCACCTACATCGCATTAAAAGAATTCAATTCGTTGAATGATATTAACTTCAAACTATCGAGCAATTGGATTTATCAACCCAACCAGAAAGACAAAGATGATTTACATCAATTAATTGAGAAGCAATGGCCTCAATTAAAAGCACGCATACTGGCGGCTGCCGATACCGAAAACCAATCTGGCAGCGAGACAAAAACACTGGACCAATTTGAGTTGGTTATTGCTGCTTCAAAACAAATCATGTCGAAACTCCATGCCGACTCATTGTATAGTAATGACATTGTGATTGATGAATGTATTACGATACTGGATCGAACCATCAAACCAAAATCGGCCGAGCTAACAGCAGACATTAATCAGTGGATAAGCGATAAAAACGAAAGCCTGGAGAAAAGTACTTCCATTAAAAACACCTCATACACGGTACTCACCTATTTGGTGATTATGTCCATTTTACTTTACGCAGTAATTGGCATCAGTGCTTCTAAAATCTCATCCAATATTATAGTCAAACCGATTACACAACTAAAAAACCGAATTCTCTCCTTGAGCCGGGGCGAAATCAATGAAGTTGAAATTACCAAAACCAATGATGAAATAGGTGAAATGATCGAGTCCATTCAAGTGATGATTCAAGGATTGAAATCGAATCGCGATTTTGCAGTTGAAATTGGTAAAGGGAATTACGAAAGTTCGTTTACACCGCTTAGCGAACAAGACCAGATGGGAAATGCCCTCATCAATATGCGAAACAACTTGCGATTAAATGCCGAAGAATCGAATCGCAGAAATTGGGCTACAGCCGGTTTAGCTGAAATTGGAGGCATACTTCGCAGAACGGATTTAAGTTCAGAAGCGCTTTATGATAGTATCATTCAATTCGTGGTCAAATACCTTTCCGGCAATCAAGGTGCATTATTTATTCTCAATGACGAAGATGTCAACCATCACCATCTGGAATTAGTAGCCTGCTATGCCTATAACCGAAAGAAATACTTGCATCAAAAAATAACAGTTGGAGAGGGACTTATAGGCCAGTGCTATCTAGAAAAAGAAGTGATTTATTTGACTGATGTTCCTCAGGGTTTTGTAAGGATTACTTCCGGATTAGGCGATGCCTCTCCCAGCTGCGTTTTGATCGTTCCAATTAAAATCAATGAAGAGGTTCATGGAGTTTTGGAAATTGCTTTCTTCCGAAAACTATTGACGCATGAAATCGAATTTGTCCAGAAAATCAGCGAGAGCATCGCTTCCACCATCACCAGTGTAAAAGTGGCCGATCGCACAAAACGCATGGTGCATGAATTACAGGAGAAGAGCGAGGTAATGAAATCACAGGAGGAGGAGATGCGTCAAAATATGGAAGAGCTATCTGCTACGCAGGAGGAAATGGCTCGTAAAGAAAAAGAGTACATCGCGAAGATTAAAAATCTGGAAGAACTGATTCGTTAGTGCGCATTAATCGTATACCGTATACCCAGAAAAAATCGAATACCCTGATTGGGCGCGAATACATAAGTTGGGTCGAAAGTTAAAGCATACGGATTTTGCGGAGTGGCCAGAACCTGTCCATTGGCATCGAACTGCACTTGTTTATCAAACGGATCAAAGGATCGTGCAATGCTATTGGCAGGCGGTACGTAGTTGAGTAAGTTCTTTACACCACCATAGAGCTCCCACCCTTTTACAAAGGTTTTGGTAAGTTGAATGTTTTGAATGCTCCACCAAGGCGAATACTCACTGCGCGGATCCAACGGACCTAACAAAGGTAATCGCATGGGGCCGTATAAATTGCCGGTATAATCAATGGTAAATCCTCTTCCCAGCGCGTAGCCAATGTTCCAAACACCGGAAAAGCGTTCGGTTAGTAATTGCTGACTTGTAACTCCGTTTCGGTTGATAGTCACATCCATCCACGTGCTACCCAGAATAGCTTTTAATCCACTGGGCCAGGAAATATCCATTGATAGAGACAAACCCTTCGACACGGCATTCCCATTTAAATTTGAATAGATGATTTTGTTGGGATCAGTTTCGTAATCGGGGATAATTCGGTTAGAGAAGTGTGTATAGAAAGTAGTAGCGTCAAGGGTGATGAAGGCATTTCGGGGCGTGTAGATTTTCTTGACCCAATTGACATTTACATTCCACGAGGTTTCCGGTTTCAATTCATCCTGAAACACCACTTCTCGCGCTCCGGTTAATGCGGCATGATCTTCGGTGAATACATTGGCCACGCGATAGCCATTGCCCGTGCTGAACCGCAGGCTATTGGTTTTGTCAACGGAAGTCCATTTGTAATTAAGTCTTGGAGAAAAAATGGAGCCATGAATACTGTTGTGATCATAGCGTACTCCGGCCAATAATTTATTCTGTTGATTAATGGAAATCTCATCCTGTACAAATAATCCCGGCAAATATTGAATGGAAGGCCGATTGGTTGCATCCAAAAATGCCGTTGCGGGTGTGTTATCATCATAATAGTTGTAGCGCAACGCAGATCCAACCAATACATCATGCGCTGCTATTTTCTTAGTAAATGAAAGTTGACCAAATGCAATAAACTGCGTGGCATCATAATAGGTAGTTCCGTAATACGAATTTTGATGATGATGCGTAGCGCTGTATTGAAACTGCACAGGTGCTTTCAATGGAAGTTGATACTGCCCCAACAACTCCCATCGGTTGGTATAAATACTTTCACCGTATCGTTCATCACTTCCGCGGAATTGAGGCGTCCAGTTTACCTGACCGCCCCAGCGATCTTCACCGATATACCGAACTGCGAAATGAAATGTGCGTTGTTGCCTTCGTTCGAAATGCCATTTATTAAAAACAGAGACTCGATTTTGTTGAGTGACATCGGTAAATCCGTCTTGGTTATTATCAATGGGGTTTTGGTAATTGAAATAATTCACACCCGTCAATACGTTCGCTTTGCCCATTTTCCATTTCACACCTATATCGGAATTGAATTCGCCCCACGAAGTACTCATTAAATCAACTGACAGAGCCGGAGCAGTTGATGGATTTTTGGTGATGATATTGATCAGTCCTCCTACCGCCTCTGAACCATACAAAGTCGATGCAGGCCCCTTTACAATCTCTACCCGCTGAATTAAAGACTGGGGAATTCCTGTGAGCCCATATACTGTTGATAAGCCGCTGACAATAGGCATGCCATCGATCAATACCATTGTATAAGGGCCTTCCAATCCATTAATATGTATATCACCCGTGTTGCACACATTGCAGTTGATCTGCGGACGCACGCCATTTACGTTTTGCAACGATTCAAAAATGGAAGGTGTAGGGTTGGCCTTAAAAAACGAAGGGGCAAATACCTCTACGGGCACAGGGCTTTCCAACCGGCTTACTTCGCGCATCGTTCCGGAAATTACCACTTCATCCAACGTCTGATCTGATTCAGACAATACAAAATTCACTTCCAGCCGGGAGGTTTCGGCCACTTCAATTCGCTGCGATTGCGGAGCATATCCAATCATCGATACAGCAATCGTATAGGTTCCTGCAGGAATGCCGGTAATCAGATACTGTCCTTTTGCATTTGAAGAAGCACCCAATGAAGTGCCTTCGAGGTGCACCGAGGCAAATTCTACGGGAACGCCATTGGATTGGATGATGCCTTTCACCTGACCGGTTTGAGCCATCAGCGGCTGATACCCACATATTAATATAATCAACCCGATAATCTTCTGCACGTTTCTGATTTTTAGACTTGCAAATATAATAAGTTAGATCAATCTAAATTATTTCTTTTAAAAATAGTCCTATCTTTGTATGGTACAATATCGATCTATGGCATCACCTACTGAAGAGAATTACCTGAAGACGTTGTTTACCAAAGCCGACAAAAACGGTGAAATTGCCATTACCGAGCTAAGTCAATTTCTGAAAGTGAGTGCCCCTACTGTCAATAGTATGATAAAAAACCTTAGCCAGCAGGGACTCGTCAACTATGAGAAATACAAATTACTTTCACTAACCGCCAAAGGAAAGAAGTCCGCTGCGGTGATCCAAGCAACTTCAGCTGGAGATTAAACTGCGCGTAGAAGCCATCGAGCCATTTGACCAAAGTATGAAGATCAAATACTTACGGAATCGTGTGGAAATACTCAGCCAGTTGGCTTGCGATAAATTACTCGTAGAAAAACGCATGTAAAGATTAGAAATCAGGACAAGGAATCACGAGCTTGTCTTTCGGTGGCTTGCGAGGGTCACGCGTACTCCACGAATACACTAAACTAAATTCATGTGCCCCACCACTTCCGGGTCCTAATTTTGAAATCGTGAAGTCATAACTATAACCAATGTTGAGTATGTCTTTTGCACCCTTTTTGGTAAATCCTACCAATAGTACAACCGATTCGTTATTGACAATTCCATTCACACTTTTAAACGGAACTCCCCGATACCACGTGCCTACGATGAGTGGTTCAAATGTAAAATACAAACCCACATCCATTTGATCGAATTGTCCTTGATGGCGATATTGAACAGTCGGTGCGATGCTTCGTTCACGCGGTTTCTTATAAAAGCCCTCTCCCATCTCTCCGGGTTTCAAATAAAATTTCCATCCGGCATGACCGGACAATTTCATATTCAACACATCTTTCGAGCCCACCAAAGATTGATCAGGTTCGGTGAGATGATGTGCCGCAAAACCAAGCCATCCGTTCTTTGAGTAGAACAAACCGCCCATGGACAAGTCTGGGAAAAACTTAGATTGACCGGTATTTAATCCTTCCGCTGACGCTCCCGGTTTTAACCGACCCGTGGCAGGATCTAACTGATCACCAAAGACTAGTCGGTCAAAATTGATCGATCGGTTATATACACCAATCTGTACGCCCGGACGGAACGATAAATTTTTAAGTAAGGTTAATTCATAAGCATATTGAAAGGCAATGCTGGTAGATTGTAAACCCAACACGCCTTCAGTATCGCGATTGATCAAAATACCAACGCCACTATTTTTACTTTCGATATAAGTGTCGGCAAAAGCCGAAATTGTGTTGAAGTTTGCATCAATAGCAGGCCATTGATTACGGTAATTAACACCGATACGTGCTTGGTTGGTAGAACCTGCAAACGCAGGGTTTAAATATAACGGTGCCGCATAGAACTGCGAAAACTGCGGGTCTTGAGCAGTTACCGAAGTACCTAATGCCAGAATCAACCCAACAACTATTCCTATGCGCATCGACCAATTCGTTTTTACCATTTTACAATAGAGCAAATTAAATGGATCGCCAACATTTAAAAAAATGAATGTTCACAAATCACAACGCCAACTTAACGTTATTTTCAATCAAATTGTATACTTTAGTGTGGTTTGGGCGTTTTAAATTTGAGCTAATCAATTTGTATGAATAAGTTAGAAGGAAGTTGGATCGGTGAGCAACGAAAAAATATGAATCGGATCACGTATTATATAGTCTTCATCGTACTTGTTTCCACAAGTACTGCGATGAGCCAGAATTTGGCTCAACATAATTGGTATTTTGGCAGCACTGCCGATGGCATACGCTTCAATCGTGGAACTAATGTTGCACAAACTGTTACCAATCAAGCTATTCCATTTGGTATTGGCGGAAGTGCTGTTGCCACTGACCCAGCTACCGGAAATCTTCTGTTCTATACAGATGGTACGCGTATTTACGATGGATGTCATTTGCCCATGCCCAACGGCACCGGATTATTAGGTAATTCGTCCGCCAATCAACCCGCTGTAATTTGTCCGGTGCCCGGCCAGCCCAATAAGTATTTTGTATTTGTCAACGATGCTAACTTCCCAACAGGCGGAACCATTAGAAGCAGTATTGTGGATCTTTCACTACTAGGCAATGCCTCAACGCAACCTGGATTAGGTGAAGTTTTGGGGTTAAATGGTGGAATAAAAAACAAAACGGTTACCGGTTTGAATAATCGATCAGAGGGTATGATCATTATTCCTCATGCCAATGGTACCGATTATTGGTTGATCACGCATCAGAATAATTCATCCGATTATACAGCAACACTAATTACTGCTACAAGTTATCCTAACAACACATTCCCTGCACCTACACCATCCCCAAACATCGGCAGCCCTTCCCCCATTCCGATTTTCGTTTCCAATTTTTCCTATAACCACAAACTTCGGAAGCTGGCTGTTTCTGTTCAAACACCGGCAGATGATGCTCTTATTCTAGACTTCAATCCAACAACTGGGGCTTTAGCATTAGATCGATATATTTATAATTCTGGAGTTTTAACTGCCACTACCGAATCCATCTACGATATTCAATGGGATGTTAAAGGAGGACAATATCTCTATATCTCGCGCATTGGTGAAACAGGCATTCCGGCCGATGTACTTCAATATGATTACACCAATTCAAGTCCATCGGGTGCCACTACTATTTTAAACTCCATCTACAACCCGTCTACGATCTTTAGAAGTTACGGATTACAATTGGCACCCGACAGTGCTATCTATCACATTTATCAGCAAGTAAACAGCGGCCCCTTTCTGATTGAAAAATTGACTAAAACAGATACCATTGCTTCGTTTGTTCGAAAGTCATCACCCTTTGGAGCCACCAACTTTGGAGGCAAACAATTCCCTTCATTTTTACCGACAGCCACTGTGCCAATCACTCTCAGTTTTACTACAGCTGGCACTTGTCAAAACACACCGATCTCCTTCTTCCCCGATGTTACACCAAATGCGGATAGTCTCGTGTGGGATTTTGGAGATGCAAGCCCGACCGTTCGCGCCTGGAGTCCGGTACATACTTTTACTACTGCACAAACCACATTTAATGTTACCCTCACCGCATTTTATCAAGGACAACGACAGGCTGTAACACAACCGGTCAACATTACGCTGTTTGACTTACAACTTCAACTCGTTCAGGATACGACCGCTTGCCGCGATGAGTTCCCACCCCCAAGAGGCACGGCTACAGCAGCCAACCAGTTTAGAGTGAAAGTAAAAGTTACACAAGGATCAGCCACCTCATTTAACTGGTCGAATGGAGATATTGGTGACACACTCACACCCGATTCTGCCGGATATTATTATGTGGTAGCAAGTGATGCCACCGGCTGCTCTACCTACGCTGGAGTAAACGTTAAAGAATATAAACTGAACGATCAGCGAAGTAATGTGTGGCACTTTGGAAATAAGGCGGGCATCGATTTTAATGAAAGTCCTCCGGTCGCATTGAGCAACAGTGCAATGAATGCTCCGGCCGGCTGCGCGATTGTTTGTGATCGTAACGGAAAAACCATTTTCTATACAGACGGAGATAAAGTATATGACAAAACCGATACTCAGATTGATGTGGGTATTGGGGGAAATCCAACCTCTACTCAATCCGCATTGATTGTAGCGGTGCCGGGGGACGAAACCTTGTATTACATATTTACCACACAAGAGATCAATGGCACTTCGGTATTTGAGGTGCGTTATTCCATTTTCGACTTAAAACAAAATGCCGGAAAAGGTGCCGTAACCAAAAAGAATGTGCTTCTCTTTAGCCGAAGCACAGAGCGGATTACTTCCAATGGTAACTGGCTGATTGTACACGAATATGGCAATTCAACTTTCCGTGCTTATCGCATCACCAACCGGGGTGTAGGTGAAGCCGTATACTCAGATATCGGATCCATCCATAATTTCAAATTCAAAGAAAATGGACAAGGATATATGAAGTTAGGGGTGCGTAATAATCTGGCAGTGCCGATCTCAACTCCCACAGTAAGCAATGTATTGGAATTATTTCAGTTAGTAGACTCTTCCGGAGTCATTACCAACTATCGCAGAGTAGACATGAATCAGCCTGCAGGCCAAGTATATGGCTTGGAGTTTTCTCCGGGCGGACGAAAACTGTTTGCAACGATAAAAGGTGCACCTTCAGCAACCCAATCTGAAATTCATGAATTTTATCTGGATAGTCTCGATGTAGCTCCACCTGTATTTCTACAAAAGAACACTCAAACAGCTGAAATGGGTGCTTTACAAATCGCTCCGGATGGGCAGGTTTATCTAGCGTTTAACGATGTGGCTAACAATACCAAGCTGGGAACAATCAATGCTAACGAAAATAAAATTCCAACCAACTCCACTTTCAACTTTAATGGATTTACATTAGCAGGTGGAACCAATAGTCGTTTGGGACTACCGAATTTCATTCAACAAACCGGCAATGGATTTGGAGGCCCCGGTTTTACTTATACAGGCACGTGTTTGGGAGATACTACCAAATTTGTTGGAACCCCTACCGATGCAATCGATGTTTTCCAATGGAATTTTGGTGATGGGGCATCTAGTACCGAAGCGGCACCCGATCATTTGTATAGCGCAGTTGGAACCTACACCGTTTCCATGCGCCTTACCAACCGATGCGGATTAGATACCACCATCGTTCAACAAGTTCGTATCAATCCACCCGCTCCCAGACCAACGATCCCGCTCGCGGCCACACTATGTAACACTCCAACACTAACATTAGATGCCGGTCCTGCAGTATCCTATTTGTGGAATGATTTTACAACGAATCGAACTAAAGTGATCAGTGCACCGGGTGTAGTTTCAGTAACAACAACAGATATAAATGGATGTAGGGGAAGAGCATCAACCACTGTCGTGGATAATCGACCTCAACTCGATTTAGGCCCTGATTTGGCAATCTGCGAAGATAACGCTACACCTACTCTAAATGCACAAAACACAGGGGCGAATTTTGTGTGGACATTAAATGGCGTTCCCAATGGAAACACAACAGCTATTCAATCCATTGACACAACCACTCCTACTATCGCAACGTATGCGGTAACGGTAACGGATCCTGTAACCACTTGTACAATAACGGATTCAAAAACATATACCATCAAAGTCTCTCCATCGTTTACGCTCACCAAGACAGACCCTACTTCGTGCCTTGCTGTTAATGGAACAGCGAGTATAAATCTGTTGACATCGGCACCGGCTGGCGGACCTTATTCATTTTTTATAGTTGGCTCCACTCCTACCGGAAGTTTTAGCCAAACCGGATTTGATCGAACAGCACCAAGTACGATTGCCGTTGCTGGTTTTGGACCCGGTACCGTCTCGGCTATTGTTACCGATCAGATTTCGGGTTGTACCATATCAAACACTGTGAACTTAGTGGCACCATCATTTACTGCGACCGCGAACTTCACGAATTGTGATCCCTCACGTGTTACGGTGACTACAACAGGCGGCTCGGCTCCGTTTTCGTACACATTTACCAATAGCGGAACCGGAGCCGTGGTTGGGCCTCAACCCAGTAATATTGCTTCGCTTGTACCTGGAAATTATTCAATTCAAGTAAGAGATAATACAGGATGTGTATTTGCATTTAGCCAATTGGTTAATCCGGTTACACCCACAATAGCCATCAGCACACCCAATTTATGTTTGCTGAATCCGCCACTAACAGCCACATTAGCCACAGCCACTTTTGTTTGGACACTTCCGAATGGATCAAGCACGAATGGGGCGACCGCTAGCATCACTCAAAGTGGCACTTATACCGTTCAAGCAACATTGCCCAGTGGTTGCGTATTGACCGCCTCCAGAACATTCATCTACAACCCGCCCGTGACTCCCAATTTTACGCAGACCACCGAATGTTCAACACAGGTTGTTCTTACCGCCACACCATCCGGTAATTACACCTATCGTTGGTATCAGGGAGCAGTTGCTACTGGTACGCCACATCAATTGGGCAGAGTGATTAGCCTAAGCGCATCCGAACCTCAATACACCTTAGAAGTGTTTGATGCCACGAATGGTTGTACAAGCACTGTAACCAAACCTGTGTCGGTAAGTGGCATTGTAGATGCGACTGTTACTGCTACGCAGGCATGTCAGGACAGTAGACCGTTTACACTTACTGCTGGCACTACCGCAACTGGTGTAAGCTATGAATGGACTTTGAATAATTCTGTCATTACAGGTCAAACTAATCCAACTCTTACAGAAACACGTGAAGGAACTTATAAAGTAAAAGTGAGTAAAAATACCTGTAGTGCTACCGCTACGATACAAATCATCAAAGCACCTATCCCGCAAGGATTGCTGCCGGATCGGGTGGTAATTTGCAATGACCCGGATAATGCCGATCCACTTACATCGAAAGTGAATTTAGATCCCGGGTTCTTTGCTAAATATGACTGGTCTGAAGAAACAAAGGGTTCTTTAAACTTTACAAGCCGTGTGTTTATCGCTGATGAGCCAGGTATTTATAAGGTGTTGCTTACCAACTCGTTTGATTGTGACAATACGGATCAAACGGAAGTATTAAATGAGTGCATTCCGAAAATTGTTGGTCCCAATGCGTTCCGTCCGGGTAGTGGACAAACCCTTAACCAAAAGTTTTTTGTCTACAGCTTCTTCATCAGCGACAATTTTGAAATTGCTATTTATAATCGCTGGGGCGAATTGGTGTTTCAATCAAAAGATCGCGACTTCAAATGGAACGGTGGCTATAATAATAATCCGGGACAACCTTTGCCGGGCGGAACCTATTCGTATGTGATTAAGTACGAAAGTTCTTACCGCCCCGAAGAAGGAATCAAAGAACAGCGGGGTGGAATTGTGTTGTTGAGGTAGAGGGAATGATGAATTATGATTTGAGATTTATGATTACTAGAATGAAAACTATTTTCCTAACGATTCTTTTTGCCAGTGTTTGCCTTTCTTTCACAGATAAACCTGACCAGCTTTTCAACACTTCGCTGACGGTAACCGTGCGCGATGAACTTGGTAATACAGTAGAAGGAGCTTCCATTCAAATATACGAAACCGAGGAGAACTACACACAAGAGAAAAATGCTGTAGCCGAAGGAAGCACGGATGCCAAAGGTGTTTTTCGATTTAAAAAAATCAAAGCTGTGGCATATTTTGTATCTGTGAAGAAAGGAGATAAAGACAATTCAGGTGGCGGAGAAAAAATTGGCAAGCTGGAAGAGGGTAAGTTTAATAAAGTGACCATCGTCATTCAGTAATCCAATGACGGTAAATAGAACGGAACTGATTCAGCAACTCAAATCTTACCAAACTTCATTTGCGGAAGAGCAAGTTTTCATCGAACGATTTCTCGAGTTATTAGATCATCCAGACGCCTATCAACGCACACACCTTCCCGGTCACATCACAGGCTCTGCGTGGATTATCAGCGAAGCATTTGATGAAGCTTTATTAGTGCACCACGCCAAGTTGGATAAATGGGTGCAACCGGGAGGACATGCCGATGGCGATGAAAACATTCTTGCCATTGCCTTGCGCGAAGCACAAGAAGAAACGGGAATACTTCAATTTGAAATTCAGCCCATTGTCTTTGACATGGACATTCACACCATACCTGCACGAAAAGATTTTCCGGAACACCAGCATTACGACATTCGGTTTTTGATGAAGCCTTTGCCCAATCAAACTATTGCTGTTAGCGAGGAATCATTCGATGTAAAATGGATCGCACTAGCACAACTAGAAAACTATACGAAAGAACGTTCGGTGCTTCGCATGAAAGATAAAATCATGCGTTTGGCCAAACCCACACTTACCAGTAGTTTTGTGGCATGGCCGAAATAGGTTCTGATCTTCAAAAAGCAATTACTCTTCTTCAATCGGATGAATTGGTAGGCATTCCTACCGAAACGGTATATGGATTAGCCGGCAATGCGCTCAGCACCAAAGCCATCGCCAAAATTTTTGAAGCGAAAGATCGCCCCTTCTTCGATCCGCTTATTGTTCATGTGCCCAGCATAGAAGCCGCTTATCAATATGTTACACATATTCCTGAAAAGGCGTTGTTACTAGCAAATCACTTTTGGCCGGGACCGCTTACGTTGTTGCTGCCGAAGAAACTCATCATTCCCGACTTAGCTACATCAGGACTAAGTACCGTGGGAATTCGTTGTCCTCAACATCCGCTTACCACGCAACTACTCAAGCTTCTACCCTTTCCACTGGCTGCGCCCAGTGCCAATCCGTTTGGATACATCAGTCCAACGAATCCACAACATGTGAATCAACAGCTGGGAAACAGGATCAGGTATATCTTAGATGGTGGTGAATGCAATGTAGGTTTAGAATCTACGATCATTGGTTTTGAACAAGATCAACCGATTGCATACCGTTTGGGCGGTTTAAGTATCGAACAATTAGAAGCGATAGTCGGTAAGGTTGAAATTCAATTAAATGCATCCTCCAACCCGGCCGCTCCGGGTCAGTTGAAAAGTCATTATGCTCCCACGAAGAAATTAATCATCGGTGATTTAGAAACGTTAGCAGTAGCTCACGCCCATTTGCGCGTTGGAATATTGGCGTTTAATCGGAACGTTTCGGGTGTAGAAATAACACAACAACGAGTACTATCTCACTCGTCCGACTTATCAGAAGCAGCACAACATCTCTTCGCTTACTTACGTGAATTGGATCAGCTATCGGTAGATGTGATTCTAGCCGAAGAGGTGCCACCTGTAGGTTTAGGCCGAGCCATCAATGATCGATTGAAACGCGCATCCTCTCAGTAAATTCTCAACATTAGTCTGCATAATTTTTACTTACTTTAGGCATTAAACCATTTCTATGGATAAGCCTAAAAAACTATTGGTACTCACAGGCGGTGGCGACTGCCCCGGCTTGAATGCTGTGATTAGAGGAATTGCTAAGCGTGCACGCAAAGAAAAAGATTGGGATATCTACGGCAGCAAAGAAGCATTCAACGGTGTGTTTGCAGACCCTCCGGAGTTGATTAAGTTGAGTCGAAGCAAAACAGCCGGTATTCATGTGAAGGGTGGCACCATTTTGAAAACGACCAACAAAGGAAACCCCATCAACTTTCCGGAAAAACAACCAGACGGAACCATCAAGTTTGTGGATCGTTCGGACGAACTCGTGAAGCGAATTAAAGAACTCGGCTTTGATGCCGTCATCAATATCGGTGGCGATGGTTCTCAAAAAATATCTCAAGCACTTTTTAAAAAAGGACTTAATATCATTGGTGTTCCTAAAACGATCGACAATGATTTATCGAGTACTGACATGACCTTTGGTTTTCAAACGGCTGTGCAAATTGCTACGGATAGTTTTGACAAGTTGGTAACTACTGCAGAGAGTCATGACCGGGTAATGATCATGGAGGTAATGGGACGTGATGCCGGATGGATTGCCATCCACACTGCGATTGCCGGTGGAGCAGAGATTTGTTTGATACCGGAGATTCCCTACAACATTCACAAGATCGTAAAACGGATCAACTCCCGCTATAAAAACGGTCATGGGTTCGTCAATATTGTAATCTCCGAAGGTGCTAAGCCAAAAGACGGAACCATCGTAGCTACACAGGGATCAGCCGGATCGGAACACGTGCGGTTGGGTGGCGTAGCGTATCAATTATCTAAGCAATTGAAAGATGCCGGATGCAAAGCGGAAATCCGCGAAACGGTTTTAGGTCACGTGCAACGTGGCGGAAGCCCAACGGCATTTGACCGTGTGCTGGCCACCTTGTTCGGAGTAAAAGCGGTAGAGCTATTGCTCGAAGGAAAATTCGGACGCATGGTAGCACTCAAGAATAATTCCATCTCTTCGGTTACGCTGGAAGAAGCTACCGAAAAATATAATTTTGTATCCAAAGACGGAGAGATTGTAAAAGCAGCCAAAGGATTAGGCATCAGCTTCGGAGATTAAACTGAAAATTAAAAATAGATTACTTATTCAACCATTTAGAAATGAAAACGATCAACGACATTCACTTTCAAAACAAACGCGCGCTGGTGCGTGTAGACTTCAATGTGCCATTGGATAAAAGTTTTAACGTAACCGATGACAACCGCATACGCGCAACCATCCCAACACTGAAGAAAATACTAGCCGATGGCGGAAGTTGTATTTTGATGTCGCATCTTGGAAGACCGAAAGAAGGTCCCGAAGAAAAATATTCATTAAAACACACGATCAGCACGACTGAGAAATTATTGGGTGTGAAAGTGAAGTTTGCCAGTGATTGCATTGGTGAGGAAGCCTACGCGCTTTCTGCCACTTTAAAGCCGGGTGAAGTTTTAATTTTAGAAAACCTTCGTTTCTACAAGCAAGAAGAAAAAGGAGATCTCGCTTTCGCGGAAAAACTTTCCAAACATGGAGATGTGTATGTAAATGATGCGTTTGGTACCGCCCATCGCGCACACGCATCTACGACCATCGTTGCTCAATTCTTCAAAGAGAAATGTGCAGGTCTAGTGATGGCCGCTGAATTGGCTAACGCAGAGAAAGTATTAGGCAATGCAGTAAAACCTTTTACAGCCATCATGGGTGGAGCTAAAATTTCAGATAAGATTTTAATCATCGAAAAACTGCTCGATAAAGTAAATCACTTAATCATCGGTGGCGGAATGGCCTATACATTCTTCAAAGCGATGGGCGGACAAATTGGAAATTCATTGGTGGAAGACGACAAGTTGGACTTAGCGAAAGAGTTAATTCAAAAAGCAAAAGCGAAGAGTGTAGAACTACACTTACCGATTGACTCGATTACAGCTGATAAATTTGATGCGCAAGCCAACACCAAAACCGCCAACAACAATGCGATTGAACCCGGTTGGATGGGATTAGATATCGGTCCGCAAGCGCAAGTCGTGTTTGCCAAAGTGGTAGAAGAATCTAAAACCATTTTATGGAATGGCCCCATGGGCGTTTTTGAAATGGAGAAGTTTGAAAAAGGAACCAAAGCGATTGCAGAAGCAGTGGTTCGTGCTACTGAAAAAGGAGCATTCTCTTTAATTGGAGGTGGCGATTCGGCTGCAGCCGTAGCCAAGTTCGGCTTCGAAGACAAAGTAAGTTATGTCTCTACCGGTGGTGGTGCATTACTTGAGTATTTTGAAGGTAAAGTATTACCAGGTGTGGAGGCATTGGGTTAAAGCATCAGCGATGAAGAAAACCTTAATAGCATTGGCGTGCGTGTTAAGCGCACTCCAATCTTTTTCACAGACTGATAAGTATAAGCAAGATGTGTCTTCCGAAGATGCCATCATAGCAGCACTGTATGATGTCATTTCGGGAGAACCAAACACGACACGCGATTGGGCGCGTTTCCGAAATTTGTTCTTACCGGAATCGCGATTGATTCCCACCCGAAAAAATGATGCAGGAGATCTGATTCTTAAAACACTTACTCCAGAAGAATATGTTACACTCTTTCAGTCGCGGGTAGCCACCGGTTTTTTTGAACGCGAGCTATCTCGTAAAACCGAATCGTTTGGCACCGTTGTTCATATTTTCAGCACCTACGAAACCAAAGAAAAGAAAGAAGGACCGGTAACCAACCGAGGAATCAACAGCATTCAACTTTTTAAAGACAAAAACCGCTATTACATAGTCAATATTTTCTGGTGTGCCGAAAGTATGGGATTTTCACTTCCTGAAAAATATTTGAAGTAAAGTACACTGGTTCTACTTAACGAATCGAATTTTATGAAAACCCGGTTGCTCCTCATTCTCTTTTCAACGGTGTTGCTTTCCGCAACGGCTCAATCTTCTAAAGCAAAGAAGATCAACTTGGATGCCACGGCCGAGCAATTTGCAATTGCTTCGTTTGATGAGTTTTACCAATTGCATAGTTTACCAAACGATGCGCACTTCCCGGCAGACATTGAAAAAAATGTGCAGTGGTGCGAAGGCGCATTTGCTAAACGTGGTTTCACGACTCAACGACTCAACACAGAAACGGTCCCACTCCTACTCGCAGAACGCAAAGTAGCCAAGGCACAGAAAACCATTTTGATCTATTTGCAAATTGACGGTCAGCCGGTTGAAGCCTCACAATGGAATCAGGAAAGCCCGTGGAAGCCAACGCTGAAAGAAAAAGGAACCAATGGCGAATGGAACATTCTTCCCTACGAAAAATTAAAAACAGAAAAGATCAATCGCGACTGGCGCATCTTCGTTCGATCAGCCTCGGATGCCAAAGGCCCGGCCATGGCATTTTTAGCTTCGCTGGATGCTTTAAAATCGTTGAACAAAGAACCGAACTTCAACATGAAGGTGATCATGGATTTTGAAGAAGAACTGGGCTCACCTCGCTTGCCCGGTGCCGTCACCAAATACCAGCAAGAACTGAAAGCAGATATGTTCATCATCTTCGATGGTCCGCGACATGTCAGTAATGAGCCAACACTTTCGTTTGGTGCACGCGGCATTTGTGAAGTGACGCTCACCGTTTACGGGCCACGCAGTCCAATGCACAGCGGCAATTATGGTAACTACACTCCCAACCCTGCGATGCGTCTGGCGCAATTGCTCGCATCCATGAAAGATGATGAAGGTCGTGTAACTATACCCGGATTTTACGATGGTATTATTTTGTCCGATGAAGAAAAGAAAACTCTTTCCTTAGTTCCCGATAAGGAAGATGAGATTAAAAAATTCTTAGGTGTGGCCGAGCCGGATAAAATCGGTGCGAATTTTCAGGAATCATTGCAGTACCCAACGCTTAACATTCGCGGCATGCAGGCACTGCACATTGGTGAACAAGCACGTACACTCATTCCCGCGAAGGCCATTGCCGAAATCGACATTCGCCTAGTAAAGTCTTCCGATCCCAATCGATTACTATCGTTGGTGAGAAATCACATTGAATCGAAAGGGTATTATGTTATTGACCGTGAACCGACCGAAGAAGAGCGTATGAAGTATCCACGGATCGCGTCATTCCGCTCATCGGTTTCTTACCTCGCCTTCCAAACTCCATTCAACTCCGAATGTGGCGATTGGCTGACACGCGCCATGCGAAATGCCTTTGGCAAAGATCCGATTAAGATTCGGACAGCCGGTGGTTCCATTCCCATCTCTCCTTTTGTGATTACGTTGGGCATTCCGGCTGTAGCAGTTCCAACCGTCAATGCCGACAACAATCAACATTCAGAGAATGAAAACATTCGGGTCGGAAACTACATTGATGCGGTAAAGACATTTTTAGCCATCATGTTAGAAAAGGTGTAGAATAGACAAGAATCTACAAAGTTTAATTTTCAAAATTCTTCGTTTCCAAATTATCAAATTGGAGCTATCTTGCGCCCGATGGAAAATTTTGTAGTGTCCGCTCGCAAATACAGACCGCTCGGCTTTGCCGAAGTGGTTGGCCAAGAGCACATTACCACCACACTCAAAAATGCCATCGACAATAACAAGCTGGCGCAGGCCTTACTATTCTGCGGCCCCCGTGGTGTTGGTAAAACTACCTGCGCGCGCATTGTGGCCAGAATGATCAACGGCTTTGAAGAAAAAGCCGAAGTCAACTCATTGAACATTTTTGAGTTAGATGCGGCTTCAAACAACTCTGTTGAAGACATTCGAAATCTAATCGATCAGGTTCGCTACCCGCCTCAATTCGGAAAGTTTAAAGTGTACATCATTGACGAGGTGCACATGCTCTCGAATTCGGCTTTCAATGCGTTTTTGAAAACATTGGAGGAGCCACCTCCCTATGCCATTTTCATTTTGGCGACTACTGAAAAGCACAAAGTGATACCGACTATACTGTCGCGTTGCCAGATCTTTGACTTCAATCGCATTCAGATTTCGGATATTGCGCGGCAGCTCAAAAAGGTAGCGGAGCAGGAGAAGATTGCTGTAGAAGAAGAAGCACTGCATTTGATTGCCCAAAAGGCAGATGGCGCTTTGCGCGATGGTCTCTCCATCTTCGACTTGATGGTAACATTCTCGTCCGGTAAAGCCGTTACCTTCAAAGATGTTATCAACAATCTGCATATTCTCGACTACGATTATTATTTCAAAGTAGTGGACGGATTGCTAGCTGAAAATCCATCGCAACCATTGCTCTTGCTGGACGAAATCTTACGTAAAGGATTTGATGGTCATAATTTTATTGTGGGATTGAGCGAGCACATTCGCAACCTGATTGTATCGCAGGATGCGCGCACCGTGCATTTGATGGAAGTGCCGGACTCGACAAAGAAAAAGTATCTGGAGCAATCTCAAGCTTCATCACCCTCGCTCCTCCTCTCGTGGCTCAACCTGTCCAACCAATGCGACATCAACTATAAGAGCAGTAAAAATCAACGCCTCACAGTTGAATTGGCATTGATGAAAATGGCGCATGTCAATGCTGTTTTCAAAGGCAATCCTGCTTCCACCCCGGAAGCGGTAAAAAAAAAATTGAGCTAACATCTGAATCAGCCTCTCCTGAGGTAAAACCTGCCTCAGTTCCTGTTCAAGAGCCTGCTTCCATTTCAAATGAAGTGAAGGTACCTACTCATGCCGTAGTCGTATCCGAACCGCCACCTATTCCTGTAAAGGAATCGGCTAAGCCAAAAACCACCATTAATCTTGGTTCTATTTTTAAACCAGCTGCTAAGACCGAAGAGAAACAAGCAGAAGTTCGCACACCGATTGTCGATAAACCATTTCAGGCGGATGACATCAGGCGCGTTTGGAAAGAGTATGCCGAGTTACGAAAAGATCAAGTGGCCGAATATCACTTGCTGAATCAACAATTCGACATACGAGGGAATGAGGTGCTGATTTACATGACCAATCCCATTGAGGAACCGCTGCTGGCAAACATGAAGGCAGATTTGGTGGGATACCTTCGGGAAAGACTCAGCAACAGCACCATTCAAGTTAAAGGTGAGTTACGAATAGCAGAAGGAAAACAGCGAATGGCCTATACCAACAAGGAAAAATTTGACGCTCTGCTCGATCGAAACCCGTTGCTCCGTGAGTTGAAAGATCGGTTTGCACTGGATGCCGATTTCTAGTTTTTCTTCCAGCCTGTAATAACCATTCGGGCCGTTTTTCCGTTTAAATAGCAAAGCTCCATTGACCCAATGAACAAGCTGTCATCATATGTAAGGCAAGGACTTCTGATTGCGATCAGTGCTTTAGTGGCTCTTCAAGGAATTGACGCCCAGCGATTCATTTCCATAGAAAAAGAGCTAACTGAAATGGCCGAGGAGGTATATGATCCACTGGAGGTAAGTATTGCGGAAGCAAAAAAGACGAACCTATCTAAGGTTAAAAGACCTTTCAACGGCTTTCTTCATAGCCAAACGACAGTTACCAAGATCGTTAAAAATACCAGCTCCGAATCACCTCTGCAGTATATCCCTAAATTGCATCTGCGCAACAGGGTCTTTCTGATTTAACCTTTACACACATTTCTTTTACTGGTCTTTTTCCAAGACCAATGTGCGTCTGAACTTTTCGATGTTCAGTCGTAGCGTCAAGCAGAGTTTCCATAATTATTCAAATTACTGAATCCTATGAAGGCAAAATTGTCGATGCTCGACTATTGTAAAAAAATATTGAGTTGTGTGAGTTTTGATAAGCGATTATTCAGAAAGGAATACCGAAAGTCAATTGCATGGCTCAGCCCTGTTGAAGCGAAACTGCTGAAACAGTGGATTCGCAACAATTCATTATTACCCAACTAGAAAAACTTAAATCCAATTATATGAAACGCAGTGTCATTGTTATTGCTTGTTGTATTCTCATTTCTTCCTGCACCGTGGTGCGTCAGGGCGAAGTAGGTGTAAAGCGGAAGTTGGGAAAATTAAGCCCGCAGATTAAAGAGCCGGGCGTGATCGCCTTCAATCCATTTGTTTCGAGAGTTATTAAAATGCCGATCCGCACGATGAATATGGAGATCAATGCGAATCTCCCTTCAAAGGAAGGATTAAACGTGGTGGCTACGATTTCGATTCTCTATCGGATGCAAGGTGCCAAGGCACCATTTATCATTGAGACGATTGGTGTGGGCAATGAAGTAAATGTAATCTCCAGCGTGTTTCGCTCATCAGCTGCCGATGTCTGCTCACGCTTCTTTGCCAAAGATATGCACTCAGCACAACGGGCTGCGATTGAAAAAGAGATCACTGAGCAAATGTCAAAGATTCTGGTGCCACGTGGCTTTGAAATCGAAGCGGTACTTCTAAAAAATATTCAGCTACCCGCTGGTTTGGCCAGAGCGGTTGAAGAAAAGTTAGAAGCAGAACAACAAGCCCAACGCATGGAGTTTTTATTGGATCGTGAGAAGAGAGAAGCGCAACGCAAAATCATTGAAGCCGAAGGTATCCGTGATTCTCAGAAAATCATTTCAGAAGGATTGACCAAACCAATCATCGAATGGCAGACCATTGAAGCATTTCGCGAACTGGCGAAATCTCCGAACACAAAAATGATTGTGACAGATGGCAAAACGCCCCTGCTGATTAACCCGAACGATAAATAATGATTCGTCACCAAAGAAAGGAGTAGACATGCTACTCCTTTCTCAAACTACCCAAACAACCATGAGAACCACCCTATCCTTTCTTTGTGCTTTAATGGTCTTTCCTTTTTTGGTTTGCCCTGCAAATGCACAAACACCCGTTTCGAAGAGAGAATATAAATCCTTGCAGGAAGCTTATGAACAACGGGAGACGGCCACATGGCTGGACCTGAGTCGGAAAGGAATGACTGTATTGCCGGATTCGCTTTTTGAGTTGGTCAGCTTACACTATTTGGATCTAAGCCGCAATCAACTGACTTCCATTCCACCCCGCATTAAGAAACTAACCAAGCTCAAGTATCTGGTACTTTCGCACAACCAATTAAAAACACTGCCTGCAGAGTTTAACGGACTGCTGCTGCTACAAAGTCTTTATTTAGATCACAACCCTAATCTGGAGATTAATCAGATTCTTCAAGTGCTTACCGATTTACCGGCATTAAAGATGTTGTGCATAGCCGGAGACAATATTTCGGTAGTGCCACAAAGTATTGCCAAAATAAAGCAACTGGAAACGATTGACTTTTCAGACAACCTAATTTCTACTTTACCCGATCAGCTTCCGGAGTTGAAGCGCTTAAAAGTGCTCTATATCAATAACGATGCTTACTTCAATCTAGAGCAAAACATTCGTTTAATCGCCCAAATTAAAAGTTTGAAAGAACTACACGTGGAGAATGATGGCCTCACGCAGGTGCCAGCGAATATTGGAGAATTGAAACAGATTGAATATCTATTTATGGTAGGAAATAAAATCAAAGCATTGCCTCCGGAAATCGGGCAGATGAAACACCTGCGGTTTCTGGATCTATCTGAAAACCCGCTACCTCCCCGAATGTATGACGAGCGTGTATTAGATCCGAAAGTGATCATTCGGTTGAGCAAGGGAAACTAACCGAATTAGTTAATCCTACTTGTTATTGATCGATAAGTAAAAAGTCCTAACCCATCTGAAATTGAAAAACACCATGAAACTACCTAATCCAAACGTAACTTGGCTTATCCTCTGCTTGACGCTTCAAGTGTCTACAAACATCTCTGCCCAACAAGCGATTGTGGTTGACTATGAAAAGGCTAAAATAAATCTGCAACGGGAGCGTGAAAAAATATTTATTGATGCCTTACAACTCTCTGTTACGCAGGCTACCGTTTTCCATCCGATATATGTTCAATTTAATCAGGAAAAGCGCCTGCTCGATGACCTATTGATTTCACTTTTCGTAAACTATGGAAGCAACTATCATCAACTCAACGAAAAGGTGATGAGTGAGTTTGTCAAGCAATCCGAAGAATACCAACGAAAGGAGCTGGCCGTACGGAAAAAATATTACAAGATTATCAGCAAGGCAATCTCGGTGGAAACCGGATCTCAGTTTTATGAAGTGGACGATTTCATATCCACCAGCTTGCGATTGAGCGTGCTTACCGGGTTGCCATTTACCGGACGAATTTCCAACGAACAAATGATGCGCTAGTCCATATTTCACAAATCAACACATATACACCCCCTTTACTTATGACTGATCAAACTTTGTTATGGATTCTCTTTAATCTTTTTGTGCTGGCCATACTGGCTCTTGACTTAGGTGTTTTTCACCGCAAGTCACACGAGGTTTCTGTGCGTGAAGCCCTTACCTGGACGTGCGTGTGGATAACACTGGCGATGCTCTTTAATTTGTTTATCTACTATTATTTCGATCAGGCGAAAGCCTTGGAATTTTTTACTGGCTATGTGATTGAAAAGTCGCTCAGCGTTGACAACATATTCGTCATCATACTCATCTTTTCATATTTCAAAGTGCCGCCTGCCTACCAGCATAAGGTTTTGTTTTGGGGCATATTAGGTGCATTAGTGATGCGCATTGTTTTTATTTTAACTGGTGTGGAATTGATTCATCGGTTTCACTGGTTGATTTACATTTTTGGAGGCTTTCTAATTTTCACCGGCATCCGAATGCTCACCTCGGGTGACATTAAAATTGAACCCGAAAAAAATCCAGTGGTTCGTTTGGCCCGTAAGGTATTTCCGGTTACAACCTCTTTTGAAGGAGATCGCTTTTTTACCAAAAAGGAAGGAAAAAATTGGGCAACGCCTTTATTCTTAGTAGTGATCTTAATCGAAACAACCGATCTTATCTTTGCGGTAGATTCCATACCGGCTATTCTGGCTATTTCCGATGATCCATTCATCGTTTACACCTCCAACGTTTTTGCCATTCTCGGCTTACGCTCACTCTATTTTGCGTTGGCAGGCATCGAACAATACTTCAGGTATTTAAAGTATGGACTTTCCGCCATTCTAGTTTTTGTAGGCACGAAAATGTGTATGTCTGACTTCTTCAAGATTCCTACAGAAGTGTCCCTGATTTTAATTGGGTTTATCCTAATGATTGCGATGATCAGCTCTCGAATCTTTCCAAATCCAAATGAAAAAAATGAGCCTAACCGATCCTAACGGCACTGTGGGCAAAAGTGTACCAAAACCTTTCCCAAACGGAAGTAACCGAAATCGATTTAGTAAGGCGTAAATTTAAAGCCCAGTCTATGCTCAATCTTGAAATGTAAGCCCAGTAGGTAACATCAACACATTCCTTTGGTTTGCTCTGAGAGTCAATCCGTTTCATCTAAAATGAGGGTAACTTTGGTAAAATAAAAAGCCGAACAGTTTATTGGATAGAAAAAATGTGTTAAAATTGAACGTTAAACCTTAAAACCATGAAATTGACCCGTCTTAGTTACTATCTACTTGCGCTGACAACGGCCTGCTTTCTGGGCTCTTGCGGCTCTTCCTCAAAAGATTCCAGCCAAAATGCTGAAGAATTTAATCAAGCAGAAGAATCATTAAAAGACCAAATCCAGGATGTGGTCTACAACATACCATCTCCTTCCGAAATACCTTACTTATTACAGCAAACGGGTGCTGAGTTCAACCAAGGCTTAGTGAACGATCGCAAGAAAGTAGATCAATATCTTACCCGTAACGACAAAGCAGCTCTCAATTTAGGAGTTTATGCTGCCGACATCGGTTATTTGAGCTCATACGACAAGACACAAGAGGCCATCGACTATCTGAATTCGGCTAAGAAATTGGCTGATAATCTGGGCATTATCGGTTCTTTTGATGGCGATGTATTGAAGCAATTCGAAGCTAACATCTCTAACAAAGATTCATTGGCTTCTTTGTTGAACAAATCCGTTCAAAAAACTGATAAGTATTTGAAAGACGACAGTCGCAACAAACTTGCTGCGCTGATGATCACCGGTTCATTCATTGAAGGTTTATCGATTTCTACCGGTTTGATCAAAACTTATCCTAAAGATCTTTTGAAAGACGATCAACGTAATTTGGTTTTAACTCCTTTGATGCGCGTTATCTTAGAGCAGGAGAAATCAGTGGATGAACTTGTAAAAATGCTTAGCACTGTTGAGCAATCAGACCCGATTACGACTATTCAGGCGGACCTGACTGCATTGCAAGCCAGCTACCGTGCCCTGAATATCGATGAGCAAATCAAAAACAACCGTTCTGATATGGTTCTTTCTGACAAAAATCTGATCGAGATTACCAAGATTGTAGAAAAAATGAGAAAGGGAATTGTGGAATAATCTACTTTACCTGATTTGATAAGAGGGATTGGCAAAAACCAATCCCTTTTTTATTTTAACAAGCGTTGGTTGTTTACTACATTTAGACTCAAAGCCAAATCCCTATGAGCGAACCTGTACTCAAAGCCATCATGCGTTTGTTTGCCTTGGTGGCCAAAGAAGATACCGTTACCGAACAAGAGCGAAATCACATCAAACATTTTCTATCTGACCATCTTAGTCAAAAGTCGATGGAAACCCACCTTCGCTTATTTGACGAATATGCTCGCGAAACATCAGACGCGCTTTCTGCCGCCCAACAACAAGAATCGATTCAACGTATTTGCACGGACATCAATCGGGAAGTTGAGTCAAAGCAAAAAGCAGTGATCATGGTCGAACTAATGAGCCTGATCATGGCAGATGGCTCCATTTCTACGACCGAGCAAAACCTCTCCCACTCCATTGCCAAAGCATTCAACGTAAGTGATGAGGATGCTTCGCTGATGCGACTCTTCATTGAGGTTAAGTCTCCTCAGGCTTTCGCAGATAAGCCCATCCTCTTTATTCATTCAGGACCCGCTCAGCCTTCTACCAAAGCCATTTTAAGAAGTGAATTGGATGGATTTATCGCGGTACTCTATTTAAAAAGTTCGAACATTTTCTTTTTCAAATACATCGGTAAATCCGATGTGTATTTGAATGGCGTTCCGCAAAAACCGGGTAACATCAATGTGCTGGCTACGGGCAGCATTTTACGTTGGGGAGCAGCCGAGCCGATTTACTACGGAGAGTTACTCAATCATTTCAAACAACAGTCGACCGGCACCCGCACCAGTTTTGAAGCCCATAAAATCTCTTATAAATTCAAAACCGGTAAACTTGGCTTGCGCGAGGTAACGGTGATGGAAGAATCGGGTAACCTGGTAGCCTTGATGGGTGCCAGTGGTGCCGGAAAGTCTACTCTGTTGCACGTTTTAAATGGCACCGAGAAGCCTTCGAGTGGCAAAGTGCTCATCAATGGTATCGACATCCATAACAATCCTGAAAAGATAGAAGGGGTAATTGGTTTTGTACCGCAGGATGACTTGCTGATTGAAGACCTGACCGTTTATCAGAATCTCTACTTTGCTGCGAAACTTTGCTTCAGCCACTTATCTGAAACAGAAATCGACCAATTAGTCATACACACGCTGGATGATTTGGGGTTAACACAAACCAAAGATCTGAAGGTAGGATCGCCATTGCAAAAAACGATTAGCGGTGGCCAGCGCAAGCGACTGAACATTGGTCTGGAGCTGTTGCGCGAACCCGCTGTACTCTTTGTCGATGAGCCCACATCCGGCTTATCCTCACGCGATTCGGAAAACATCATCGATTTACTGAAAGAGCTTTCGTTGAAAGGCAAATTAGTGTTTGCTGTGATTCATCAACCTTCCTCTGATATCTTCAAGATGTTTGATAAGCTGGTGATTTTAGATACCGGTGGTTATCAAATTTATTACGGCAATCCGGTAGATGCCATTACTTATTTCCGCAAGAACATCAACCTGGTTAACAGTGACCAAGGCGAATGTCATGCCTGTGGAAATGTAAATCCGGAGCAAATCTTCAACATCATTGAAACGAAAGTGATCAATGAGTTTGGCGATTTTACCAATGAACGGAAGTTTACCCCCGAGCAATGGAATGAAGTATTCGTGAGCAAGATCAAGTTGCCGGAAGTGGCCACATCTAAAGATCAGCCCCACTCTACTTTGCGCATTCCCAAATGGTTTAAGCAAACTCATCTGTTTTCGATGCGTGATTTGCTTTCTAAACTAAGCAACAAGCAATATCTTTTTATCAATTTACTGGAAGCACCTCTGTTGGCATTCATTCTCGCCTTTATCGTACGCTACTACAATGTGGACGATCCGTTTAAAGAAGGATATGTATTCAGCAAAAACCTGAACATGCCTGCACATTTGTTTATGAGTGTGATTGTAGCACTCTTTATGGGCTTAACCGTGAGTGCTGAAGAAATCATTCGCGATCGCAAAATCTTAAAGCGTGAAAAATTCCTGCACCTCAACCGCAGCAGCTATATCTTCTCCAAGATTTCCATTTTGTTTATGATCTCGGCCATTCAAACCGCTCTTTTTGTGGTAGTGGCTAATTTCATTTTGGAAATCCATGGCATGTTTCTCATTCACTGGGGCATATTGTTTACGGTTTCATGTTTCGCCAATCTATTAGGACTGAATATTTCATCCGCATTCAATTCGGCTGTGACCATCTACATCCTCATCCCTATTTTACTCATTCCTCAGTTAATTTTGAGCGGTGTGGTGGTGAAGTTCGATAAACTTAATCCCATTATTGGTAATACGGCAACCGTTCCATTGGTAGGCGATTTGATGGCCTCGCGATGGGCGTTTGAAGCCGCTATGGTCAGTCAATACAAAGACAATGAGTTCGAACAGAATTTCTATATGTACGACAAAGCCATGGCGGAAGCGGACTACAAGAAAATCTACTTAATACCCGAATTGGAAACGCGATTGGATTTTATCAATCTCCATTTCAAGAATACCGATCCGCTTATTAAAAAAGAGGTTAACGATAAGATCAATCTATTGCATAACGCCATAGTTTCCGAGCAAGAAGAAATTGAAGCTAAGCAAACCAAATACCGGATTACATTCGATGGAATTGAAAACGTTCATCCGGACCGGTTTGACTCCACTACCTATCAGAAGGTGCTAACCTATTTAGAAACACTCAAGAAATTCTATATCTCGCGATACAACAATGCGGATAAAGAAAAGGATAAAAAGATTTCTCGGATGACAGACACTGCCGAAAAAGAAAAAGAATTCGAGAAATTTAGAAATTCATATCAGAATGAAGCCATTACCGAGTTGGTACGAAATACGATGGAAACCAATCGCGTAATTGAAAAGGATGGCAAGCTCATTCAAAAAATTTACCCGATCTATAAAGATCCCGATCCGGATCACATCGTAGATTTTGATGCACAGTTTTACATGCCTGCGAAACACTTCCTCAATCAAAACATTGATACGTTGTTTTTCAATATTGGAGTAATCTGGTCAATGACACTGGTGCTGGCTCTCACCTTATACTGGGAGATTTTACGAAAAGTGATTGAAGGAATTGGTAACATTTCCAGCCCGCTGGAGAAGAGAATGTAATTCATGTTTTTTCTATTATCGAAAACGCTTAGTTACTTAATAGCTCCGGTCGTTTTTATTACCATTTTATTGGTAATAGGTGCCACGCTTCGAAACCTCCGTTGGCGAAGACGTTGTCTCATCACCGCCATTGCGCTATTGTTGTTTCTGAGCAATGGATTTATCGTTAATGAAGCAGCTAAGTTGTGGGAACTACCCGCTACTCCGATCCATTCGATCCAAAAAAAATATCAATACGGGATTGTACTAACCGGTGTAACTAAGCTAAACATGGAGCCTGCCGATCGGGTCTATTTTAGCCGCGGAGCCGATCGATTTACCCATACCTTTCAACTGTATAAAATGGGTATCATTTCAAAAATAATCATCTCCGGAGGAAGTGGGCATTTGACGAAAGTGCGCACGCAAGAGGCGGATGATTTAGCCAATGCCTTCCGAATGTTTGGCGTTCCCGAAGAGGATATCTTAATTGAAAACAAATCCAAAAACACCTACGAATCTGCACAGGAAATTAAGCGCCTGTTTGGCGATCAGGTGCATTCCAACAATTCATTGTTGATTACCTCCGCCTTTCACATGAGGCGCTCTCGAGCATGTTTTGCCAAAGCCGGTTTTTCGCTGGATACCTTTAGTACTGATTTTATATCACATCCCCGAAAAGTGACTATCGATGCGCTGTTGATTCCGCAGGTAGAAGCACTCGTGAATTGGCAGATTTTATTCCATGAATGGGCAGGAATGATTGCCTATCGCCTGGCTGGTTATATCTGAGAAGAAAATAATTTTTAACTAACTGAAACCTTTATCGTATTTTTACGATTAATAGAATATGGGACTCACTAAAACCAAGGAATTCACCAAAACGCAAAACGAAATCGCTGCGATGGCCAAAGCACTGGCACATCCGGCTCGCATCGCTATCCTTCAATTCTTAGCGAAGCAGAAGTCGTGTGTGTGTGGTGACATCGTAGAAGAACTTCCCTTGGCGCAGTCCACCGTTTCACAGCACTTAAAAGAACTCAAAAGTGTAGGCCTTATCAAAGGAGAAATTGAAGGACCTGCTGTTTGCTATTGCATTGACCTAAAAGCGCTTTCTAAGATCAAATCAATTTTCGGAGAGTTGTTTACAGAAGTAGAACAAAACACCTGCTGCTAAAATTTTTTACCCTTATTAATCGCAATAATACGATAAAACAATTTAACTTTATAACTATGGAAACCATGAAGACCAGCGAAGAGCTAAAGGAACTTGTAAAATCCACCTACACGAAAGTGGCGGCCCAATCCAAAGATGAAAACGCAGCCAGTTGTTGTGGAGCAACCGGATGTTCTACGATCGATACCGCAGTGATGGCGGAAGATTATTCAAAGCTAAGTGGTTATGCTCCTGAGGCTGATTTAGGTCTTGGATGCGGTTTGCCTACCGAATTTGCCTTATTGAAAGAAGGTCAGACTGTTTTAGATCTTGGCTCTGGAGCCGGCAACGATGCGTTTGTAGCTCGCTCAGTGGTGGGAAGCACAGGCCGCGTGATTGGTCTCGACTTTACAGAAGCCATGATTCGCAAAGCGCGGATCAATGCGGATAAACTCGGTTACAACAATGTAGAATTCCGCCAAGGTGACATTGAAGAAATGCCTATTGGTGATAACTCAGTAGACGTGATTGTGAGCAACTGCGTATTGAACTTAGTGCCTGATAAAGCGAAGGCGTTTCAAGAAATGTACCGCGTAATGAAAGACGGTGGTCACTTTAGTGTTTCAGATATCGTATTAGTGGGTCCGCTTCCACGTAGCCTGCAAAAGCAAGCCGAATTATACGCGGGTTGTGTATCAGGGGCTATTCAGAAAGACGAATATCTTGAATTGGTCAAGCAAGCCGGATTTACCGAAGTTACCATTCAACGCGAGAAAAAAATTAACCTGCCGGATGATTTACTGAACGAATACCTTACGCCCGGTGAAATCGAAGCTTTGAAAAAAGTAAATGGCGGCATTTACAGTATCACACTATTCGGTAAGAAAGCCGGAGAAACGAAATCTGCAACAACTACCGAAACAAAGGCCAAAACGTGCTGCGGACCGGAGTGCTGTAACTAAAAAGCCACTATGCAATCTTACCAAGTCACTCAACTAAAATCACTCACAGATCTGCAGGCATTTTTGCAGGTCAACCAACTGCCCTTTGCCGATGTGCAATTAGCCAACAGCTTTTATCTGCTGTACGAGCAGGATGGCGAACTGATCGGCTCGGTTGGTTTAGAATGGTACGATGAACATGCCCTCTTGCGTTCTGTAGCCATCGCTGAAAAGTGGCGGGGAAAGGGACTCGGAAAAAAATTGGTAGCAGATGCTTTGAAGGCAGCAACAAAAGAAAAGAAGGAGGGCGTGTTTCTATTAACAGAGACTGCCGCTCCTTTTTTCCTGCACTTAGGCTTCACTGATTTCGATCGTCAGCAGACACCCATGGCAATCCAATCTTCCAGTGAATTCAGTCACGTATGTCCATCATCGGCACGACTCATGTTTGCGCGATTAACCTAAATTCTATTAACTCAAATCCATCAATTCTCTCAACCTGCTTATGAAGAAAAAAGTACTCGTTCTCTGCACCGGCAATTCATGCCGCAGTCAAATTGCTCACGGCTACCTGGCCCACTTCGGGGGCAATCAAGTAGAAGTATACAGTGCCGGCATTGAAACACACGGAGTCAATCCCCGCGCGATTGCCACCATGCGCGAAGACGGGATTGACATATCGCACCATACTTCCAATAATGTGAATGAATACGCGCAGATGGAGTTTGATTATGTGATCACCGTGTGCGATAACGCGAAAGAAAACTGTCCTTATTTTCCCGCCAAGGTAAAAATGTTGCACCACAATTTTCCCGATCCGGCTAAAGCCAAAGGCACAGAAGAAGAAATCACGGCTGAGTTCAAACGGGTGCGCCAGATGATCAAAGAATACAGTCAAAATTTTATTAATCAGTACATCGCGTAAAGCATAGGAGCCAATATCCTTAGTTGTTAACTTGCAGGTGATATTATCCTGTAATGAAAACAAATAAGTACTTCGTAATCGATTTCGATAGCACTTTTACCAAAGTAGAGGCCTTTGATGTATTGGCCGAAATTATCGTTAAGGAACACCCCCAGGCTCAGTCGATCAAAAAACAGATCGAAGAGATCACCAACCTGGGCATGGAGGGTAAACTCTCGTTGCGCGAGTCGATTGAAAAGAGGCTAGCTATTTTGAAGCCGGAAAAGCGTCATCTGCCGGCCCTCATCAAACAGTTGAAAACCGTAGTGTCTGAGTCTTTCAAACGCAACAAAGATTTTTTCACCACCTATGCCGATAACATCTTTATTGTATCGAACGGGTTCAAAGAATTTATTGAACCGGTAGTGACCGAATTTGGTATCAAGAAAGAAAATATTTTTGCCAACGAGTTTGTGTTTGACGAAGCGGACAAGGTAATTGGCTTCGAATTAGATAATCCGCTTTCTTCCAACAACGGAAAAGTAGAACAACTGAAGCGCCTCAATCTCAATGGCGATGTGTACGTGATTGGTGATGGCTACACCGACTACGAAATAAAACATGCCGGCCTGGCCAATAAGTTTTTTGCCTTTACGGAAAACGTAGAACGCGAAAGTGTGTTATCCCGTGCCGACCACGTGGCACCGAGCCTCGATGAATTTTTATATTTGAACAAATTGAATACCGCTATCTCCTACCCCAAAAATAGAATTCATGTTTTGTTGCTCGAAGGTGTGCACCCGGTAGCGATTGAATTGATGAAGGCCGAAGGCTTTCAGGTGGAGACTTATCCGGCCGGATTGGACGAAGATGAACTTTGCGAGAAAATTAAAAACGTATCCGTTCTCGGCATCCGGTCCAAAACACAAGTAAGTGCTAAAGTGCTTGAGAATGCCAACCGCCTGATGGTGATCGGAGCTTTTTGCATCGGCACCAACCAAATCGATCTGAAGGCTGCGACCAAAAAAGGAGTAGCCGTATTCAACGCACCGTTCAGCAACACCCGCTCGGTAGTAGAGTTGGCGATTGCCGAAATGATCTTGTTGATGCGCAACATTCCGGATAAGTCCAACAAAATGCACCAGGGCAAATGGGACAAATCTGCGAAAGGAAGTTTCGAAATACGTGGAAAGAAGTTAGGGATCATTGGTTATGGAAACATAGGCGCACAACTTTCGGTGTTGGCCGAAAACATGGGGATGAAAATCTTCTATTACGACAAAGAAGAAAAACTCGCACTGGGTAATGCCACCAAATGCAAGTCGCTGAAAGAGTTGTTGGCATTAGCGGACGTGATCACGCTGCATGTGGATGGCAAAGAATCCAACACTAACCTGATTGGCAGCGAAGAATTTAAGCTGATGAAGAAAGGCGTCATCTTCCTCAACCTCAGTCGCGGGCATGTGGTAGATGTAAAAGCGTTGCGAGAAAGTATTTTGAATGGAACGGTAGCGGGTTGCTCGGTTGATGTATTCCCCTACGAGCCCATCAGCAACGATGAAGAGTTTGTATCGGAACTGCGTGGACTACCCAACACGATTTTGACGCCTCACATTGGCGGCAGTACGTTGGAGGCCCAGGAAAACATCGGCAACTTTGTTCCTAATAAGATGATGGACTACATCAACACGGGAAGCACCAGCAACAGTGTGAATTTCCCGAACCTGACTTTGCCCACGTTAGAGAATGCACACCGTTTGATCCACATTCACAACAACGTGCCGGGTATCTTGGCGAAAATCAATAAAGTATTAGCTGATAATGAGATCAACATTGCCGGTCAATATTTAAAGACCAACGAGCACATTGGTTACGTAATTACCGACATCAATAAAGAGTACAACAAAGAAGTGATCAAGCAACTGCGCGCTATCGAAAACACGATTAAGTTCCGGATATTGTATTGATTAGATCAACAGGCTTTGGCGAATTCAAAGCATGGAATAAAAATATAAAACCCACTGAATTTGGTGGTGGTTTCTGAACCCCATAAAAGACAAGTTTTGGGCTGCTTTCTGGCCGCGATCTTCCACTGTTAACCTGCTTTTTGGGCGAGGTCACGCGTAAACGCGTGATGAGGCCTGATTTTGTCCTAAAGCTTTACCCGGTATTGTATAATTGTTAGGTTCAGCAAACGTGTCCCAAATCCAAGTGGGAATTATGATACAAACGTACTAAATGTTGGCGGCTATCAAACCATAATCCAAAAAATTTACAAAGCCGAAACAATCGAATGCAATGGCTGTTGTCGATTGCACGAACGCAGCTCCTGAAAATATAAGGTAGAAATACAGCGAATTGTATGCTTTGCCAATGTTTGAATTTATCTTGCTGCAAATTTGAATGGCATGAACGTGAATTTTACACCCGGACCTTCACAACTTTTCTATACCGTGGCCGATCACGCCAAGGTGGCTTTTAAAGAAGGCATCCCGTCCATTTCACATCGCAGCAAAAAGTTTGAGAGCATCTTTCAAAAGGCTACCGATGGATTGAAAGAACTACTGGGTGTGCCATCGGACTATGCTATTTTCTTTACCTCCTCCGCCACCGAAATCTGGGAGAAATCCATTCAGAATTTAGTAGAAACTTCCAGCGTGCATTTTGTGAATGGCGCGTTCTCCAATCGCTATTTTGAAATTGCCACCCAGTTGGGCAAGAAGGCCGTGAAGATCGAAGTTCCCCTAGGACAAAACTTCGCATCTGTGGCCATCGAAAACTACGCTTCCGAATTGATTGCCATCACTCAAAATGAAACGAGCACGGGTGTCTCGATCACGAATGCTTTTATTCAAGAAGTGCGCGCCAAAAATCCGGAGGCCATCATCGCCATTGATGCCGTTTCTTCATTACCCTACCCTGCTTTGGATTACACGCAGGCAGATACTGTTTTCTTTTCCGTACAGAAAGGATTTGGTTTACCCGCAGGATTAGGCGTGTGGATGGTTAACCCGAAATGTATTGCCAAAGCCGAGAGTCTGCAAAAGAAAGGAATCTCCATTGGCTCTTACCATAATATTCCGACATTATTATTGAACGCCCAAAAAAATCAAACCACCGAAACACCCAACGTGCTCGGGATTTATTTGCTCAGCTGTGTGGTGGAAGATTTTCTGCGCATTGGCATCAAAAAGATTCGGCAGGAAACCGACTATAAAGCGGCTATTCTCTACCAGGCATTGACAAATCATTCATGTATCAAACCATTCGTTACTGATCCTACTGCGCAATCAAAAACAGTAATTGTAGCCGATGCCGGAGAACATACTTCACGACTCAGCGAGTTTCTGGCAACGCGTGGTTTGTATGCAGGTGATGGCTATGGACAATTAAAAAAATCACAGTTGCGTTTCGCCAACTTCCCCGCTCATTCCAAAGAGCAATTTGAATTGTTGGTAGATTTGATTGGGGAGTTTAGGTAGTATTCGAAACACAAACGAATCAAAATAGAAAGACTTAATTTTTAGAGAGCACGGAAGTAACTGTCAAGTAGGCAAGGGCATTTCAGCCCAAGCCTCTCACAGAACCGTACGTGAAGT
>PJQF01000155.1_pt1 | contig 38624 bp, 38 predicted proteins | sample 1503741 | NCBI WGS metagenome assembly PJQF01 (sample SAMN07775949, study PRJNA414020) | Biofilm metagenome, whole genome shotgun sequencing project. | isolation source: biomolecule (vanillin) treated reverse osmosis membrane biofilm | place: India: Nagpur | collected 2017-03-21 | reverse complement strand
GATCGGTTCCGTGAGTGCCATGGTGCCCTGCCATTTGCCGGCAAAGATGTTGGGAACGAATGTGTTGATTTGTTCTTCGGTGCCGAAGCTGGTGATCAACGCGGCCGAGCCTGCCGATAGGCTGAAGTATCCCTGGCAACTGTTGTTGGCCGCCATGAAAATATGCTGAGCGGTGTTGAAGATCATCATGGGAAGTTGCATTCCACCGTGATCGAACGAGGCGCCACCGCCAATCCATCCGTTTTCCGCTGCCTGATGGATAATGGTTTTTAATTGCGGATGTGTCTTTACGCCACCATTACCATCATAGAGTGCAGGTTGTGCATCCATTTCTTTGAAGTAAGGCGCCATGTCGCGGTCGGCAAGCAACTTGGCTGCTTCAATCATCATCCACGCTTCTTCCCAATTGAGGTGTGCGAAGCGAGGCAATGAAAAGATATCGGTTACTTGATGTACTTCCTGAAGAAGAAACTTATTGTGTTCGATGCTGGTATAGCGGCTCATGGTGGTGGTTGTTACTGGTTGCGGGTTGCTAGTTTTTGGTTTCTGGTTTCTGGTTTCTAGTTGCTAGTTTCTGGTTGCTGGTTTCCTGACTTTCGAATATAAAAAAAGGATTACAAATTTCATTTGATTTGTTCGCGAATCCATTCTGCCACTAAGCCACTAAGGAAATAAGTTTTACTTATACATTGTCAATTGCCCATTTGTCTTCCGATAGCCATCGGAATGTCAACTGTTATGTGATCTGTTCGCGAATCCATTGGGAAACGATGGGTGCGTGGGTGTGAACGATCAAATGACCACCATCCGGAACAGTAAAATCGGCATGACGGAAGGGTAGGAGACGATCGGTGTCGCCATGAATTTGCGCGATTGGCAATGGCTCACTTCGTTTGTTCCATGTGATGATCTGGTGGATTGCCCAACGAAGAAAGTAGGGATCAGTCGCAGACAAAATAGCACGTAGCAGTTCTTTGTCTTCATTTTGGGTAATGCCAAAAATCCAGTCTTGCAATACATTTCCCTTTTTCATCCATTGAATGGGTATCCATTGATGTACAGGCAAATAGCGCAACATTCGAAAGTAAAATGGAATAGCATTTGAATCCCTGGCCGATGAAATCAGGATGACCTTCTCTGTGGCTATTTGCGCGGCTATCTCTGTTGCCATCATACCACCAAACGAAACACCTATCAAAATAGGGTTTGGTGATTTTATTTGAGTTGATAGTCGTTGGGCATAACTCATCATCGTATCATCGGGCAGTGGCTTTATCCATTCGATGTAATGAACTTCATATCCGGATAAATCCAACCGATCAAAGATTCTTTTGTCGGCACCCAACCCGCTGAGTAGGTAAATGGTTTTCAACTGATAGTTAGATGTTGATTTAAGATTTTTGATTTGTGATTTACACGATTGTCAATTGCTTATTTGTCAACTGTCAATTGACTTGTAACCTACCTCGCAGCTCCTCCATCAATCGTCAAACAAATTCCGCTGACGAAAGACGCTTCATCGGAAGCTAAATACAAATAACCATTGGCGATATCATCGGGCATACCCCACTTACCTACGGGTATGTGTGCGAGACTTTGTTTGCGCACTTCCTCGGGCATCGCATCGGTCATCGCGGTTTGGATGAAACCGGGCGCAATGCAATTAGCCGTAATACCAAAGCGGCCTAACTCCAAAGCCCACACTTTGGTCATGCCGATGATCGCGGACTTGGTTGCCACATAGTTGGTTTGTCCGTAGTTGCCACGAATCGCCACATTGGAAGAAGCCGAAACAATGCGTCCGTAGTTCTGGTCTTTCATAATGGGCACCACCGCTTGCGTGCAGTTGAATACACCGGTCAGGTTGACGGAGATGACATCATCCCACTCTTGCTTCGACATCTTTAGCAGCGTGCGATCTTTGGTGATGCCTGCATTGTTGATCAGAATGTCGATGCGACCGAAATGTTTTTTAGCTTCTGCGACTGCCGCGTTCACTGCTTCCTGATCGGCCACCGATACTTTTTGAAAGAGTGCTGCCGCTCCATCGCGAATCAAATCATTCACTACTTGTTGCCCTTTGTCGGTGACATCCCACAGAATAATTTTTGCTCCGTCTTTGGCAAAACGTTTCGCGGTAGCGAGACCAATTCCATTAGCTCCTCCGGTGATTAATGCTACTTTATCTTTTAATCGCATGGCTTTTGCTGGTTACTGGTTTCTTGTTTCTTGTTTCTGGATACACGATTGTCAATTGCTCGTTTGTAAATTGTCAATTAATTCAATACAGTGCTGTCAACAACTCACCTACATATGCTGGTTTAGATTCTCCTTCAATTTCGATTACCGCTTCCATTATCAGTTTGATACCGTTGTTGGGCATGTCTTCGGCTTGCACAATTTTTCCTGTCATACGTATTCTGTTTCCCGACTTCACCGCTACCGGAAATCGTGCTTTGTTTAATCCGTAGTTGATGGACGTAGCTGCGCCTTCAATCGCAATTAATTCATAAAAGAATTTCGCTGCCAGCGACATGGTTAAGTATCCGTGCGCGATTGTCTTGCCTTCCGGCAGAAATTGTTTGGCGCGCTCTACGTCTACGTGAATCCATTGCTTATCTTGGGTCGCATCCGCGAAAGCGCTAATGGTTTCTTGCGTCACAGTAAACCAATCGGTGACACCCAGCGATCGCCCCACATATTTCTTAATGTCTTTGAAGGGTACACGCAAAGGCCTCTCAACGACTGCTGATTTCACCACTTCTACCGGCTTGCTTTCTTTCGCTACAATGGGTTCTTCGATCCAGTCGCCCACTTTCACTACGGCTTTGCCCACCACTTTCCGATCCATCAAATCGTGCAATGCCTGCGGTGCTTCGTTGAGCGAATAGATTTTATGAATATGCTGACGAATGGCTCCACTCTTCATCATACCGAGCAGTTCACCCAGATTCTGTAAACTCTGTTGTGGTTCGCGCTCTGCAAAGCTTCCCCAGAATACGCCCATGATCGCGCAACCTTTTAGCAAGGGAAGATTGGCCGGAAACTGCGGTATCTCTCCGGTGGTAAATCCTACTACCAGATAGCGACCTTTCCACGCGATGGATCGCAATGCCTGCTCGGCCAGTTTGCCGCCCACGGCATCGTAAATGACATCCACACCTTTCTCTTGCGTAATCTCTTTCAGTCGCGCGCGCAAATCTTCTTTGGAATAATCGATGACATGCGTGGCTCCTTTTTCTTTGCAGATGGCAAGCTTCTCAGCGGTTGATGCTGCAGCGATGACAGTCGCACCCATCACTCTGCCCAACTCCACCGCAGCTAAACCTACGCCTCCCGCTGCACCCATCACCAACAAGGTTTCTCCGGCTTTTAGTTGTGCGCGATCTTTCAATGCATGATAGGAGGTGCCGTACGTGTAGAGGGTACACGCGCCATTGATATAATCCATGCCGGGCGGCATCGGGAAAACACGGTTCGCTTTCACAATTACTTTCTCGGCAAAGCCACCCCATCCGCAAAGTGCGACCACGCGATCACCCGCTTTGAGGTGCTTGACTTTGGCACCTACACTTTCAATGATGCCCGATACTTCACCTCCGGGTGCAAAGGGCAAATCGGGTTTAAATTGATATTTGTTTTGAATGATTAAAAGATCGGGGAAGTTGACGCCACAGGCTTTCACCTGAATGCATACTTCACTATCGCCCACAGGCGGCAGAGTGAGTTCGTCTAATACCAGTGAATCGGGGAGACCAAAGTTTTTGCAGATAATTGCCTTCATAAGAATTTGTCGTACCCACAAGATACACTTTTGCGGGTAAAATTCTTACCAATCGGGCTTGCCTTTGTCTTTGGGTTTGGTAGCCTTGCGTTTGTTTTGTTGCAGGTATTGCACCTCCTGATTTTTCATTGCTTCGAGAATCATCTTGGCTTTTTCCTCGCTCATATTCATCTCTTTCAACTTTTCGCTGGAAGGAGGCGGTTGCTTTTGTTCGTCTTTCTTTTTCTGCTCGTCTTCTTTCTCTTGCTGCTCTTTTTCCTTTTGCTCTTTTTCTTTCTCCTCTTTGCTCTTGTCTTTCTGATCTTTCTTATCCTGATCCTTCTTATCCTGGTCCTTCTTTTCCTGATCCTTTTTCTCCTGGTCTTTCTTTTCCTGATCTTTCTTCTGTTGATCTTTTTTGTCTTGTTCTTTCTGATCTTTCTTCTGATCCTTCTCGTCTTTTTTCTGATCGTCTTTCTTATCCTGATCTTTTTTGTCTTTGTTCTTTTCGTCTTGCTTCTTCTTATCTTCCAGTTTCTTCTTCACCACTTCGTAGTTGTAGCGCGCCTCACTGTTTTCGGGAGCAGCTTTCAACGCCTGCTTAAAGTAGTTCAATGCTTCCTCCAGTTTTTCCTGGTTGTTGGCCATCACACCCAGTTGCTGATTGGCTACCGAGCTGATCCGTTTGTTCTGGCTTTGAGTCAGTTGCTGATATGCATTTTGTGCATGCGTAGTATCGTTCAATTGAAAATAGGCATTCGCCAGATTGGCGCGCACTTCCTCTTCATTTACACCCAATGAGTCGATCAGGTACGAATACTTTTGCACAGCGGTTTTAAAGTCGCCCGATAAATAAGCCTTTTTCGCTTCCGCTTTCGCGGAATTGATTTTGCTGATCTTGCCCGGATCGATGAGCAGGAGGGAACCAATCAAAAAGAGATAGACCGTCTTCATCATATCGTTACCGTTCGGATGCTCAATAAAATATCCAATACTAAAAGAACCAAAGCCGCCAGTAGAAAATAGAAATACTGGTTGGCCGATACATCAACCATGCGTGTGTCGCGCAGTTCGCCTTCAATTTTGCTGATGGTGTTGATCAACCGGTTCACATCATTCCGCGACTCGTTGATTTCAAAATATTGTCCATCGGTTTTGCTGGCCAGTGCTTTTAACGAACTGGCATTCAATTTAGATACAATGGTGTTGCCGCGCTGGTCGGTTTTGTATCCGCGGCCGGATTGAATCTGACTGCCGCGGGCGGTGCCGACTCCCAGCGTAAATAGTTTGATGTTATTGTCTTCCACATCGCGGGCCATCTCATCGGTTTCCTCACCAAAGTCTTCGCCATCGCTGATCAGCACAATCACCTTCGACTTCTGTTCGGAGCTGGGCCCTTCTTTCTGTTCAGTCAGTTTCTTCAATGCCATTTTGATAGGCGGGCCAAAGTCCGTGCCACTGCTGGGTACCAGACTGGTGTTCATGGTTTCGATGAAGAGGTTGAGTGCGTTTTGATCGTAGGTGAGGGGGCACTGCATGAACGCCTCGCTGGAGAAGATGATCACCCCCACGCGATCGGAGTTGAAGGCCGCCACGATCTTTTTCATTTCAAACTTGATCTTTTCGAGGCGGGTAGGTTGCACATCAAAGGCATCCATGGACTTGGAGAGATCCACGCAGATCATAATATCCTTGCCTACCGATTTGATTTCACGCTTCGATCCGCCATAGGAGGGGCCCATGATGGCAATGATCACCAACGCGAAGAAGGCGGTGCGGGTAAATAGTTTGATCAAAACGGTATAAAAAGGCGTATGCAGCACCCGGCTGATGCGCCATAGTTTTGCCACATACAGTGCATAGAATAACACAAATAGCCCTACGCCACCCAGCTCTACCCACCCGAAATCTCTAAACCACGTCATGCCACAATTCTTAACAATTACAAAAATATGTTTTTTTGATTAGTCAAATGCAAAATCATTACTTTTCCGATGTTTGAAAAGTAGATTAAGTTTTGATTACCAAGCAACCCGTTTGGAATAGCGGTGCATCTGAAGGACAAATGGTCATTATGAATTGTTTAAAAAAAATAATTAACGGAGTAATAGGTATTAGTTTCTTAATAGTTAGTTGCTCGCCTGATCCGGAGGTAAAAAAGGGATATCCCATTGGCTTTACCCCATTTCCCTATTCTACTACTTCGCTCACCGAGGTAATGGATTTTGTTTACAGCAAGATTAAGACAGACGGCAACTTGGTGGCTCATCATTTTGATGATGGAGTGCCGTGGGCAGAGGCACTGACCGATGCGCCTTTTCCTTCGGCTATGATGGCCGACTGGTCGTATCGCAAAGAACATACCCCTACAGGTCATCAGGTGTATGTTTCGATTACCCCCATTCATCTTTCGCGCAGTGGGTTGGCATCCAACAAAAATGAATCAGGCGGCAATCAGCCGCTTCCATCTCCGTGGAATGGTTATACATTTAACACGCCACAGGTAAAAACGGCTTACCTCAATTATGCGAAGCGCATCGTGGCATATTTCAACCCTCAGTTCTTAGCGATTGGCATAGAATCTAATTTATTGAAGATTAATCAGCCCAGTGAGTGGAGTCACTACATTGAGTTGAATCATTTCGTTTACACGGAATTGAAAAAGCTTTACCCCACGTTACCCATCTTTGTATCGGTTACCGGATTTGATTTGGCGGGCTATACCGATGCGAATGTGACTGATCAAAAAAATGCGCTAAATGATTTACTGGCAGATAGTGATTACTTCGGGTTATCGCTGCATCCACAGTTGAGTTCTTTTCTCGCAAACGAAGTGCCCAGCGAAACCGTACTTCAATCCATTTTGTCGCTTTCAAATAAACCAATTGCTATTTGTGAAACAAGTTATCCGGCACAAGAGGCCACACTGCTAGGTGGCACGGTAGTTTATAATGGAAGTGCCGCCAAGCAAAGACAATTCTTTCAAAATTTGTTTGCCACGTGTGCGCGACACGACACGCGCTTCATGGTAAACTTTATTGTCCGAGATTACGATTTGCTTTGGCAACAGATTGGCGCACCGGACGATTTCAACAAGATCTGGCGCGATACCGGCTTCTATGATGAGAATGGTACAGAGCGCGATGTGATGAAAGTGTGGAGGGGGCATAGGTTTTGAGAGGGGGATGGTTTATTTTGGAGTTCAATTGAAGAAAGATACTATGAGAATGACCTTAATTTCTTTAATAATTCTTCTGTCAATTGGATGCAATAATAAAAGCGCTGATGAATCGGATGACAATAAGAGTTCAATAATTGATACACTATCTAAAAAGACCAAAACATTATTCGAAGAATCAATTGATTTAACAGCAGCTCGCCAAAGGATCAGCGCCACCCAACAGAAACTCCCACCAACTACCGGAGCATTAACTGAACTGCAAACGTTCACCCGACAACTCAATCACTACGACTTATACACTATTGCAACTACAACCGATTATTTGCGGGACTTTCTGCCAAAAGCAAGTGAGGCCGATCAAGATTCAGCTTACCTGCACTTTGTGCAAATGTTCTATAGAGTTATTAATAACCGAACCGATTCACTAAGTCTGAAGTATCCAACCATCATGAAGGTTTTGGAGAAATATGAAAGTAACTCTAGCACTCGTGCATTCGAAGAATATTTGAGTTTATTTGGAGTGGGCTTGTACATGACCGAAGGGATGTTTTATCTCGATGTCTTGCCCGATTATTTTTATTCTATTTTTGACGGACATGTTTCTAAAGGACTGAATGCGTATTTGGAGCAGCGTAGTAAAGAATTGGCTGAAGGCTTTTCGGATGATGCAGGTCTCCGCATTTCTTTTAAACAGGTTTATGAAAGAGTCGTTGCGTGGGAGAATATGATTCAGGAGTATCCTCATTTTGTTATGTCTGCGGATGCAGACTACTACTATAAAACCTATCTGGAAACTTTATTGACGGGCATGGACAACTCTCGCGTGTTTGAGATAGAGAGCGGCAAACTTGATCCGGAAATTCAAAAACTATATGAATCCATTATCCATTCAGATATTGATTCAAAATCAAAAACGATTATCAATGAGTACTATGCTATCTTAACCAAGAATAACTTTAAGTATTCCGAGCAACTGGACGCCTGTATGAAGAAATATGATCTGAGTACGATGTTAGGAGTGCAGCCGCATACGCGATGATCTTTGGTATTCAAGAAAAATGCAATTGAGTACCCATGAAATCAACTTTATCCAGGCATGATTTTCAAAAGAGATTGGAGGAATTAACCTCGAAGGAAAAAGATTTCTTTTTCATACCCTATGATTTTTCGGGAAAACCATTTTGTGGCACTTACAATGCAAGTACCTTTGATCTGTGCAGAAATTCAATTTTGTCTAATGTACGAATGTTGCAGATTAAAGGCGAATACAAAGAGAATGAAAGGAGTGGAACCGAGGTAACCTATCATATTGGTTGGCCGAAGTGGATGAACTATTTTTTTGTGATTCTAAATGCCCTGATATTTTTGGGAATATTTCTGCTGGTCATTTTTACTAACAATCAAAGCAATCTAAAGTTAATTTGGACGCTGTTAGGAATTTTAGCTTTTGGAAATGGCTGGGTTTGGCTTGTCAACAAAATTACAAGAAGTATGATTTGATCAGCGCTTTAGAGACGAGTTTGAAATTGGCACGAATTTTCACAATCATAAAACAACCAAACGAAAAAAATGAAAAAACACATCATTTACTTCTTTTTATTTCTGTCGCTAGCTAATTACATGATCTCTCATGCGCAATCCAAGTCGCAATCTTCAAATTCAAAGACATGGACACTGACTTATATAAAATCTAATCCTTTGCAAAAAGCGAGGGTGAAAGAATTCTTAGAGAAAAATTGGTTTGCGATGGACAGTATTGCCGTAGCGCAAGGTCTGATCAGCAAGTATGAATTAATTGAAAACAAAGCGGATGAAACAGACCCTGTTTCGGAATGGGATTTTATCGTGGCGGTTGAGTATTTCACCACCGGCACCTACACAGACATTGCTGAAAAATTTGAAAAGATTCGTAAAAGCCACACCACCATTCCAATAGATGGTTTCGTGCTGAAAGACATGGCAAAAGTTGTTAAGTCGGAAACCGTCAAAAAAAGAGAATACGCGCCAGATAGATAATGCATTCTCCGTGGTCCGATCATTCTGATCTGGCATGTTAGGTGTGGGTAACAGCACCTGCGAACGATTACATTTCGTTTTATTTCGTTAGTTATTTCGTTTTATTTCGTCAATTAAGCTTTGTGCCTAAAACGATCGTTGATTCCGACAGGAAATCGTTGATTGCAGAGCGCGCAAGCTTCTTGTAAGAGCTGCAAGCTTCTTGTCAGGGCTGCAAGCTTATTGTAGCGCCTACAAGCCTCATGCAGCGGCTGCAAGCCTCTTGTAACGCCTGCAAGCTTGATGTAAAGCCTGCAAGCCTCTTGTCAGGGCTGCATATTAAGTTGTGAGGCGTGCACATTGAGTTGTGCGTGCTGACAATTGAGTTGTGAGGCGTGCACATTGACTTGTCAGGGCTGCACATTAAGTTGTGCGACCTCAACATTGAGTTGTGTGGCCTGCACATTACGTTGTGCGGGCTCAATATGGCGTTGTGAGGGCTGCAACCGTCATTTTTCCTTACCGTAGGAAACCCCAAGACCGAGTGATTTGTAAACAACGCAGACTTAGCCCTTACTGGCTAAAAAGCCCAAAGGCTAGGGTTTTTAGGTGTAATTGAGTAGAATTGGCTTGGGAAATAATGATAGAATAGTTTTATTGTGAAGATGCTGATATTGCTTTAGGAACAAACTCAAATGGATATCAAAGAAACAAAATTGGAAATTTACGATAAGAGGGAAAAAGCAACAACCACTCTTTATGTTGAACAGTTAACCGGCAACAAATTCAGAATGATTGACAATGATATTTGGAATTGCAACCTGACATTGGGGATAGAATTTGAGACCAGAATTAACAAGGATGGGAAACACGAGATAATAAAAATCACAAAAAAATCAGATTTCATTACAAGACGTTTTTTTCTAAATGCCAATTATAGGTCTGCGGATTACAGAGTGTTGGGGGATGAGCTAGCAAAAAGAGGAGGATTCTGGCAGGTTGACTTTGGTGGAATCGCAACTGTAAATATCCCAAAAGATTTTGAATACGATGTTGACCAAGTAATGAAAGATTTCGGTCTCAATTTGACTGAAATTGTTGACGACAAATAAAAGAGAGGCCTGAATTTATCAACGATATACGAAAACAGGTCTTCATAGAATTAAATGCAGTTTATCGGTCTGTTTTCGTAACAAAGGCCTCAGAGAATAACTTATCTGAGGATACCAAAAACCATTATAGCAATTAATTACTGACAGTGAATGACTAAATAAAATGTATATGAAACAATTACTGTTAACCATTTTTATACTTTATTTCACGCATTTTTTTGCTTTTGGTCAAGAGCTTAAGGCTAAGAAGGTGAAATCGCTTGTCTACTTTGAAGAATACTCCATTCTTGCCAAGAATAAAAAAGTGAAACATGGGGACTATAGAAAATATCGTTCAGATGGAAGTCAGGTTTGGTCAGGTAAACTGGATAACAATATCAGGGTAGGCGAATGGAAATTTTATGAGAGCGGAGAAATTGTACAAACCTATAATTATGATGATAAGAAATTGATATTTCAAAAGAAACCAGCAAGCCCTTTTTTTGTTCGGATTGATAATCAAATACAGATATTACATGTTGATACGCCCCCGAGTTATCTAGGCTCAAAAATTGGACTTACGGACGAACTGAATAAAGTTTTAGCATATCCAATGCAAGCTAGACGTATAGGTGTTGAAGGAGCCGTAACGGTTGCCATTTGGATTAATGCTGATAATAGTCTAGGAGAGATAGAATTAATCAGTGGGATTATGAAGGAATGCGACCAAGACTTGATTGCCGCACTCAAAAAAATTCCGCAAGATTGGTTTGCTGCGACAATGGGAGATAGAAAGATCAACTCAAAACTGATAATTACGGTCGATTATAGTTTGCAAAATATTTTTGAGAATGCAGCTATAACAGTTAGATGAGACGCCCTATATAACTGTCAAAAATCCTTAGAAAAATGTCAGACTACAGACCGCTCAATAGCGCCACCGAAAAGCTATTCGAAGCAGTTCTCCAAAAGGTTGATGGACAATTGGAGATTAGTAGAAAAGATCATGAGTTTGGGCTCAGGCTCCTCACAAAGTTTGATGGATTGAAAATTTATAAGAGCTTGTTTGTTCATCATGTTACCGAATTAAAAGGAAGATCAGGGGCTTTCATAATTTTATTGGTTGAAAAACACCTAACCATAGTTGAGCAGAAAAGAAGTGCTCGGGTAGATAAGGAAATAGAGGAAGTCGAGCCGGTATTACTATTTAGTTTACCTCATGACATGGGTAGAGCCTATATTCGAGAGGAAACCGTTGCCGATAAGATTGCTGACATGTTTACGAAAGTGGATATTGACTTCCATGAGTATCCGGATTTTAGCAAAAAATATTTTGTTGCTGGCGATAGCCCTGACAAGATCAGGAAGTATTTGCCAAGAGAATTAATGGAAACGCTGGAAAAAATTAGCGACATCTCAATTAAGATAAATGGAAACTGGGGGCTCTTACGAACAGAGAAAAACGTGAGCGAAAACCTTTTGCTATTCCTCATCAGCATTGGCTATCAGATGACAAAGTAAATTGTCAGATGTTGGAGAAGAGGATTGAACAACCTTCAATCCGGGAAGGCTACTTTTATCTTCAACACCACCACCGAGAAGGGTCTTCAACTCTTTTTAGTAAATTGGCATACAAATAACGATCTATGAAAGCCTCTGCTGCCCAAGATGAACGTATTGCCAACATGACATTTGCTTCGGTGTATCCGATGTATGTGGCCAAAGTAGAAAGGAAAGGGCGCACAAAAGAAGAGCTGAATCAAGTGATTGAATGGCTGACAGGTTATACCAACCGACAACAGCAAGAGCTCATCCAAGAGAAAGTCACATTCAAAATGTTCTTTGAAAAAGCTTCCCTGAATAAAAACGCCTCACTGATTACCGGATTGATCTGTGGGTATCGGGTGGAAGAAATCGAAAACCCACTCACGCAACAAGTTCGCTACCTTGATAAACTGGTGGACGAGTTGGCGAAGGGTAAGAAGATGGAAAAGATTTTGAGATAATGTTTCTTTACTCGGTTAAGAAGTAGGATCAAATACTACACGTACGGAACAGGGTGTAAATAAGCGGTTATCATCATGCAGCAGTTAATGATAACTTTGTTGAGATACCCTTTCAATATGAAGAAACTAACACTCATTATCCTTCTTCTCATTCTTGGTGCCACCGCCTTCGCGCAAAGCACGAAAGCACCGGCATTTCCGCTCATCACACACGATCCGTATTTCAGCATCTGGTCGAACGCAGATGAATTGAACAGCGCACCCACCAAACATTGGACGGGAGCCGATCATGCCTTAATGGGCCACCTGAAAGTAGACGGACAGATATATCGCTTCTTAGGTAACAAACCGGTGGCTTATAAAAACATCTTATCAGCAGGTGACGATGAAAATTTTAGTTGCAAATACACAGAGTCAACGCCCGCTGCTAATTGGATGAAAGATGACTTTGATGCCGCCTCATGGAAGACAGGAGCAGGGCCGTTTGGCAATAAGGAAGGGTTGTCGAAAACCATGTGGTTGACCCGCGACATCTGGATGATTCGGGAATTTAATCTGGAAAACACCAGCCTCAACGAGCCGTTGATGAAAATGAAATTTGATGACGATATCAGCGTCTATCTCAATGGCACATTGATTTATGAGTCGGGTTGCTGCGCCAGCGGGTTTCGAATAATCCCATTCACAAACGAGATGAAATCCCTGTTAAAGAAAGGAAGAAATGTATTCGCAGTTCATGTGGTTAATACCGGAGGGGGTGCTGAACTTGATTTTGGTTTTGCAGAAAAAGTTGTTCCACAAGAGACCTCCGGCATTCGGGTAGCTCAGCAAAAAAGGGTAGTGATGAATGCTACTCAAACGATCTATCAATTTGCGTGCGGCCCGGTAAACCTTCAACTAACATTTACATCCCCTCTATTGATTGATGAGTTGGATATTCTGGCGCGTCCGGTATCTTACATCAGTGCCAGCCTACAATCCAATGATGGCCAGTCGCATGCAGTGCAAATAGAGATAAGCGCATCGACCAACATCGCTACCAACACGGGAGCGGAAGAAGTGGTAGCATCGCAATACAAAGCAAATCAACTGACGATTTTGAAATCGGGCACGGTAGAGCAATCCATTTTAAAAAAGAAGGGTGATGATGTTCGAATCGACTGGGGGTATCTCTATTTGGCGGCCAAAGATGGAAGCCGTGTGAAGCAAACGATCAACACTACGAGCGAACCCTTTTCATCAACGACAACCCATCAACTGCAAGGCAAGAAGTTACACCTCTCCACAACCGTAGATATGGGTAAGGTGGGTTCTTCAGCCAAAGAACAAGTGTTTCTGCTGGGGTATGATGACCTTTATTCCATTCAATACTTTGGCACTAATCTATTGCCCTGGTGGAAACAAAGTGCTTCAAATTCGATTGAACAACAATTGGCACTTGCGTCTACAGACTATGCATCGATTATTCAAAAATGTGAACGCATCAACAAACTAATTTACAACGATGCGGTGAAAGCAGGTGGCGAATCGTATGCGAAACTCTGTGAGATGGCGTATCGCCAAAGTATTGCAGCACACAAGTTGGTGAAAAGCCCGCAGGGCGAATTACTCTTTTTGTCGAAGGAGAATTTTAGCAATGGTTCGATCAACACCGTAGATGTTACCTATCCATCGGCTCCGTTGTTTTTAATTTATAATCCTGAATTGCTAAAAGGGATGCTCAACGGAATATTTTATTACAGTGAAAGCGGCAAATGGACGAAACCTTTTGCGGCTCATGATTTAGGAACTTATCCGTTGGCGAATGGACAAACTTATGGCGAAGACATGCCGGTAGAAGAATGCGGCAATATGCTGATTCTGACCGCTGCCATTTGCAAAGCCGAAGGCAAAACAGACTATGCGAAGAAGCACTGGTCAACACTCACCACTTGGGCCGAGTATCTGAACAAAGAAGGATTTGATCCGGCCAATCAATTATGCACCGATGATTTTGCGGGGCATCTGGCACGGAATACAAACTTGTCGGCTAAGGCGATTGTGGGATTGGAGAGCTATGGATGGCTGGCCCAACAAATGGGCGATCAAACCAGCTTTGCAAAGTACGATCAGATTGCCAAAGGGTTTGTGACAAAGTGGATGGAGATGGCTAATGATGGCGATCACTATGCTTTAACGTTTGATAAAAAAGGAACGTGGAGTCAGAAGTATAATTTGGTGTGGGATAAAGTGATGAAGTTTAATTATTTTCCGAAGGAAGTATTCGCTACGGAAGTAAAGTATTATCTCAACCGGCAAAATGAATTTGGTTTACCGTTGGACAGTCGCGCCACCTACACCAAATCCGATTGGATCATTTGGACATCGGTGCTGGCAGATAACCAAAAAGATTTCGAACAGTTTGTGCTGCCGGTATATGAGTTTGCTGCGCGCACCACTTCCCGAGTGCCGATCAGCGACTGGCATGAGACCAAGACAGGGAAGATGGTGGGGTTTCAGGCGCGTAGTGTAGTTGGGGGCTATTACATGAAAGTGTTGGAAGAAAAATTTAAGAATAAGTAGACCCGCTGTGAAAATGAAAGTTATTTTATCTCTATCGCTCAGTGTGTGGTTGTTGACCGCATGTAATGATCGATCGAAGCAGACTGAAAATACAAACCGTGTGGATACACTTCGATTGTATACGCAACCGCAACGAAGTGATTTTACAGACACTATTCAGGGAAAGGCAATCGATTTATTTTTTTTGAAGAACGGTGCATGCACCGCAGCTATTACCAATTACGGAGGTCGATTGGTAAGCTTGTTCGTTCCGGATAAGAATGGAAATCCCACGGATGTGATTGTCGGGCCGAATCGCATGCAGGATTTTCTCGCATCATCCGAACCATTTTTTGGCGCCAGCATCGGTCGCTATGGCAATCGGATTGCAAAGGGCTTACTTAATATTGATGACAAAGCATTTCCATTGGATATCAACAATGGAGTCAACACCTTGCACGGAGGAAAGAATGGATTTCATCAACAAGTGTGGAGCGGCAAACAAGTCAACGACAGCACGCTGGAGTTAAGTTATTGGTCACCCGATGGAGAACAAGGTTTTCCCGGAAATCTTGCGGTGAAAATAACGTATACCTTAAAGCATGCCAATACCTTGCAAATTGATTATGAAGCAAGCACGGATAAAAAAACAGTTTGTAATCTCACCAACCATGCGTTCTTCAATTTGAATGGCGCAGGAAGTGGCAGCATCTATGATCATGAATTGCAGATCAATGCCGATCAATACACCCCGGTCGATGAAGGATTAATCCCTCTGGGTAAACACGAATCCGTAGCAGCCAATCCGTTTGACTTTCGCACATCCACACGCATCGGTCAGCGCGTAGACGATACAACCAACTTACAAATCCGAATGGGTAAGGGCTACGATCACAACTTTGTGTTGAACAAAAAAGCAAGTGGTACTATGGAATGGGCCGCTCGCGTGTCAGGTAATCAGACGGGCATTGTCATGGACGTTTTTACGCAAGAGCCCGGCTTACAATTCTACAGTGGTAACTTTATGAAAAGTAAAAATCGGATCAAAGGAGAGAGGAGAGACGATTACCGTACTGCCTTTTGTTTAGAGACACAACACTTTCCGGACAGTCCTAATCAACCTTCTTATCCGTCTACGTGGTTGCTACCAAACGAAAAGTATCGTACACAAAGCAGGTATGCGTTTAGTGTTAAGAATTGAAGAAAGGAGAAAGACAACAGTCTCATGACAACCCTTATCTGCACTTCGATCAACTGCATGAAAATGATAGATATTCTATCGACATATTGCCAAGATTCATTCAAAGACCCACTCACTATTTTCATAACTTTACCGGCAGCAAAAAATAATGCTTGATGGCAATAGATTATGATGTAGCAATAATCGGTGCCGGCCCGTCCGGGAGTGCGTGCGCGCTTGCGCTTCAGGGCAAGGGATTGAAAGTTGCCTTGATTGACAAAGAATCTTTTCCACGAGATAAAATATGTGGTGATGCTATTCCCGGCCCTGCCTTTAAAGCAATCAACAGTTTGCGTACCACATGGGGCGATCAGATGAAAGCCTTTGCAGATGGTACGTATATTAATTCCATCGCTATCTTCTTTTCAAAACGAAATGTAATCCGATATACATGGAAGCTATTCTCTTATAATAGCAAACGGGTGGATTTTGATCATTTCCTTTTTCAATTAGTGAAGAAGGATACAGATACACATATTTTCCAGCATCATCAACTTCAGAATGTTACGGTTACTCCGGACGGTTGTCATTGTTTGTTTGCAGACGGTACTTCTATTCATGCTGCAGTGGTAGTAGGATGTGATGGCGCCCACTCGGTCGTAAAACGACAACTGGTAAAAATGGAGGAAGCAGACACACTGGCGATTACGGCAATTCGAGCTTACTATAAGGGTATCAAGGGACTTCAACCCGGGTGCAATGAAGCACATCTGATCAAGGAAGTAGAAGGCTATTTTTGGATTTTTCCTTTGAAAGATGGATGGGCGAATGTTGGGTTTGGCTTGTTTAAGAATAAAAACCGAAAAGATCGTGCACCTTTAAATTTGCGTGGCTTGCTGGAAGAGATTACCCATTCGCCTGCCTTTGCCGATCGATTTAAAGAGGCAACTCTGGAAGGGAAAGTAAATGGCTTCAGTTTACCGATATGGACGCGCCAACGAAGGATCAGTGGCGATCGCTTTCTTTTGTGTGGTGATGCCGCTTCGTTAATTGATCCGATGCAAGGGCATGGTATTGATTTGGGAATGTGGAGCGGAGTGATGGCGGCCGAGCAAATCAGTCGTTGTTTTAAAGAAAATGATTTCAGTGCTGAACGTATGAAAGAATACGATCAGGCGCTGCATCAGAAATTTGGTCCGGAGCTGTCACGCAACTATTTTTTGATGCGCCTGTTTTTACGGTTCCCGCTATTGCTTCGTGTTCTCGCACTTTTCTATTTCCCGAAGGGCGTCATCAATTGGTTGTTTGCTAAGTTGAAATGGTAGTGTGACGCATTGCCCACCTATAAATGTCGTGTTTCACCCCAATGAAATCCTTGATAGGGGTTAGTTTTGTAGCTTCTTACTTTTGTCTGTGAGATTGCAAGGTTGCCGGTAAACACATTCGCTTTTGGCTGCCCTTTGTTCTCAGATACAGAAGGAATCAACCATCGTGTGACAAATGAACGGTAATACACAAAACTATTAAACTAACATAAGGCATGGCAAAGATCAACCCACACATCAACTTCAACGGAAATGCCGAAGAAGCATTTCTGTTTTATCAGTCTGTATTTGGCGGAGCGTTTAGCAAAATCATCCGGTTCAAAGACCTAGCCAGCGCGGAGTTTCCGGTGGTCGCGCACGAAGAAAACAAAATCATGCACATTGCGTTACCGATTGGCCCAAATAAGTTAATGGCGAATGATGTTCCGGAAATTCTGGGCAAGACCAATGAAAATGAAAACCGATCGAAAATCGTTATCCATGCGGAAAGCAAAAAGGAAGCAGATCATTTATTCAACGGACTTTCAGCCGGTGGAGCGATCGAAATGCCGATGGAGCAAAGCCCGTGGGGTTCCTACTTCGGCATGTTCAGAGATAAGTACGGTATTGAATGGATGATAGAGTTTGAACCAAGTGATAAAGGATAAAATGAATTGTTGAGATTTAGTCAGAACCTCTCCTGTTGGTACGCAACAATTGGGACTACTTTTTTATATTTGGTTTACGAAAGAACCGAAGCGGAAAAATGGCGGTAATTCGATTAGACGAAGTACAATTAAAACCCAACGTATGAAGCGATATGTGATTCCAAAGTTAATCGGGTTGGTTATTTTGACGATGATTGTCTTAGTGGCACTGTCGTTTGCGGAAGTGGCAGTGTACTCCTATCTCATTTATCCGGCACAAGCGCAAAGCGTGTATGAAGCGCACGCAAATTTATCCGCACCGTATATTTCGGGTATTTTTGGATTTATCATTTTCTTTTTGGTTGCCCGCTACTGGGCTAGAAAAGAATACCCCAATGCATTCAAATTGGCGATTCTTTTCCCGATTACGTATATCGTTTTGGATAGCATCATCATAACCGCTGCAGGTGTAAAATGGTCTGACTTCATTCTTATTTTTGCCATCGCCAACACCGCCAAATTTTTGGGTAGCTATTTAGGGTATAAATTCAATGCGAAACCCTCGCTATGAATACAATAGCATCTTTCATTATCTTAAGACATCTATAAGATTAAGATAAGTCTTCAACAGTATCACGGTATTAATCCCATTCTTTTATAATCACTTGAAGTTATCTCATGGTGAGGTAAGAAACTCCGAGCCGGAAATTTCCAAGTAATCTCATCTACAAGCAAGTGGCGGGCTAATGGCGGGGCAATGACGGGCTAAATCGATAGTCATTACCAACCTATACCCGTTCTACAGCTACTAAAAACTATTATTACTTATGAAAAAAATAGTACTCTATGTTACAATGGTTGCGTTGATGATGGCGGGATGGGCAGGTTTTGTTTTGATGGGAACCATTAATGGTTGGTTTCATACACCCCTGGCCAAAGAAAACACGTCAGCTTCCTTTCGCGCAGCCACAGAAGCAGAAATCAAAAAACAGTTTGTGGGCAACTTTGCCCTGGCTGTTATGAAGAATGGCGCAGTTGAATACGAACAATTTTATTCAGCCGGAAAGCCGGTGGACAGAAATACAGTCTTTCAGGTTTCCTCCTTGAGCAAGTGGATTTCTGCTGTTGGAATCATGAAGCTGGTGGAACAAGGTAAACTGGATTTGGATGCACAGGTTAGTAAATATTTAACACGATGGCAACTTCCCCCAAGCGAATTTAATAACGAAGAAGTAACGGTGCGTAGGTTGTTAAGTCACACCGCTGGGTTAACCGATGGATTAGGTTATTCCGGTTTTAAAGTTGGGGTCGCTCTTCCATCACTCGAACAATCATTAACCCACGCACCCGATGCAGATGAAGGCAGTAGCGGAGTAGTGCGTGTGGGCATACAACCGGGAAGCACGTTTAAATATTCCGGTGGCGGCTACACATTGCTGCAATTGCTGGTGGAAGAAGTAACGCATCAATCCTTTGCGGATTATATGAAGCAATCCGTATTCCAACCGTTGGGCATGATGCATTCTGGCTATGTGTGGAGTGGTTCTTCCGAGTATGCATTAGCTGAATTTTATAACCAAGACGGAACACCATCGGAGCACTTCCGCTATACTTCGTTGGCTGCTACATCACTCTATACATCACTCGCTGATCTGGAATTATTTTTTCAGGCACATCTGCCGGGTAAAAACCGGGAACCGATAGGAAGAAATGCGCTGCGACCGGAGACGCTGAAAAAAATGCGCGAGCCTCATGCACAATCCATGGGTGTAGATATGTGGGGATTGGGAACCGTTCTCTTTGCGCCAATTGATAACCATGATTTTATCATTGGACACGATGGGAAAAGTACACCTCCCATTAATACTGCCGTTCGGTTAAACCCACAAACAGGGGATGGGATCATTGTCTTGGAAACAGGTCATCCGCGTATCGCGACCACGTTGGCCAGTGAATGGGTATTCTGGCATACCGGCAAAGTCGACCTTTTCTTGTTTCAAATGTTAACGGGTGGAATGGTGAAGACGATCATGATTGGTTGGATGGTGATCATCGTACTAACGATTGCGTATGGGTTAGTGAATAGAAGGCGAATGAAGAAACGTTAGCGTAATAAGAATAGCTGGTGATGATGGATTTTTACTTTTGAAATTCGCTCAGCTCCTGTCAAAGTTACACTCGAACAAAAAAGTAGTATCTTTCAGTTTACTTAAATAACTGATATGAAGAATCTGCTACTCGCCACCTTCTTTTTTCTTGCCGTTTCGGGCCATGCGCAAAAAATCGTTCTTCGATCCGTTACCGTAGTCGATATCAATACCATCCCGTATCCCAATTCACTCGGTAGCACCACCTCCAGCCAACCGCAGAAGGGCACGGTGAAACTGACCAATGGGAGTGAAGTAAAAGGGAAGATCACGCTCTTTAAGAAAAAAGAGGTGTTTAACCGCGTGAAGGTGAATACCGGAGAGGAGAAAATGGAAATACCAGCCGATCAGATTGCCTCCATCGTGCTCGACCCGATCGTTTACGAAAAAGAATACCCGAACAATTTTAAAAACCCGGAAAAGAATTTTCAACCCGGATATATTGTATTGCCAAACGGCATGAAAATGACCGGACGTGTGGCTCAGTTGCGCGATTTCAGCGACTACGACTTTTTCGTTTACAATGTGGCCTTCTTGCCAGAAGGAACCACTGTAGCATCTACCTTTAAAGGTGGGCGTTTAGTAGAGTTTGGACAAGAGATCAATGGTGTTGTCAACCGTTGGGATGGGTATGCAGATGGATATTTATTACGCCTCACAGACGGACGGTTTCGGTTAAGCCGCAATCCTTATTCGAAAACAAAAGATGAGTTTTTTACCAGCGTCAAAAATCAAGCAGCCGATGAGTTGTCGAAAGAAGTAGCAGGACAGGCACTTGCCAATAACTTTGGCAATGGAGAAAACGTAAATGAATCGTTGGAGAACGCGGCCAACGCAGGGCAGGTTGTACAGGAAGTATTAGGAGGTATTGAGATCAATAAAAAAGAGTATTTGATTTTTGATTCCGCTAACAAATCAGTAGAGACGGTAAATAAATCTAATCTCAGAGAGGTACTCCAGAAAATCAGCCGAGGCTGTGCCGTTGAAGGTGAACCCACCTGGGATAAACTAACCGAGTACATCAACCAGCTAAACATAACTTGCCGTTAATGCTTTGTTCTTTATTACTTGAAAAAATGAGATGTATAAAGCAACTTATTTAAGCCCCATGATTCCCTCTTTCGATTTGGAAGAGACGGCAGACTTCTTTAAAAGTGTATTGGGTTTTTCATCCGTTATGCATACACCGGCATACGCAGTTTATCAAAAAGACAATTTAACTGTTCACCTATTGCCCGCAGGAGAAAATGTGGGCCAAATGGAATTTTATTTGGAAGTAGACAATATAGATGATCTTTGGAACGCTATCAAAGACAAAATCAGACACTTAAAAACCAGAGGACCCTTTGATCGTGATTATGGAATGCGTGAAATCCATATTGGTATTCCAAAAACAAATGCTTTACTATTCATTGGACAAGAAATTAAACCGGTAGGGTAAGAAGAGCTTTTAGGTGTGGTGCCTATTGCAAAGCCTAATTTCTTAGTGCCAATGCCCGAATATTTTTCCTTTCAATGACTATAAGCATTCGGTTTAATAATCCGAGGTCAATTTTAACTAGAAAAAACTTTTCATTGCTTCATTTGTTATTATTTGTATACGCTATATTAAATAATATGAATAAAATAGGCTTGCTTTTAATTTTATGCCTCCTGGTTCAATGCCAGGTCAATGCCCAAACCCAAAAGGCAACTGTTTATTTGTTTAGATATGTCGATCGCGACCCGAATGTTCCCTATTATACCTATATGGATCAAGCGCTTTTATGTAAACTGAGAGACGGTGATTACTCCGTTCATGAATTAGAGCCAGGTGAACATCATTTTCATGCGCAGTATAAAGGCAAAATTAAATCAACACCCGAAACGGAACTTCTCATAAATTTAGAACCCGGAAAAATTTACTATGTTTCGGTTAATGTGGTAACGAAAGCATTTGGAAAAGGCAGATTTTATTGTGAACAATTGAGCGAAGAAGAAGGAATGAAACGAGCCAAAACATATTATCGTAGAAACAAATGCTTCTAAAAACCACGGCCTGAGAGTAAAAGTTGTTCCAACTAATAAAAATACGTTTGTCCATGAAAAGAATAGCGAATGTTTTAGTGCTGATCTTAGTTTTTACTTTCAAGAATGCGATGGCGCAAGAAACAGAGCGGCCACTAAAAGCGCAGTTTTTGCTGGAAGGAGGTTTCGAGTTTGGTGGCGATGAAGTTCTACAGGTTTTTTTTACCAATGGTGGCAGTCAAACCATGCGTGCCGGACAAGGGGGATACATTGCTTTGGGTGGGCAACTACAATTTGCAAAAGTAAAGCAATTGATGGTGCGGGCTTCCCTCGGAATCAAGTACAATACCACAGCCGCAGATAATGCCGATATTCGATTAACGCGCCTTCCGGTAACCATTACACCATTCTGGAAAATCAATGATGATTTCAGGTTGGGGGTGGGTATAACCACCCACATCAATCCAAGCCTTCATGGCGATGGCTTCGTGCCGGATGTGGCGTTTACAAGCACAACAGGACCACGCTTCGAATTTGGGTACCGATGGATTGCCTTAACCTACACAGCGATCAGTTATAAAACTGTGTCGGGTGCATCTATTTCAGCCAGTTCAATAGGGATATCACTATCCTATGCTTTCCCTAATAAAAAATAAGTAGAGCTACTATTGTTTTCCTATAGCCCGCGATCAGTGGTTTCACTAACCACCTAAGTACGGTCTTCATCAATTTTTCTGCTTCCCGTATAGCGTTCCATCACAGTTATTCTCGCCTTAATCTTAAAAACTGCATCTACTCAGACGACAAAATTTAAATTGGAAGAGTGACAGGGAAGAACGAGATTTATGATCACTGAAGTTCGTAGCAATGATCAAGAAATAACATCAATAAATTTCAACTATAGAAAAACTCACATTCAAGGTAGTGATTCATGCTCCAGCCCATCAAGTATATGATTTGATGTTGGGCATTTCCAACAAATCTACTTATCAGCAGTGGACTGCTTTGTTCAATCCGACATCCACCTATGAAGGGCAATGGAAGAAAGGAGGCAAAATGTTATTCATAGGAACGGATGATAAGGGAGAGAAGGGAGGTATAGTTTCGGAAATAATGGATAACATCCCCAATCAATTTGTTTCAATTCGACATTACGGACTTGTCAAAGGAAATGAAGAAATAACCGAAGGACCGGAAGTGGAAAAGTGGACCAATGGATTTGAAAACTACACATTCACCGAAAATAAAGGAATTACTGAGTTAAAAGTTGATTTAGATACAACACAAGAGTTTATGGAATACATGAATGAAAACTATCCGAAAGCATTAAACAAATTAAAGGAAATGTGTGAAAAATAACTGCGATTGAATTTCTCACTTACCCCATCAACCTGCTAATCCAGCCATGTTAATTTTGGTTCAGACAGTAAACAGTCTACATATGTTTTAACTCTCACTTTCGCTAATTATTCACTATTAACTTTTTGGAATACTAGGAGGGAAGAACGAACTTTGTTAAGTAGGCAAGCAGAAAAACTGAAGTTTCTTATAAGGAGTTCATGATTCAAAAGAATCTGATAGAAGCCCAAAACACAATAAATGTGAAAAGATTATTCCTGGATGACATCAGAACGGTCGACTTAATTTATAGCAAATCAATAGAATCTGAGTTTGATGTGGTTAGGAATTATAAAGACTTTGTGAGCTACATTCAGAAAAATGGCTTGCCCGATTTTATTAGCTTTGACAATGATCTGGGGCTTGACGAAAATGGTGAGATAGCACCTGACGGGTACGCTGCCGCCAAATGGTTAGTGTATGAATCCGGAATGGATTTAAGGAATTTGAAATTCAAAGTACACTCCGCTAATCCGGTCGCTTCTATTCAAATTGACGGACTGTTAAATAACTATATTGCATTCTTAAATAATGAGAACAAAAATGGTGTTCAACTCTAATAGGAGTACATCGTTTCCTTTTTCAATTGAATGAAGCACGTATTTGACCTCTCCGCTATCCTTAGTCTGCAACTAAGGATCTATCTTTTCATCTAAAAACGACACGATCTTGTAAAGACTTTACGCCAACACATTTTTTGGAATAGTAGGAGGGTACCACGAAATCCGATTACACAATGAAATTGACGATGTAAAAAAATATACGCAATCCCTCATAGTGGCGGTTATTTACGCGGACGACAAAAACATACCGACTTGAAATTTTTTGACTACATATTTTTTAGACTTTATAAATTCTACGACAGTTTTTCGTTTGGAGCTTTCTTCGAACAACCACCCATCGGACAGGCTATTGCACTTCTGACATTTGCGCAACTTCTGACAATTGATCTGGTTGCCAGAGGACTTGAGAACCTGGAACTAATTCAACGTATAAAGACAAGTACGTGGACAGATCTAATAATCCTTGGGGTCGTTTTTTTCTTAAATTGGTACAGGTACACAAAAATAAAAACTGTAGATAAGTTGCTAGAACAATGGGGACATGAGAATGTAAAAATGAAAATAGCAGGGGCAATTCTGACAATCACCTACATCTTTGGTACATTGATAGCTGCTTTATATTTTACCGGATTTTTTAAAAGTAGCACATAGTGTATGAATGCGGAATGGGTTTAAGGTATTAGAAATTCAAAGTACGCTCCGTTTTAGCACAGTCTACGCCTCAGGACTCAGCGTAATTCTCTAAGCGCCACATCCCTTCTCACTCACCCCATCATCCTACTAATTCAAAACACTTCTAATCTTGGTTCATACAGCAAGCATCCTTAACTATTCACGATTAACTTTTTTTTAGGAATAATAAGAGGGAAGAACGAGATTTGATGGAACCAAGAACTTACGGACTGATAATGAAAACAGCCTGTAAAGTGTGCTTATGAAGTAAGAGAGAACCACGAAATTTGATAAACAAAGAATTAACAAAGATGTAATACTTTTGAAGTAGATGACGAGCAAGTGTAGGGTATCGCCTATATATAGATTGTAGAACAAGTTAGCTATATCTTGAACTCGCTATTTTATTCGTTTTAAAAAATGTAATTGAATGATAAAATCATTTAGAAAACTTCGAGCCGGACTATTGAAGCAAAAGCAAATAAGCAGATACATTTTATATGCCTTGGGAGAGATAGCACTCGTGATCATCGGTATTTTAATAGCGATCCAAGTTGATAATTGGAACAACGAACGCAAAGAAAAAAATCAACTTCATGCTACACTGGACCAGGTATATACCGTTTTTGATCGTGACCTCGATCGACTTATCGCATTAAAACAAGGCTATATCGAGCAGGTTTCCATGATTGACTCTGTTTCCTCAAACCCACAAAAAATCAATCCAAGCCTGTTACCCTTTATGCTTTATTACATTGATTTAGGATATGGATCTCTGACGACAGAAGCGAGTAATATCGTGAAAAACATGAATTTTGATCCGGAAGATGTGAAGCAAAGAAACTTGGCGAAAGCGATTTCTGAATATGAGAGAAATTTTCTGATCACAACTTATTTTGTAAAGAAATATATAACCCCTGTGCTAGAGCAAGCTAATTTGCCCGAACCAAGTTTAATCTTTCAGGCATCCAATCAGAATAATTTTCAAAATATAGATTTAAACTTTTTCAATAACCAAGAGATTCGGGTGGCACAGGAACTGGTGCTGAGCCCCCAGATTCAGAGAGCCTTAAAATCATCGCGAAATCAAAAAATGAGGAACATCGAAATTCTTGACTTTAATATTGGCATTATCAAAGCAAAGAAGTTGGCTGTAAAAGAATATTACCCGCAGGTAACATTGCTCTACCGAAGCATAAGTTTGATTGGCGGTGGCACGGAACTCAATGATTGGGAGACCGATGTTGATTTGCAATCAACCGATAGTGGCAAAGAAATTTGGGAAGCGGATGTAAACTTAAGAGACGGTTATATAAAATTCAGAGAAGGCCACGATTGGACACTCAATTGGGGCGGAAAACAGTTTCCGCAGGGCGATGCAACGTGGTATAGTGATAATATAAAGGTTCAAGAAGGGCGATACCACGTTATTTTTAATTTGAAGGATAGAACGTATCAATTTACTAAAATTGGTCCCAAACAAAATTAGACGCAATGGCGCCTGCAAAAATGCCTATTTAAACACTGACCTATTTGATAGCCGTGCATTTCAGTGAGCACCAAGACAAGTAAATGAACCAATTGAACACCGAGTACGACATTACTTTCTGAAATGTTAAAAGCATTGACATTCATTACAAAAATTTCCCTATCAAGAATTTTAGAACCTGTTTTACTTGGTTGTTTGGCTAATGTTCTTGTTTCTTTTATTTTCAATCCGCACTCAGTTGAATTTTTCTTTGATGAGTTCTTGGTGGCTTGCGTGTTGTCTGTCCCTATTACCGAACTAAATCGATACATTGATCTTTGGCTAGAGAAAAAAATTAGTTGGACAAAACATCCTTTCAGGCGATTCGCTACACACTTATTATTGATTTCCGTTTGCTTCGTTGCTTTGCTCAACACGTTAGGAAATGCATATATGTCGCTGGCCGAAAAGGGCTATTTCACTTTCAGAGAACTAATCATCATTAATAGTGTCACTTTATGTTTAGCTATTTTGTTAACATTGATTAAATGGGTGATCCATTTCTATTCTCATTGGATGCGAGCAGAAACCAAAGCGAGCGTTTCCGAACAGTTAGCTGATGAATTAAAACGAACACTTACACAAACAACCGGTTTAATCGATGTGCAAAAAGGTACATCGAAGACTAAGTTGGAGGTGCGTAATATCCGTATGGCAAAAATAGAGCGTGGCATAGTACGTGTTTTCTCAACTACCAGAGAGGGAGCAATATTCAGTGGCTCTTTGAGTGAATTGAATAGTCAACTTCCTGACTATCTGTTTTTTCAAGTTTCACGTGATACTATCATCCATCGCGAAGCGATTGAAAGTATAGCTTCATCTACTTTTGGAAAAATTGAATTGACAATAAAGGAAGGTGATGAAACGGCCACTACTTCTGTGAGCAGACCAAAAGCTGCCATGTTTCGCAAGTGGTATAATAGCATTTCGGCATAAAATGAATATCAATTCACAGCTTTTTAGCTTTTTTTCTCAATCCTGATCGGTTGGAAGACGTTCTTTTGCTCAATAAAAAGAACTATGAACAAAAAGCATTTCGTACTTATTATCTTATTGGCAGGGTTATTTTCAGCCTCAATCGCTCAGGAAATATCAGGTAATAGGCCACCGAAAAAGTATAGGAAGATTCAAAAATACCTATACCAAGCCACGCGAGAAAACTTAGCAGGTGTGATCGTTTATATTAAAAGTCCTAAACTGGGCGAATGGGTCGGTGTTTCCGGATACGCAGATATTGATAAAAAAAGCCCGATGCAAAAAGATAATATTCTCAGTATTGCCAGTATCGGAAAAATGTATAATGCCGTGGCCGCAATGAAATTAGTACAGGAGGGACGTATTCGACTGGAAGACAAAATTGCTGACTATTTACCCGCTGAGATTATCAATAACCTGCCAGATGCCAAAGAAGTTACTATACGAAATTTGCTCGGCCACACATCCGGATTTGCCAGCTATGAATTCGATCCGGAATTGAATAAACTCTACTTATCGGGTCAGTTAAAATTAGATACGCTCAGCCATCAAGATGCATTGAAAAGATATGTGTATGGCAAAGCATCCATGAACAAGCCGGGAACTAAATTTTACTATAGTTCTACAAACTATATGTTACTGGCAATGATCGTTGATAAAATAATACCGGAAGGACATGCCGATTACTTACGAAAACTGATCAGTCGGTTGGGACTGACAAATACGTATTACCGTCAGACACCACCGGAAAAAAACGTTAATTATTATGGTGATCTAAATCAAGACCATGTGCTAGAGAATCTCACGGACCAGACGTTCGAAACCAGTAATTGGTTTATTGGAGATGATGGGGTGTATGCCCCAATTGAAGAAGCGGCCCATTTTATTCAATGCCTGATGAAGGGGAGTATTTTAACGCAGCAATACTTAAATGAAATGAAAACGGGAAATACAGTAAAAGTAGATACTGGCTTAGGGTTAGCAACCGATAAATCATTTCCGTATGGATTATTGTATGGACATGGGGGCAGAGGAATTGCCACTACAGCCGATCTTTACTATTTCCCGCGACAGGACATAACCGTTGCCATCTTTTGCAATAATGGTTTGAGAGGCTCTACACCGAGCGTGAAGAAATCATATTACAAAATGAGAACGAAAATCGTAAAGAAGCTTTTTCTCTTTTAGAAAACACCTTCACCATCGCCCTCGTACCCGGCTATCTTTAGTTTACAACTAAGCATGCCGACATCAAAAAGTAACTAACTAATTCTTAAAGCCGAACCCCTTTATTATCTTTGATTTCTCGCAATGTCCGAAGTTAGATGCGGCAGAACTTAAATGGAAATTCTTGTAACTACCACATTAGTAATATTGCTTGGCATGCTTTTGCTAAGCCCCATATTTATACTTCGTTACCTGAATCGCACAAGTAGTAAATACAAGTTCCTTTTATACTTGACAATGAGCGTTTTTCTAACAGCGTTCATCATGTTTGTATTTGCCTGGTGGGGCCACACATCCAACAGACTTTTACTAATACATTATGGTTATCATGTAGAAGGCAACAGTGTAGCTGAGTATTATGAGCATGTTGCACCCGAAAATTTGGAGAGAGTAAAAGCTTTAATGAGAAGTAGGACGGGAATAGGCTGGCCTTTAAAAGCTATCATCACCTACGTATATTATTCTCCTTATTTATTAATTGTATACCTAGCCAGCTACCTAATCGAACGGTATAGAAGAAGAAATTTGGATTCGACACAACGCTAGAATCGAAAGCAGATTTAGATTAGAGCGAGAACAGAGATAATAAAATGCAGACAGTAGGACATTCTTGCGCCCTCATAGGCGTTCTCCACCAATGAGTAATGATCAATGCCCATTTCTCATTGATCAATGACCACTGACTACTAACAATTCCCTATCTTCGTAACATGAAGTGGCTAACGAGAAAAGGCGAGGCAACGCCTTATAAAAATGGAACTAGAATAAAGGCTAAGTATGACGGGGCCGTTGGAGAGATTGTAAAACTCTGTAACTGCGGCAGTGGTATCTGGTTGCATTACGAGGTATATATAAGAAACCGGATCATGATATATCAGCACGGAGAGATCGAACGACTGTTTGATCCGGTGCCCTCCCCATTTCCCAGCGACTATTTCCCAACCATCATGGACTGTTGACCATTTCTCAATGCCCATTGACTACTGACCCCCGCCCTCGTTGATGTTCTTCACCAACGAGTAACTCCCACCTTCCCAGCACACTGATTTCGTTTTTACCGACTACTACATTCTTGTACTTATTACTCGAAAAATTGCAATTCCTATACATAACAATATGCCCGTATAAGTCCAGATTTTTTGCCTTGAAAACGGAGTAGCTTGGTCAACGTAATCACCTGGTTTGTTTAAGACTACGAATTTTAACTTGTTCCAATCCCACAATAACAAGTAAATATTTGCCAGAAGCATCAAAGATGTTACGGTCAAAATTCCAGGTGACTCAAAAGAGGTAGTAAGGATAAAAATGTTCAGCATGATTGGAAAAAACACTAAGGCACCCAGTGTGCTAAACGTTTGAGACATGAGTAAAAATCCTGCAATAAATTGTCCCCACCCAATAAAATGCCAAAAAAAACCAGAACGAAACATAGCCTCTAAAAGATGAGATAACGAGTCAATAGGCGTATTCTCAGCTGACTGAGGTGTAAATCTTACTCCTTTAATTTTAAAAATACTAGCCCAAACGAAGGCAATCCCAAGTAGGTATCGAACAGAAATTGTGAGAATTTGGAAGCTCTTAAGTAGCTTCAATCTGAATAAAAATCGCTCCATTATATTTTTTACGATTAATAGTTGAATATCGAAGACGCACTACATTCATGTATGTTACATTGTGGGATTAAGGCCAAAGTTAAAATGATCCACCAACTAACTCATTGCTTCCCACCAGTGTCTCCTCCATAGCCAGCCAATCAAAACCCTCCCTCACAACCAACTATTATGAATTCTATATTCTGACTTATGACTTCTTTGCTTGTTAATCCTAAAATCCTGATTCAGACACCAATACTTTTTTGGAGTAATGAGAGGGAACAACGAGATTTGTTAAGGGCAAAACAAAGTTGTCTCCGGATTGATAGAATGAAAAGATTTAAAAGGTGCCGATGAACTCATGAAAGCAGAATCACGGCAATCATATAAATCATACAAATCACAGTCCAGACAATTTGACTTTTTTTCCAGTTGTGAGAGGGATTGTTGAGATTTGGTGATGTATTAAGGCACATATACACCAGAATAGGTGTGGTGCCATTGGTTGCCCTAATACATTAGTTGTGGCCAATGCCGTTGGACAGACAACGTTACAACGAATTGGCGAATTTGAGTGTCTATGGTTTTATATGAAAAGCCTACTGATTTTTATCACACTGATATTTCTCCTATCCTGTGAATACCATGACGAAGGACGGGCAAGCAACCGTATTGATTCAACGACTTTTATAGAGACAAGAGAATTACTCGATATAAATTCTCGGACCTTAATTTTTATCAGTAAAACTGAAAAAATTTACCCTTTTATGAACTTCCAAATCCTAACAGACAATGGAATGAATGGGAATTCGTTTCAAAATTCTAGTCGATTCTTTTGACCTAAAGATTTCCATTGAATAATTTGAACTATTTTAGCAATTCGCAACAAGACAACAAAAAAATAAATCAGTAAATCTACTCATGACTTCCCATCATATAGAGCAACCGGACAACCAATATAGCCTAAGGAAAATTTTAACGATTTGGGGGTTATCAGCAATGCCAATGGCTATTCTTGCATTTGTTATTACTCCACAATTAGTTACAATAACAGAATGGAATCCGGTAATCGTTTACTGGATAGCTGTCATCGTGGGACTCATTTGGCAATTTATCCTTTCACTAATCATTCTTAAACATGACGGGCATGAATTAAATTGGCAGACTGTAAAAACGAGAATGCAATACCAAAGACCGGTAAATCCAAGAAATGGTAAATCAAGTTATTGGTTGTTATTGTGGACAATACCGTTTATCGCATTGAGTGCTTTGATACAATCCGGTGTAATAAACTTACCGAATATAGATAGCTGGATTACACCTCTTATTCAACATTTACCAAAGTATGATCTATCAAGTTTGGCTACGCCAGAGTACAAGGGTGCTTGGTGGATACTTGGATTATTTATTGTAACAAGTTTGTTCAACTATTTTTTTGGTGAAGAGTTTATTTATAGGGGAATACTTTTGCCTAAGATGAGTGGCGTATTTGGTAAATGGGATTGGTTTTTTAATGGTCTGCTATTCGGATTTTATCATCTCCATAAACCCCAGATTATACTATCAACAGCCCTCTACTTTGGATTTGTATTCGCCTTCCCGTCAAGACTATTTAAGTCAAATTGGATGGCATTCATTATTCATGGACTAGAAGGATTATTGGGAATAGTAATAGTATTAGGAATAATCCTGAGATTATCGTAGAGGCATCTCCGCCCCCGGCACACTGCTTACCAGCCAAACCAAACCCTCCCTAACACCCAACTATTCCGAATTCTATATTCTGACTTCCGACTTCTTTTTGGAGGTGTAGTAGGGATGAACTAGATTTGATAAACATATACAACAGAAATATGCGCAAGTTTTGAATAAGACTTGCGCATACCCTAATGTTAGCGGCAATTTTTTTTCGGACAACTTGGACAATGCGACAACTAATAATAATAATTCTGACCTTAATAACGGTGGACACATTCTCGCAAGAATTTGAAGTAATTACTTCCGACAAATCCCAAATCAAAGTCAAAGTTATAGACGACAAGAAAAAACAACAACTTCTGACAGAGTTTCAAGGAGTTCAATCGAACGACCTAAGAAAAAGACTCACAGCAAGAACCTTTCGACTTTCTGACAACAGACTAATTATTGAGTTCTATGACAAACAAGCTATTGTCATTAGCAATCTTGCAGACTTCAAAAAACTAGAAGAAGTGACTTTTGTAAAAAATATAGTTTGGAACTTAAAAAAGAACATTTCATACAAAATTGAATTACCTTTTGACAAGGGGACAGACATTGTAAAAACTGAAAAGCCAAAGCAACTAACTCAATTTAAGAGTGACCTTCCCCAGTATTGGAATTTCGAAGTCTACCAATTACCGACCAATCAAATCCTTTTTATTTACAAGTCCGAGTCTGAAAAACACGCGACAATCTATCGCGACTTAAAGACTCTCGCATCACAGAACTTTAGTATTAGCGAGAAATACTATGCTTACGATGATGAATATTTAATGCAGCAGCTTGCGAAGGGCGATAGTCTCTCTGACTATGAACCAAATGAACACCTTGTTTATCCAAAGTATGTTAAGCAAATCATTAAGAATCACAAACTGAAATTGATTGAGCATAGAGTATTTGTTAATGATTTTTATGGAAATCTCTATTCATCCGAAAATGGGTACCATGTTCTCATAGATGAAGAAAATCAGAAGAATGGTGCTGGCGACAAAATGCAAATTCTTACTCTAAGAATATACTCCACACTTGATGAAGTTAGGGATGCACAAAGAAGATATGAACAATTCAAACGTGATTTTAAACCGGGACAGTCAGAGCATTTTTATCAACAATTATCTAATAGATATGGCGACCAATTTCCGCAACACGTTGTTTCACTAATTGACAGTTTGCCCATCGTACTAAACTTCGACAAAGAGCAATTGACTTTGGACGAAGGAGGTATTGAAATTATTGATGAAGCATTAAAATGGAATGGGACAAATTTCAGTTTGTTTGAGAGTTGGTTTCCTTCTGCATTAGCTTACTACGGACAGTTTTTTATCACCAATAAAAATGAGGGTAAATGGTCAGTAAAATTCGACAGCGAAAATAAAGTTTGGATACCGGAGGTTTTACTTAACGACAACACAAGTGCTTTCGACAGCAATGACTTTTATAAGAGCATGTCCGAAGGACCTATTCCTATGAAATGGGCTGGGGACTTCGACCAAAGTAGGAAGAAGTGGAAAAGTGAGAAGTAAAAAAACAGCCGCTAACAAAATGTTTGCGCAATGGTGGCGGGACGTAAAGGTATTAAGTACATTTATCCTACAACGTTTTCCCACGCGGACAGTGGCGGCTTCGAAAAGCCACCACTGCGCAAACACAAACGTTGCATGCAATTGGGTCGGCTCCGTGGACAGTGACGACCAAATGACAAAGAGTTCGACTTGAGAGATAAATTATGGCGACAAGATATTTAGCCGATTATGACTGGAACGAATTGAAAACGAAACTCAATTCTATTATTGAGGTGAAAAACGAGGATAACTTAAAGACTCATCTTCGCCAGACACTTTTGTTCAAAGACGAAGGTTTGGTTTCAGGGACAATAACCAATGACAATTTTAAAGTCTGGACTCATGAACAAGGACGTTCAGGTGCGACAGGTATTTTCTATCCTATTATTGAGGGAAGGCCAAGACAATTAAGCCGCGGACTTGAAATTGAATTCAAATCTAAAGTGAACATTATTGGGCGGACAATATTTTTACTAATAATTATCGGTGTCGGTTATGGAATAACGACAGGGATTATTATTCAAGACGACAACGATATAAAATTCCTAATACCACGATTTTTAATTGGGGCAGTTCTATTTGGACTATTCATCTCCATTCCGATATTTATTCACAGGAGGACAGCTAGAATTACGAAACAATATTTGATAAAAGAGCTTGGACTCAAGATTAATAAATAAGAGTGGACAAGACCCACACTGGCGCAAGTCTTCCTAATCTTCCCCAACATTGACTTGTGCCCCCGCTCTCCAGTATTAAAATAAGGCTCATGATTCATTAGCAAAAGCACTACTCATCAACACCCACTTACTCCACCCGCGCCAATATAATGACTACTGACCAACCCTATTTATTCTTCTTCACATAACCCACCGCCTTCCCAACCTCCGGGTTGTCGCGGAGAAATTCGGCTAACTCCTGCACGGTACTAAACGTGTGACTGCCGCGCGTTACGCGGTCTTCATAATAAAGTGAAATTTCTGCTTTGCGAACGGGTGGGTAAACGGGTACTTGTGCCATACTGCTGATTGACTTGGTTTAACAATAATTTCAACGTGAACATGCAATTTACCAAAAGGTTTTGCGCTGACTTCTTTGTACTTTTAATTTTTTTGGAGGTGTAGGAGGGAAGAATTAGATTTGATAAACATATACAACAGAAATATGCGCATGTTTTAAATAAGACTTGCGCATATCTTAATGTCAGCTGCCATATCATGATGAGACTGCTCGTATCAATTATAGTTTTGACTTCAATGACTACTCGGTCGTTTTCGCAGACGATTGACCTTAACAAAATGATCTTGTACGTTTTTAAAGATGAACAGATGATCAAGAAGCAAGTTAGAGGGACAGATTACTGGATTACGATAACTATGAATTCACCTCTAATCAGACTTGACTTCGCCCCCATCTATGCTGGAAATACCATTAAGCTTTGCAGTAAGGGAGATACTCTCGAACCGGGATTCATGTCTGTGACAAATTTTCATCCACTCAAGGACTTTGAAAAAACTGAAAAGGAAATTTTTAAGGACGTCAATTTGCACCAATCCTTTAACTCTCAGGGACAAGAAGTAAAAGTTTACAAAGTCTTCATGTCGGGACAGTTCTGTAAATGCGCTTATAGGGACACTGATGGAACGATTATTCCATTATATATCCCGTTGGACAACTTGAAGGTTGAGACCGATAAAGAAAAAAGGAATTTCACTGACCTATCTCAATTTAATTTTCATTTCTTTCGACAAACGGACTGAAAGGATGATACGGCAACTAATAATGTGCATAAGCCATAGCGGGGGTTCAGTATTGTGTTGTAGTTTCGGTTTCAATATTTAAATTTATCACGTGGGACAAGTCGCAGCAGGTCAGCCTTGGCATTTCGCTTCGCTTCATTGTCAAGTCCTCCAAAACCCCGCTACGGCTAATGCACTCACGTTGTGGCTCTTGGCCGGACAAAATTCAGAACAAGTTCTGAATAAGACTTACGCATGTCCTAATGTTAGCGGCAAGCATTTGTGACTTTTAGACCGACAGTGAATTAATAGACCAAGTATGAACCTTTTATGTTTACCAGAATTAGACTGCCAATTCTATTAGTTTATTGTTTAACGAGTTTCAATACATTTGGACAAAACCAAATTCGCGGACATCTTAAGACTAGGGACTCCATTGAGTTTTCTATTATTAACGTGTTACCAGACTCATTTCCGACAGTCTCAATTATATTCAAAGGACATAAAGCCAACGGAGACCCTCTCTGGAATCTTAAAAAAGAAGATTTTCAAGTCACTGAGAATGGAAAGAATTCAAATGTCAAATCTCTTACCCCAATCTCGAGAAATAAACCAATTAACATTGGAATTGTATTAGACCATTCGCAATCAATGTTAGAAGACTACTCTTTACTTTTTGACAAGAATGGTAAGGAACTATTTTCCTACGACACTACCACATTTGAGCCAATATTACCAAGGGGCTATGTGTCTCCAATTGAAAATGGTAAGGCGACCACAAAGGAGTTTGCAAACAGCTTTAACTTTAAGAAGGACTTTATCAGCGTAATCGGATTTTCGTCTACTGTCGACAAAATATTGCCCCTTACAAATGATAAAGAGAAGATTGACTCAATAATTAATAGCATGCAAGCGGACAGTTTAACGGCTTTGTATGACGCGATGTTGACGGGATTAAATCAGCTAGATGCAACGAATGGTGTGAATGTATTAGTTACACTTACTGACGGACAGAACAACAAATCCAAATCGAGTTGGACTGATGTTATAGAGAAAGCCACATTCCTCGACATCCCAATTTATATAATTGGTTTAGGAAATGTTAACAAAGATACATTGCAAATGATTTCAGACAGGACAAATGGACAATTCATTTATACCGAGACCTCGAAATCATTCAGCGAAATCTACACTAGAATAAGTAAAGAAATTCAGTCCTTCTATGATTTGAGATATGAGTCACGAAATCTTTCGACTATTGCGTCAAAACGAAATCTGACCATTACGTTTCTTCCTAACGACAACAAATCAGACACCTTGAAGTATGATTTTGAACTGCCAGATGAAGTGGTGGTTTACTTGAAGAATAGAGCAACAAGAATTAATTACCTTATCGGCATATCGGTTGTATCAGCAGTTTCATTGACTACTAGGACAATTGTGTATAGACGAAGACGAAGGAAAAATGCCAGCCGCTAACAAAAGCTATTTGCAATGGCGGGTTTTGGTATTTATTCGTAGTTTCGTTTTCAAATTACGTTTGGTCACGTGGGACAGTTTAGTGTAAGTCGGCTTGGCATTCGTACCTCATTAGCCAAGCCTCCTATTCCCGCAACTGCTCCTAGCCAAACGTTAGCGCTCATTTTTCCATGAAGTACATTCTTACCATATTATTATTGACACCCTTGACAAGCTGGACACAAACGGTATTGACAGGTAAAATTAGTATCTGTAAAGAATGTAAAGGTGTTGGTATGACGACAAAGAACAAGGAGACCGGAAAGGATTCTTATACAATAAGGACGTACAAAACTAAGAAAGGAGAATTGCGGACGGAAATTATCTATGCTCCTTACAAACTAATTCAGGACAACCAAATAATTGCATCGGGGACAACGAGTTCGGACGGGGAATTTAGAATAGAGAATTTAAGAAAGGGCACTTATGAAATCCAAATTAATATCAACCGATTTCTTAGAGCAGACACTTTAATTGAACTAAATGGAAAGCGGACAAGGATTGAAATAGAACTTGATGACAAGCATCTTTGGAGATACTTGGACTCAACTCAGTTGGCAAAATTCCCATACAACAAAAAAATTGCTGAGAGAGACATTCAGAACGGAGAGGTAAAGATTTTAAGTGCCGGACTTCAACTGCTATCTGACAATGACTTAGATTCCGTGACATTCAAGTACGGTTTTAAATATTTTCCAGTAGCGGGCTGTATTGTAGACTCATACCAAGACAAAGCAATAGAGGACTACAATAATGTTGTTTATGAATATCTTGACAAATTAAATGGACAACACTGGAGAGAAAACTTAAAGGCAGACATAAAGACCCTTTATTTAAGTTTGGGGAAGAAAAACGAGCGCTAACAATAGCTCTACCTCCCCCCAACCCTAAAAATATTTAGTACTTCAACCCAAACCCCATCAAATCGGTTAGAAGTAGGGGGGACGTGTCTAAAAACCTAAATATATTTAGTATTAAAGAAGAAGGATTCTCCTGAAAATGCGTTTATACGCGATTTTAAAGACATTCACCACACCAAAAAACCTAAATATATTTAGGATTTTACAAAGACTCTGAAAAGACTTTTCCGTAAGGGTAGGGGATAATTCTCTAAAAAATCCTAAATATATTTAGGGTTGTCCTCCAACTAATCGAGATCGACCCGATCCACCAATTAGGGCTGCGTCACCGAACAAGCGGTTGATAAAATAGAAGTAATGCGAACCGGACTTTTAGGAGGGCTGCAGACTTCGTTCACGCCAAAATCAGGAGATTTGGAAATGTACCGAAAGTAAAACACCGAATCCGGGGACGATACAATTGGATCCCAAATAGCCGCTAAATAATAAGTTAAATTGATAAATTATTAAACGCACTCGCAAGATAATAGTTGAAAGACCTCACACGGCAGCTCAGTTAGGAACCATTAAAAGAACGCCTTCTCGGCCCTCCGCCCACCCAAAAGTAAACAACAGCCCCCTCACAAACCGCTTACGTGGTTCGGCACGTGGGTGCAGGCAAAATGCCTAAAAATAATTAGGATGATGTAATCGGGTAGGGATACAGATGCCTTTTTATGGGCGATTAGACGTAATTTCCATAGACTAAATCCTAAATATATTTAGTACTCTGACCATGGTAAGAAGGGCAGTCTGAAAGCTTGAAAAGGCACCGATCCTATTTAAATAAGCAACCGAATCTTTTGAATGAGCACCGGTATCATTTGAATAAGCATTGGAATTATTTGAATGAGCACCGGTATCATTTGCATAAGCATTGGAATTATTTGAATAAGCACCGGTACCATTTGAACAAGCACCGATTCCATTTGAATAAGCACCGAACTCGTTTGACTAAGTTCCGGTATCATTTGATATAGTACCACAATCTTTTGAACGAGCACTGAAACCTTTTGATTGAGCACTGAATCCTTTTGAATAAGCACCGAACTCGTTTGAATAAGTACCGCAATCTTTTGAAGAGAGTATGAATTAGATGGTGTAAACAGAATCTAAAACCTGCATCTATCTTTAAAAATAATCAAATAGGGTTTAGAATGAACAGGCTGAAAATGAGATTAACACGCTAATAAACAGAGTTTTGCGCCTGAAATTGCGTGAAAAGTCATTGTAAAGTCCTGCAAGGGCATTGTCAACTCTTGAAAGGCCATTGTAACTTCTTGAAAGGCCAATGTGTCCCTTCCTGAAATAGCTTGACACATTTTGAGGGATAAATAACCTTAAAATGG
>PJQF01000154.1_pt1 | contig 39013 bp, 43 predicted proteins | sample 1503741 | NCBI WGS metagenome assembly PJQF01 (sample SAMN07775949, study PRJNA414020) | Biofilm metagenome, whole genome shotgun sequencing project. | isolation source: biomolecule (vanillin) treated reverse osmosis membrane biofilm | place: India: Nagpur | collected 2017-03-21 | reverse complement strand
GCATTATCGTCGACGGCGCGGTGGTGATCGTCGAGAACGCCATCCGCCGCCTGGCACATGCGCAACAGCGCCACGGCCGTTTGTTGACCCGCAGCGAGCGGTTGCACGAAGTGTTCGCGGCGGCCAAAGAGGCGCGGCGGGCGCTGATCTTCGGGCAACTGATCATCATGGTGGTTTACCTGCCGATCTTCGCCCTCACGGGTGTGGCCGGGAAGATGTTCCACCCGATGGCCTTCACCGTGGTGATCGCGCTGCTGGGTGCGATGATTCTGTCGGTGACGTTCGTGCCGGCCGCGATTGCGCTGTTCGTCACCGGCAAGGTCAAGGAAGAAGAAAACCTGGTGATGCGCACGGCGCGGCGGGTCTATGCGCCGGTGCTGCACTGGGTAATGGCACGCCGTCCATGGGTGTTTGGCTTGGCGGTGTTGACCATCGTCGCCTCTGGGGCGCTGGCCAGCCGCATGGGCAGTGAATTCATTCCCAGCCTCAGCGAAGGCGACTTCGCCCAACAGGCCCTGCGCGTGCCGGGCACCAGCCTGACGCAATCGGTGCAGATGCAGCAGCAGCTTGAGAACACATTGCTGGCCCAGGTGCCGGAAATCGAGCGGGTTTTTGCGCGCACCGGCACCGCAGAAATCGCCTCAGACCCGATGCCGCCGAATATTTCCGACAGCTACGTAATGCTTAAACCGAAGGCACAGTGGCCCGATCCAAACAAATCCCGCGAGACGCTGATTGCCGACATCCAGCGCGCCAGTGCGATTGTGCCGGGCAGTGCGTATGAACTGTCGCAACCGATCCAGCTGCGCTTCAACGAGCTGATTTCCGGGGTGCGCAGTGATGTGGCAGTGAAGGTGTTTGGTGACGACATGGCGGTGCTCAACAAGACCGCCGCGGAAATCGCCGAGACCCTGCAAAAGCTCGAAGGCGCCTCGGAAGTCAAGGTCGAACAGACCTCCGGCTTGCCGGTGCTGACCATCAATATCGACCGCGAGAAGGCCGCGCGTTTCGGCCTGAATGTGGGCGATGTGCAGGACACCATTGCGGTCGCCGTGGGCGGGCGTCAGGCCGGTACGTTGTACGAAGGTGATCGCCGCTTTGACATGGTCGTGCGTTTGTCCGACGCACTACGCACCGATATCGACGGGCTGTCACGGCTGCTGATTCCGGTGCCGGCGCTGGCCGGCAGTGCGGCTGGGCAGTTGGGCTTTATTGCCTTGTCCCAGGTCGCCAGCCTGGACCTGGTGCTCGGTCCCAACCAGGTCAGCCGCGAGAACGGCAAGCGCCTGGTGATCGTCAGCGCCAACGTGCGCGGGCGGGATATCGGTTCGTTTGTCGAAGAGGCCGAGGCAGCCATCAACACACAGGTGAAAGTCCCCGCCGGTTACTGGACCACCTGGGGCGGCCAGTTCGAACAGTTGAAGGAAGCGTCCGAGCGTTTGCGCATCGTGGTGCCAGTGGCGTTGCTGTTGGTGTTCGGGCTGTTGTTCATGATGTTCAACAACCTCAAGGACGGCCTGTTGGTGTTTACCGGGATTCCTTTCGCATTGACGGGTGGGATCATGGCGCTGTGGCTGCGCGATATTCCATTGTCGATTTCGGCGGGGGTGGGCTTTATCGCCTTGTCCGGTGTCGCGGTGCTCAACGGGCTGGTGATGATTGCCTTCATCCGCAACCTGCGTGAGGAAGGGCGCGCGTTATCGGTGGCGGTCAACGAGGGCGCGCTGACCCGATTGCGCCCGGTATTAATGACCGCGCTGGTGGCGTCCCTGGGGTTTATCCCGATGGCCCTGGCCACCGGCACCGGCGCCGAAGTGCAGCGCCCGTTGGCGACGGTGGTGATTGGCGGGATTATTTCTTCTACGTTGCTGACCTTGCTGGTGCTGCCGGCGCTTTATCAGTGGGCGCATCGCAAGGAAGAGGAAACACCAGGCGAAACACGGTGAAACCACCGGGCAGGCTGCGCACTTCAGCCTGCCCCTGGTGCAGGGTCATGATCGAGCGCACGATGGCCAGGCCCAGGCCGGTGCCACCCTCGGTGCGAGCGCGGCTGCTGTCGACACGGTAGAAGCGTTCGAACAGGTGCGGCAGGTGGCGCGCTTCGATGCCGGGGCCAGGGTTGCTGACCGACACCGACGCCGTGCTCCCGTAGGCTTCCACCAGCAGCGAAATATGCGAGCCCGCCGGGCTGTGGCGGATGGCATTGGACAGCAGGTTCGACAGGGCGCGCTGGATCATCAGGCGATCGCCGTGCACCTGAGCATCGCCGCTGAGGGTCAGGGTCAGTTGTTTGTCTTCGGCACTGAGGGCGAACAAGTCCATCACCCGCGCCGTTTCAGCCGCCAGCGACACCGCCGCGAACGAAGCGCGTGCCGCCGGGTGGCTGACCTGGGCCAGAAACAGCATGTCGGAGACGATACGCGCCAGGCGCTCCAGCTCTTCGGTGTTGGATTCGAGCACGGCTTTGTATTCGTCAGGCGGGCGCTGGCGCGACAGCGTCAACTGGGCTTTGCCCATCAGGTTGGTCAGGGGCGCGCGCAATTCGTGGGCAAGGTCATCGGAGAATTGCGACAGTTGCTGCACCCCAGCGTCCAGGCGATTGAGCATCACATTAAAGCCTTGCGCCAACTCGCCCAGCTCTTGGGGCAGGTTATCGACGGAAAGGCGATGGGTGAGGTCCTGAGTGGTGACTTTGGCCGCCACATGGCTGAACTGTTTCAACGGCGCCAGGCCGCGCTGCACCAGCCACCAGGCACCCATGCCGATCAGCAGCAGCAGCATGGGCAAGGCGATCACCGTGGCGCGCAGATAGGCACTGAGCAGCGCTTGATCGTCGGTGCGGTCCAGGGACAGCAGCACGCGTACACGTTCGCCGCTGGCCAGGCGCATCAGGCTGGAGGCACTGAGCACCTGGTTGCCATAACTGTCGGTCCAGTTGAGGTAACCGAGGGTTTCCCGTGGGGTGAAGTCAGTGAGCAAAGGCGTCTGAGGCTTGGCCCCGGTGCTCAGCAGCACGCTTTCGTCGGGGGCGGTGCCGACGATGGTCAGGTAGAAGTTGTCATGGCCGATCACCAGGTCCATCAGTGAATGCGGGCGGGCGCGAATGGTGTTCAGGTCCATGCCCTGGGCCACGCTGTGCTGGATCTGTTCCATCTTGCTTTCCAGGCCCTTGCGCGCCAGCTTTTCCAGTTCGTGGGTCAGGGCCAGGTACGCCAGGGTTGCCAGCAACAGCACCAGGCCCGCGCCCATTACACTGACCGTCAGCCCCAGGCGCATCGACAAACTGCCGGTTTTCATCCGCGCGCCTCCAGCACATAACCCACGCCGCGAATGGTGTGGATCAGCTTGACCTCGCTCTGGTCATCGACCTTGGCCCGCAGGCGGCTGATGGAGACTTCCACCACATTGGTGTCGCAGTCGAAATTCATGTCCCACACCAGCGAAATGATTTGCGTGCGGGTCAGCACTTCGCCGGTTTGGCGCATCAACACCTGCAGCAGGGCGAACTCTTTGGTGGTCAGGTCGATCCGTCGGGAGCCGCGATACGCGCGATGGCGGCGCGGGTCCAGCTCCAGGTCCTGCACGCTGAAGACTTCCGGTTGCGGGATATGCTCACTGCGGCGCAGCAGGGTGCGGACCCGCGCGAGCAATTCGGGAAACTCGAAAGGCTTGACCAGGTAATCATCGGCGCCCATGTCCAGGCCTTTGATCTTGTCGGCCAGCCGGCCACGCGCGGTCAGCATCATCACCCGTTGCGTGCCGTTGCGGCGCAATTGTTCGAGCACTTCCCAGCCATCCTTGCCCGGCAGGTTGACGTCAAGAATGACCAACTCATAGGCGTGCTGCCCGGCCAGGTGCAGGCCGTCGATGCCATTGGACGCGCAATCGACCACATAGCCACTTTCACTCAGGCCTTGCTGCAAATAGTCAGCGGTTTTTTGCTCGTCCTCAACCACAAGGATACGCATAGAAAATTTACCTTTTACTGAAGGAGAAGAGGTCCATTTCCCTATGGAGGCAGGTGTCTTGAGAGTAGGGAAATTCTGAAGTCTGAAGTAGCTTCAGGGTCAACTGCGACCATTGGTCGCGACTCAGCCAGCGGGCAAAAAAAACGCCCCAGCGGGGCGTTAAAAATTCATCTCTTTCCAAAGGAGCTACACAAAAGCTTCAGAGATGAATGTGCTCGGTGCAACGAAGTTGAAGTGAGTATAGGAAGTTCAACTTAACGAGAAGCTGAACGCAATGTTACAGTTTTGATAGTTATCTATTTGTGAGCAGATGTTAGTTAATGGCGAACGAATGTAAGCGCAGGTCAAAGTGCTACTAGCGGGTATTCGGCAATCAAGCGCACTTCCTCCAGGTCTGATTCGAAAGCGCTGGAGCGCACGGTGGCCTGGCGTAACCGTAATGACAAATCCTTCAGGCTGCCACTCTGCACCACGTACCTGGCCTCGACGTCCCGCTCCCAGCGACGCTGATCCGTCAGCGGATTGCCCGCCGCATCGCGGCGCATGTATACCGCGTTGGCATGGCTGTAATCGGCGCCGGTGCCTTTGCCGTAGCGGGTCATGAACGACAGGCCGGGAATGCCGAACGCCTGCATGTCGAGGTCGTAGCGCAGCATCCACGAGCGCTCCTTGGGCGAGTTGAAGTCGCTGTACTGGATCGAGTTGTTGAGGAAGATCGAGTCCGATTGGCGCAGGTAATCGAAGTCGTCGTCGCCGTTGTTGCGCTGGTGCGACACGGCCACGCTGTGGGCGCCGGCCCTTACCCCGAGCCTGGCGCTCCAGATGTTGTTATCGAATTCGCCCAGCAGCTTTTTACCCTCGTCGACGGCTTTGTAATAGTTGACGTCGCCGAACAAAGAGACGGTGTCGGTCAGCGGGTAAGTGGCGGCACTGCCCACGTAATACTGATCCCAGGCGTCTTTCAGGCGGCTGCTGTAGAGGCTGACACTGAGGTGTTTATTGACGGTGTAGTCGCCGCCGACGTAACCGATCCAGGGGGCATCGACCTTGCCCGCGTAGAACGTCGAAAAGCCTTTGTTCATGCCACTTTCACTTGGCTGGCTCATGCCGCTCAGGCGCCCGCCCTGGAGGCTCAGGCCTTCAAGGCTGGTGTTTTGCGCGGTGACACCGCGAAAGCTTTGCGGCAACAGGCGTGAGTCGCCGGCGGCCACCACCGGCGTGGCGGGGAATACGTCACCGGCCTTGAAGACCGTGTCGAGCACGCGCACTTTCGCGGCGCCGCCGAATTTGCTGTAGCCGCTTTCGGGGTGGTTATTGCTGTCCACCGGCAGCATGCCGAACGAACCCTTGCCGCCGCTGCGGCCGGTGCCGGAGTCGAGTTTCAGGCCGTACATGGCAAACGCATCCAGGCCAAACCCCACGGTGCCTTGGGTAAAGCCGGATTCGAACTTGCCGATCAAGCCCTGCGCCCAGGCTTCGGAATAACCGTTGCCGGTGGGGCTGGACTGGCCCTTGCGGTCGTCGCGGTTGAAGTAAAAATTGCGCGCCAGCACGTTCACGCTGCTGCCTTCGATAAAACCTTCAGGCTTGTCCTCCACCGCCACGGCTGCCAGGGGCAGTGCGGCCAGCAATGAAAAGGGAAGGGTGTAGTAAGCAATATTCATGTTTCGCTCCTCGGTGTTGGCAGTGTTCAGCTTCTTATAGGCAGTGGGCGTTCTTATTGATCTGGCCCGGGCTGATAGTTGCAAACAGCGGATAACGACTTCATTGCGTGAACATTACAATCCTGGAAAGTCACGGCTACCTAACAAATAAGTAATGGTTTGGTGAACATCGCGTCAGGGTTGCTTCATTACGCTTGTCACTGAACTTCTTAGACGAGGAACCCGTAATGAACTTTTATAAAATTGGCCTGGGTGTATTCACTGCAATCCTGTCGTTCAGTGCAGTGGCCGAAGGCGGTGGTGATCGCACTTTTGCCCTGATGATGGAACGCAATGAGAAAGCCATGGCGGCTTACGCCGCAAAAAAGGGGCTGCCGGCACCCGAGGTACAGGCCTACCGCTATGGTATGACGCTGGACATCGCCAACGTGGTCAACGTCACCCCACCGATCCGTTCGTGCAATCCGGTGCCGTCGCGCATGACCTATGAAGACTCCAGCGGCAAGCTCAATACCCTTGAATACCAAGTCATGGGCATCTGCCGGAATAATGGTGGTTAATCGCGCCAGAAAAACAGGTGGGCGAAGGGCTAAAAATCACTTCAGAAAATCCCGGCAGCGCCGATGCAGGTCAGATTCATCTCCTCAAATGATCATCGGTGCCCCATGTTCAACACCCGTTTGAAGCAGGAGCTGTCAGCTCTTCGCGAAGAGTTGTCGAGCTTGCAACAGGTCAAGGAGAGCCTGGAAAGTGAAATGCTGTGCCTGACGCTGGATGCCGAAGGCCGGGTGGAGTGGGCAAATGCCAACTTCCTGCAGGAACTGGCGTACCAGGCCACCAACATCCTGGGGCGCCACATTGATGATCTGGTGCCGGCACACGTGCGCCAGGACGAATTCCAGCTGCGTTTCAAGCATGCCCTGCTGCGTGGCGAACACTTCGCTGGCACCGTGCGGCTGATGCGCGGCAATGGCAAGGAGGCGTGGTTGCGCTCGATCCTGCAACCCGTGCGCAGCTCGGATGGGCGTATCAAGCATTATTCGATTTACTCAAGCGACCTCACCCGCACCATCGAGGCCTCGCGCGAGCATGAAAACCTGATCACCGCGCTGGTGCGTTCCACCGCGGTCATCGAGTTCGACCTCGGTGGGCATGTGCTGACGGCCAATGACCGGTTCCTCGGCGGCATGGGTTACAGCCTGGCGCAGATTCAGGGCAAGCATCACCGGATGTTCTGCGAACCGGAGGAATACAACAGCGCCGAGTACCAGAACTTCTGGAAACGTTTGAATGCCGGTGAGTTTGTCGCGGCGCGTTTCAAACGCGTCGACAGCCATGGGCGTGTGGTCTGGCTGGAAGCTACCTATAACCCGGTGTTGGATGCCAATGATCGCCTGTACAAAGTGGTCAAGTTCGCCACGGTGATTACCGACCAGGTCAACCAGGAACAGGCCGTGGCCGAGGCCGCCAATATTGCCTACAGCACCTCGCTGCAAACCGACAACAGTGCCCAGCGTGGCACCACGGTGGTGACGCAGGCGGTGGATGTGATGCGAGATTTGGCCAGGCACATGCAGCAGGCCGGTGATGGCATTGAGGCGCTCAACGCCCAGTCGCAAGTGATCGGTACCATCGTCAAGACCATCAGCGGCATTGCCGAACAGACCAACCTGCTGGCGCTGAATGCGGCCATCGAAGCGGCACGCGCGGGTGAGCAGGGCCGTGGTTTTGCGGTGGTTGCCGATGAGGTTCGCCAATTGGCGTCGCGCACCAGCAAGGCCACCGAGGAAATTGTCGGTGTGGTGCGTCAGAACCAGGACATGGCTCGCGATGCGGTGTCGCTGATGACCGAGGGGCGTCTGCAGGCCGAGCAAGGTCTGGCGCTGGCGTCTGAGGCCGGCACCGTGATTGTGGAAATCCAGGATGGCGCGCAAAAGGTGGTGAGCGCGGTCGGGCAGTTCGCCAATCAGCTGTCGAGCTGACCGTCGGGCTTGTGCTTGAGGTATCGTAGGTTTTTTCTTGCTTGAAGAGCCGACCCTCCATGAGCCCTACTCACCGTCGTCCTGTTCCGCTGTCCAAGGCCTATCGCTTGCTCAACCACGGGCCGACCGTGTTGGTGAGCGCGGCCCACGACGGCCGACGCAACATCATGGCCGCTGCCTGGGCCATGCCCCTGGATTTTGAACCGCCGAAAGTCGCGGTGGTGCTCGACAAAGCCACCTGGACCCGGTCATTGCTGGAAGGCGCCGGCACCTTTGTACTTCAGGTGCCCTGCGTGGCGCAGGCCGATCTGGTGCAGACGGTCGGCAACACCACGGGCGCCGACACGGACAAATTCGCCGCCTACGGCCTGCAAACCTTCCACGGTGAACACACCGATGCGCCGCTGCTGGAGGGCTGCGTGGCGTGGTTGGAATGTCGCCTGTTGCCCGAGCCTCACACCCAGCAGACCTACGATTTATTCCTCGGCGAAGTGGTCGCGGCGTATGCCGACGAACGCGTGTTCAGCGAAGGGCACTGGCACTTCGAAGGGCATGACGCATTGCGCACCTTGCACCATATCGCGGGCGGCAATTTCCTGAGCATCGGCGAGCCGGTTGTCGGGCGCCAGCTGTAAGCCTTGCCTTCCTGCGCCCGCTGATTAACTGCGCACTTGCGCGCCGTTAATCAGCGCCCGAGCATCTTTACCCATCGCGACGGTGGCATGCCGTAGGTGCTGCGAAATTGCCGCGTCATGTGGCTCTGGTCGGTGAAACCGGCGGTCAGTGCTGCATCCACCAACGATTGGCCCTGAGCCAGCAGGCTGCGCACCAAGTCCAACCGTCGCATGGTCAGGTAGCGGTAGGGGCTGGTGCCGAACAGCACGCGAAAATCGCGCGACAATGCCCAGCGGTCACGGCCGCAGTGGTCGGCCATTTCATCCAGGGTGATGCTGCGGCCCAAGGCGCTGTGGATAAATTCCCGGGCACGCTCGGCGGCCACGTAATCGAAGGATTTACGACTGACGATCACGCCCGACGCAGCGCTCAGCGCCTGGGCCAGGTCGTACAGCGCGTCCTGTTCCTGCATCGGGTCAATCGGGCAGTCCAGGCTTTGCAGCAACACTTCGCTGGCGCGGAACAGCCTTGGGTCAGTTGACAGTCCGTTGTGGATAAACGGTAACGGCCGGCCGCCGAGGATCTGCTGGATCAGCGCCGGCTCCACATAAATCATGCGGTACTTGAAGCCTTCTACACTGCTGGCGCGGCCGTCATGGGTTTCGTCGGGGTGAATCACCATGGTCGTACCGGGCAGGCTGTGGGTCATGCAGCCGCGATAATGAAAACTTTGCACGCCAAACAACGTGCGCCCGATGGCGTAGGTGTCATGGCGATGCGGGTCGAACGCGAAGCCGGCAAAGTACGCCTCGATACGGTCCAGGCCGCTGGCGTGCGGGGCGCGGTGCAACCAGTCGAGTGCGGAGGTGGGGTGGCCCATGGTGGCTTGTCACAAATTGAGGTGGAAACACGGTAACCCAGTCTGGCGTGGGTTGTCTGGCGGGGTCTTGAACGATTGTGCGTGCTGGCGGTAGCGCTGGGGCAGTGTGTTTTTTAGCCAATACACTGCAATTCATTAAAAAATGATTGTTTTACGATAATTTATCTATTATTTTTGCGTCCTCTTTCACCCATTGAGGTTGCTTATGAATACCCAACGTCTGGCCCAGCTCAGTCAGCGCATGTCGCTGCTTACCCTTCTGCTGATTGTCGTCATGCTGGTGCTCAATACCTGTGTATGGCTGTTCCCGGTACTGAGTTCTTCTGCCGATGGCCTGGGGTTTGGCTTTGCCTTGAGTGACCGTCTGATCCAGGCGCGCGCCGTGCAAGTCGCGCTGCTGCCCTGGTGGCAAATTCTGGGCGCTATTGTGCTTTCCAGCATCCCGCTGCTGGCCCTTGGTGGGGGCTTGAACCATCTTCGTCTATTGTTCCAGAACTACGCCCGTGGCGAGTATTTCTCCCGTGCGGCGGCGCAGCACTTGGGCAAGGTGGGGCGGGCGGTAGCGGTGTGGGTGCTGCTGGACTTTTTATGCGAGCCGTTGCTCAGTGTCTGGGTCACGATGAATGAGCCGGTCGGTCAGCGGTTTATCACGCTGAGTGTCACCGCGCCGAGCTTCGTCGCATTGTTTCTGGCTGCCTGTATCGCGGTAATCGCGCGTATCCTGTGGCAAGCCAGTGAAGTGGATTCTGAAAACCGCACTTTTGTTTGAGATCGACATGCCCATTGTGATTGAACTGGACGTTATGCTTGCCCGGCGCAAGGTCAAATCCAAAGACCTGGCCGCCGCTATCGGGATTACCGAACAGAACCTGTCGTTGCTCAAACAAGGCAAGGTCAAGGGGATACGGCTGGGTACGCTGGATGCGATCTGCACCTACCTGGACTGTCAGCCCGGCGACCTGTTGGTGCACACACCGGAGCCGGCGGCCGAGCCGGCTTAACTCCATGGGAAGAGGGATCGTCCAATGCAACTGCTCGACTTACCGTATGCCACGCCGTTACTGGCGCTGGGGCTGCTGTGGACGGTCGCGGTGGTGACGCCGGGGCCGAACTTTTTCAACACCGCCCAACTGGCGGCAAGTTGCTCGCGTCGGCATGGCGTGGTGGCCTCGGCCGGGGTGGCGACGGGCACGGTGATATGGGGGCTGGCGGGCGGCTTGGGCATCAAGTCGCTGTTCACCGCCGCGCCCATGCTCTATCTGGCGTTCAAGCTTATCGGCGGCTGTTACCTGATCTATCTGGGGCTGAAACTGTTCAAGCGTTCGGCGCCCTCGATGAGCCAGACGCTATTGCCTGCCGAACCCCGGCGCTCGCTGTTTTCCGCCTGGCGCTTCGGCTTGCTGGGCAACTTGTCCAACCCCAAGGCCGCGTTGTTCGTCACCACGGCCTTCGCCTCGACCATGCCTCCCTCACCATCGCCCACGTTGTTGGCCCTGGCGGTAATCACCATGGCCACGTTGTCATTCAGCTGGTACACCAGCGTGGCCCTGGTGTTTTCCAGTGAGCGAATGGCCAACGCCTATGGCCGTTCGCGCAAGTGGCTCGACCGGTTTGCCGGTGGTTGCTATGTGCTGTTTGGCGCACATCTGGTAGCGAATCGCTGACGGCTCATGGTAAGAAGCCTTACTTTCAACAGTGAGGCCGAGTCATGAGCAAGGTGCGGGTAGGTATTATTTTTGGTGGCCGTTCGGCCGAGCACGAGGTCTCGCTGCAATCGGCGCGCAATATCGTTGATGCACTGGACCGCTCGCGTTTCGAGCCCATCCTGATCGGCATCGACAAGGCCGGCCACTGGCACCTCAACGACACCTCAAACTTCCTGATCAATCAGGAAAACCCGGCCTTGATCGCCCTGAACCAATCCAATCGTGAACTGGCGGTGGTGCCCGGCAAGGCCAGTCAGCAAGTGGTGGAAACGTCCGGTCAGGGGTTGCTGGAACACATCGACGTGATCTTTCCGATCGTCCACGGCACCCTTGGCGAAGACGGCTGCCTGCAAGGCCTGTTGCGCATGGCCGACCTGCCGTTTGTGGGCTCCGACGTACTCGGCTCGGCGGTGTGCATGGACAAGGACATCAGCAAACGTCTGCTGCGCGATGCCGGCATTGCCGTCACCCCGTTCATTACCCTGACCCGTCGCAACGCGGCGCGCACGTCCTTTGATACGGCCGTGAGCACGCTCGGCTTGCCGATGTTCGTCAAACCCGCCAACCAGGGTTCTTCGGTCGGTGTGAGTAAAGTCGGCAACGAAGCGCAGTACCACGCCGCCGTCGAACTGGCCTTGGGTTTCGATGAAAAAGTGCTGGTGGAGTCCGCCGTCCAGGGCCGCGAAATCGAATGCGCCGTGCTGGGCAATGACAACCCGATCGCCAGCGGCTGCGGCGAGATCGTGGTGAGCAACGGGTTTTATTCCTACGACAGCAAATACATCGACGGCCAGGCCGCCCAAGTGGTGGTGCCGGCCGATATCAGCCCTGAAGCCAGCGAGCGCATTCGCCACCTGGCCATCGAAGCGTTTGAGGTATTGGGCTGCGCCGGGTTGGCGCGGGTCGACGTGTTTCTCACCGGCGCAGGTGAAGTGCTGATCAACGAAATCAACTCACTGCCCGGCTTCACCCGCATCAGCATGTACCCCAAGCTGTGGCAGGCGGCGGGGATGAGTTACAGCGACTTGGTGAGCCGGTTGATCGAGTTGGCGCTGGAACGGCACGCGGGGCGTAAGGGGTTGAAGATCAGCCGGTGAGTGTTCAAGGGCCGCGTGTGCTTCAGGGGCTACGAGCGATCCACGAATAGATCAACGTCTTTGCCTCTTGCGGGTGATGAGTTCGGCGGCGGTAGCTGGCGAAGGTGGGGGCGCTGCAATAAGTGCACACCTCACTGACGTCGATCTGCTCACGCTTAACCCCTGCCGCCTGCAACAGCATCACCCCATAGCCGCTCAAGTCAAACCAGGCACTGCCCGCCTGCCTCGCGTAGGGCGGCGCAATCTGCGGGGCCAGCAACGGCGCCGGTTGCTCGACGTGCCACGGTGCCTGAGCGGCATGCCACACGTGAGCCTGGTCCGCCTGAAACTGCGCAATAAACCCCGCGCTCACTTCATAACAGCAGGGCTTGATCGATGGCCCGATAGCCACCTGCAACTGCTCCACAGCAAAACCTTGCGCGGCAAACTGCTGCACGGCATTGGCGATAATCCCGCCTTGCAACCCCTTCCAGCCACCATGCACGGCCGCCACCATCGCGCCGTCTGTGGTCGTCATCAGAATGGGCAGGCAATCAGCGGTAATCACGGCGATCGGCTGCTGCTCGCGCGTGAACACGCCATCCGCCTCGACGGTATTGGCCACCTGACCCGCCTGCCATTCAATCACCGACGCACTGTGCACCTGCTTGCAGATGAACACGTCATCCGGGCGCAGGGGCTCATTGATCGAACAAAAACCGTGTTCGACGCCGGGGATGGCGTCGAGATTATCTGCCTGGTGCACCGCGTGCGCTCCCTTGAATAAAGACTCAGTCGCCGACCGCTTCGCCTTCACGCCGCGGGTCTGCGCCGCCGCTGAGCGACAGCTTGCCGTGGGCATCCCGCGTACGAACGATGGCCTGGATACCGCTGGTCATATCGATCTCGCTCAACGCATGGCCCTTGTCCTTGAGTGCCTGTTTCAATGCCGGGCTGAACAGACCTTGCTCCAGTTCTGTCGCACCGTTGCGGCTACCGAAGTTAGGCAGGCTGATGGCGGCTTGCGGGTCGAGGTTCCAATCGAGCATTGCCACCAGGGATTTGCTCACGTACTCGATGATCTGCGAGCCACCCGGTGAACCCACCGTGGCCAGCAACTCGCCGCTCTTGCGGTCGAACACCAAAGTGGGCGCCATGGCCGAGCGTGGGCGCTTGCCGGGCTCGACGCGGTTGGCCACCGGTTGGCCGTTTTCTTCGGGGATGAACGAGAAGTCGGTCATCTGGTTGTTCAGCAAGAAGCCCTGGACCATCACGTGGGCGCCGAACGCCGCTTCCACCGTGGTGGTCATCGACACGGCGCCGCCCTGGTCATCCACCGCGACCACTTGCGAAGTGGAGATGCGCAGCGGCGAGCGGTCCGGCGCGTAGGCCACCTGGATGCCCGCAGGCTGGCCCGGTTTAGCGATGCCCATGCTGCGTGCGCCGATCAGCGCGGCGCGTTTGGCCAGGTAGTCGGGAGCGACGAGGCCGGCGACCGGCACCGCTACGAAGTCGCTGTCGGCCACGTACAGCCCGCGGTCGGCGAAGGCCAGGCGGCCCGCTTCGGCGATCAGATGCACGGCTTCGGGCGTGGGCTCAAGGCCGGCAGGCGAGGCACTCTTGACCGGTTTCATGGGGGCGATGGCCAGGCGTGGGTCGCGGGCTTCCACGGCCTGCAGCGTGCCGAGGATCTGCGCCACCGCAGTCCCGCCTGAGGACGGCGGTGGCATGCCGCACACCTGATATTGCTTGTAGTCGGTGCACAGCGGCGTGCGTTCCTTGGCGGTGTAAGCCTTGAGGTCCGCTTGCGACAGGCTGCCCGCATTGCGGTTGCCCTGAACCTTGCGCGCGATCTCGTCGGCAATCGGCCCGTGGTACAGCGCGTCCGGTCCTTCCTTGGCGATACGTTTGAACACGGCGGCCAGCGCTGGGTTCTTGAGCAGCGTGCCGGTGGCTTTAGGCGTGCCATCGGCATTCAGAAAATAGGCCGCCATGTCGGGTGATTGCGGGATGAAACGGTCGGCGGCGATCAACGCGTGCAAGCGTGGAGAAATCGCGAAGCCTTGCTCCGACAGACGAATAGCGGGTTCAAACAGCTTGGCCCATTGCAAGTGCCCGGTCTTCTTGTGCGCCATCTCCAGGGCGCGCAAGACTCCGGGTGTACCGACCGAGCGCCCGCCAATCTGCGCGTCGGTAAACGCCATCGGCGTGCCGTCGGGCTTCAGGAACAAGCGCTCAGTTGCACCGGCCGGTGCCGTTTCGCGGCCGTCATACGCGTGCACGGTTTTTCCGTCCCAGAGCATGATGAACGCGCCGCCGCCGATGCCGGATGACTGCGGTTCCACCAGGGTCAACACGGCCTGCATCGCAATCGCCGCATCAATCGCCGACCCGCCCTGGCGCAGCATCTCGCGCCCGGCTTCGGCCGCCAGTGGGTTGGCGGCGGCGGCCATATGGCGCTCGGCGTGGCGGGGGGTGAGGTCGGTGCGATAACCCGAACCCAACTCCGGTGCCGGCGGCTGTTCATTGACCGGGGTGTGACAGCCAGCCAGGGCGAGGGCTGCGGCAATCATCGACAGTTGACGGCGGGAAATCGAAAACACGCGTTGAACTCCGTTCATTTTGAGAATGATCTGTTGTCCTTGGGGGAAGTGCTTTTTACAGGTAAATCGTGCCTTGCAGGTAGAGCGCTGCGTGGCCGGAGATAATCACCCGGTCGCCTTTGAGCTCACAACGCAGCTGCCCACGGCGCTTGCCGCCCTGTTCGGCGGTCAATAGCGACTTGCCCAAACGTTCGGCCCAGAACGGTGCCAGCGAGGTGTGGGCAGAGCCGGTGACCGGGTCTTCGTTGACGCCTACGTTGGGGCCAAACCAGCGGGAAATGAAATCAAAGCGCGTACTGCTGGCCGTCACCGCAATCCCGCGTTTGGGCAGGCCCTTGAGGCGTGCGAAGTCCGGCGTCAGGGCGGCGACCTGGGCTTCGTCGTCGACTAGAACGATGTAGTCATCGGTGGCAAATACTTGCGCGTGCTCAAGCCCCAATGCGCTCAACAGGCCGGCGGGCGGTTCGCAGCGTTGGGGCTGTTTGGCCGGGAAATCCATTGCCAGCTCATCGCCATTGCGCGTCACGCGAAGCTCGCCGCTGCGGGTGGCAAAGCGCAACACTTCAGGCGCGCCCGGCAACTGGTGAATCAACACCCACGCGGCCGCCAGCGTGGCATGGCCGCACAGGTCGACTTCAACTTCCGGCGTAAACCAGCGCAACTCATACACCTCGCCACGCGGCACGAAAAACGCGGTTTCCGAGAGGTTGTTCTCGGCGGCGATGTTGTGCAATTGCTCGGTGGGCAGCCACTCGGTGAGTGGGCAGACGGCCGCCGGGTTGCCGCCAAAGGCCTGTTGGCTGAAAGCATCGACTTGGTAGATGTCCAATTTCATCGCAGGCGCTCCATGTGAGGGGAGGCTGGACACTAGCAGTGGGGTTACGGCAGCGTCAAAGTACAGATGGCGCCTTTTTTTCAGCGCATGAACCCTGCACGGTCCAGGGATCAACCGCGCTCAACCCAGGCGCAACAGCATCGCCCCGGCGGCAATGATGCACGCGGCAACGATGCGAACGCGCGTGAGAGGCTCTTTGAGCACCCAGGCTGAAATCACCACGCCGAACAGGATCGACGTTTCTCGCAGTGCCGAAACCGTGGCGATCGGTGCCTGGGTCATTGCCCACAGGGCCAGGCCGTATGACGCCACGGTGCCCATACCGCCAACGACGCCCAGCCGCCAATAACGCGCGACGTAGCCACAAAACACGGCACGCCGTGTCACTAACGCCCACGCGGCAAGCGGGATGCCGGTGAGCAGGAAAATCCACAGGGTGTAAGCCGCCGGCGCGCCGGATTTGCGCACGCCCAAACCATCAATCAGGGTGTAACCGGCAATCACACCGGCGTTGATCAGCGCCAGAACCAAGCCCTTTCTGTGCCCTGCCGAAGGCGCGGCCGCCATGCTCAAAATGCCGAGTGAGATTATGGCGATCCCCAACCATGCGCACGCCGACAGCGGTTCAGACAGCACAAACATACTCACCGTTGCCACCAGCAGCGGCGCGGTGCCGCGCATGATCGGATAAGTCTGGCTCATATCGGCAATGCGGTACGTTGAGGCGACCAGCACGAAATACAGCACCTGGAACAGCACCGATGCGCCGATAAACGGCCAGCTCTCAGGTGCCGGCAGCACCAGAAACGGAACCGCCGCCAACGCGATCAACGAGGCGACGGAGGCGATCATGCAGGTGGTCAACAGCGTGTCGACGCCGCCTTTGACCACGGCGTTCCAGCTGGCATGCAGTGCGGCACCCAGCATGATAATCGCGAAGACGGTGAGGCTCATGCGTCGCCGTGTGCGCTGTTGATCAGCGACGTCAACACGTGGTCGGCCCACTCGCCGTTAATCTTGAGATAGGCCCGCGCTGCGCCCTCTCGCTCGAACCCGAGCCGTTTGAGCACGAGCGCACTGCGTTCATTCTCGGGCCGGTAGTTGGCCATGATGCGATGAAGCTTCATCTCGTCGAACACATAGGCAATCGCCGCGCTCAGTGCTTCGTGCATCAACCCCTGGCCCTGAGCCGACTCGTCGAGTGCATAACCCAGATGGCACGCTTGGAATGCGCCACGCACGATGGTGGTGAAGTTACAGCTGCCGATGATCTGCCCGTCGCGCAGCATCAGCAGATGCAACGCTTCGCCGCAGGCGGTTTTCTCGGCCATGGTTGCCAGGCGTTGGCTGATCGCACCCAGTTCGAAATATTCATCGTCGCGCGAGGGCTCCCAGGGTTGGAGGAACGCGCGGTTGGCCACGAGGTGCGCGTGCAGGGCGCTCGCGTGAGAGGGATGAGCCGCTTGCAGCAACAGCCGCTCGGTGGTGATGCCGTGGGTGGGGAACTGAGGGTTCACGTATCGCCTCCTTGGGGTTGGGGCGAGTATGCCTCAGGGCTTTTCTGGAGGCATAAAAAAACGGCCTACCTTTCGGTAAGCCGTTTTTAGTACTTGGTGGCTACACAGGGACTTGAACCCCGGACCCCAGCATTATGAATGCTATGCTCTAACCAACTGAGCTATGTAGCCAAGTGGCGCGCATTATTCGCGTAGAACGGGAATGCGTCAAGCACTTTTATTGAAAATTTTTCTACGCTTTCAACTGTTTAACCAGAATTGTCGGTTCTGGCGACGAGTGGCTTGTCATTCGTGCGTCGGCTGGGCCGTGCGCGGGTGCAGGCTTTCAATCGAGCGGTCGATCACGGTCTTGGCCATTTCGAGCAAGTGCCATACGGCGTGGATCCTGGCGCGGTCGTGGGGTGGCAGGTGGTCACCGCAGTCGAGGACGGTGGCGCTGGCGCTGTGGATCAGGTGGGAAAGGTAGAGCTGGGCGTCTTCGAAGCTGAGGTTTTCGTTGACGACGAGGCAGTCTGCGGGTGGGTCGGGGAGTGCTTTGGTCATGGTGTAACTCCAGTCTAATTTAACGAAGTTGTCACCTATTGATTGTGGGCTGCTAAACCCTCGCCGCTATTACGTGGCGGATCGTAGATTAGTCAGCTGGTTACGCCGGAACAATCCAAAAACGCTTTTCAGGAAACCTCCTGCACTTTAAACAGACTCACCCTGCTGGCCCTTTAACAGGTTGTGCTTCCAGCAGAGAGTTGATGTTGGCGGGGGCCGTGCCGCGCGGTGCGAGCCACTGGCGGTCTGGTATGTCACATACGAAAAGGCCTGAATTCGGTTGGGCAGATATCCCTGCTGCCCAACGCTTGCCCCCAGGGCTGCTTACGGGTGCAGCGGGTTGTGCGTGACGCGTTTGAGGTGTTCACGCGCCCGTGACAGGCGTGAGCGAACGGTACCGATGGGGATGTCCAACACGTCGGCAGTGTCCTGATAGCTGCCGTCGGTTTCCAGCGAGGCGTACAACGTCCTGCGCATTTCTGCCGGCAGGTGGTCGATGGCGCTCAGGGTTTTCTCCAGTCGGCGGTTGACCTCGAATTCCCAATCCAGGTTGTTGTTTTCCTCTTGTCCATGCCACAGCGACTCATCGAATTCGCAATGCACCGGTTTGGCATACATCCGCCGGAAATGGTTGCGGATCAGGTTCTGCGCAATGCCGCACATCCAGGTGCTGAGGGTGGCCTGGCCACTGAAGCGCTCGCGGTTGCGCCAGGCTTCCAGGTACGTCAGTTGCAGGATGTCATCTGCATCTTCGGGGTTGAGTACGCGTTTATGAATAAAACGCCGGAGTTTCTTCTGCTGGTCGTCCGTCAGTTGGAGCATGAATTGAGGCGAGCCGCCAACGAGCTGCGCTAAAGCTTCAATAGGGATATTCACGATTTTTTCCTCAGGGTAGACGCTATCGAAATAATTTCGACGGGAACCCCTTTAGCACTGGCTGTGCCAAGCTGAAAAATCATGCAACTTGCTGATTTATTTATATAAATATCTTGAAATGCAGCGGTTTTTCGCAGCTATTTGCAAAAGACCTGCTCACGTCGCGCGGGTTTTTTCAAAAAAACGCGACGGGGGATTTCGATGGAACCGTATGGCACGGGCTTGCCACATAGGGACACAAACTTCCTGTCCTGGCACGCCCATGAAAGTCGAATTCAACCATGATCTGCACAAAGTCCAGAGCCTGGACCTGCCTGCACCTGAGAAGGCCGCCCAAGCCCGAGCGCACGTCGCCGCGCCCGGTGTCGATGAGCTCGCCAGCATTTTCAGCCAGGAAGTGGCGCTCACCAGTAAGGCACTGAACCAGCGCGCGATGGGCGTGCGTGTCACCCCTACCGAACAGCTTGCGCAACTCTATGATCAGTTGGGGCACCCGGCTCAGACGAGCCTGGCAGCCCTGACTCGCCAAGTCAGGCAGCACTTGCAGCAGTCGCCCAGTGTTGAAAAGTTGTTGGACCTCACGGGGGGCGACCCGGCGCGTACGTATGTGGTGCTGCGCCAGATTACGGCCCAGGCAGAAGCCGAGGTGCGCAAGACGGAAGCCGCGCTGGCACGTGATGCCCTGGCCAAACTGGAAATTCGCTACAAGCGGGAAATCCAGGCGGCCCTCAATATTGCGATGGCGTTGCAGGCCAACAGTGATGATCCGCAGGAGCGTCAGGCGGTACGTGCGCTGTATTACGCCAATGTGGTGGTGCGCCAGTCGCTGGCCAGCATGATGCAGGCGTTGTTGGGCCTGTACGGCGGTGAGCAGTTCTCTGGTGGGCTCAACATCATGCGCCGGGCCTTGGCTGACGATATTGCGGCCTGCGCCTCGTCGGTTCCGACGGCCAAGTTGCGCACGCTGCTGCTGGGCCTGCAAAGCTGCGGTCAATTGGGGGGCGTGCTGTCCAGTTGTCGCACGTTGATCCAGCGTCTGAAGGTTGAACACGACGCCGTCATCCTGTTGCAGCGCCTGTTGGGGTACGCCGGTAATGGCATCGCCCCGTCCGAGGTCCAGCGGCTGGCGGATGAGTTGGCGGGCAGCGAATCGGCCCACCAACTGGCCTCGCTCAATGCGGTCTACCCGGTGCTCAAAACGTTGCCCATGGCGTTGTGGCGCGATACGCGGGGGCGCCAGGAGGGCCTGCACAACTTTTTGCTGGTGATGGATGAGTTCACCCGCCTGGAGAACAGCCAGGCTCGGCTTGGCAGTGATCCGAGGGCATTGGCGTGACCGTCCTGGCGACGCTTAACCGCTGGATGCTCAAGGCCGCACAACGTGCCGAAGTCCTTGGCGCGGTGGTGGTGTTGGCCATCGTGTTCATTTTTATCGTGCCATTGCCCACCTGGCTGGTGGATATCCTCATTGCACTGAATATCTGCATTTCCTGCCTGTTGATTGTGCTGGCGCTCTACCTGCCGGGGCCGTTGGCGTTTTCTTCGTTTCCGTCGATCCTGCTGTTGACCACCATGTTTCGCCTGGCCCTGTCGATTGCGACCACGCGCCTGATCCTGCTGGAACAGGACGCTGGCGATATCGTCGAGGCATTCGGCAATTTTGTGGTGGGCGGCAATCTGGCGGTGGGGTTGGTGATCTTCATGATCCTCACCCTGGTCAACTTCCTGGTGATTACCAAGGGGTCGGAGCGGGTTGCCGAAGTGGCGGCGCGGTTCAGTCTGGACGCGATGCCCGGCAAACAGATGTCCATCGACAGCGATTTGCGTGCGGGGTTGATCGACGGCGTGCAGGCGCGCGACAAGCGTGACCAGTTGTCCCGCGAGAGCCAGCTGTTCGGGGCCATGGACGGGGCCATGAAGTTCGTCAAGGGCGATGCCATCGCCGGCTTGGTGATCGTGTTGATCAACCTGCTGGGCGGCTTCTCCACCGGCATGTTCCAGCACGGCATGAGCGCCGCCGACTCGATCGCCTTGTATTCGGTGCTGACCATCGGCGACGGTCTGATCGCGCAGATTCCTGCGCTGCTGATCTCCCTGACCGCCGGCATGATCATCACCCGCGTGGCCCCCGATGGACGCAAGGGCATCACCAACATGGGCGCTGAAATTGCCCGCCAGATGACCAGCGAACCCAAGAGCTGGATGATCGCTTCGGTCGGAATGCTCGCCTTTTCGGCGTTGCCCGGCATGCCCACGCTGGTGTTCATCCTGATTGCACTGATCACCGGCTGCCTGGGTTTTTACCTGATGCGCCAGCGTCAACGCCAGGAGCAGGAAGCGGCCGGTGCCACCGTCGAGATGGCGCCGGAAGAGAACGGGCTTGTGGACTTGCGGGGGTTCGATCCCTCGCGGCCCTATCTCTTGCAGTTTCCGCCCGTGCTGCGTGGCACAGACGTGGTGGTAGAGCTCATGCACGAGATTCGCAAAGCGCGTAACGGCATCGTCGCCAGGATTGGCTTGACCCTGCCGCCGTTTGAGGTCGAGTTCGACGCCTCCCTGGCCGACGATGAAATGCGTTTTTGCGTGCATGAAGTGCCAATGGTCAAAGCCACCCAAGGCCAGCGAGTGGCGGTCGCGCGCTCGACATTCGAAGACGAACCGGGCAACGGCATCCCGGGGCTGCTCGAGCGTGAGGAGCAGGATTGGGTGTGGCTGGCCGCCGATCATCCGCTGCTTGACGATCCTCAGCTTGAGCGCTTCAGCGCCTTGAGCTTGATCATTGAGCGCATGACTCAATCGATGATGCTCAGTGGGCCGCAGTTTCTCGGGATCCAGGAGAGCAAGTCGATCCTCGGCTGGCTTGAAAGCAATCAGCCCGAGCTGGTTCAGGAGCTGCAGCGCATCATGCCGTTGTCGCGTTTTTCGGCGGTGCTGCAGCGCCTGGCCAGCGAAGGGGTGCCGCTGCGCGCGGTGCGGCTGATTGTCGAATCGTTGATCGAGTATGGCCAGCACGAGCGTGAGCCGGAGGCCTTGGCTGACTACGCGCGCATTGCGCTCAAATCGCAGATTTTTCACCAGTACAGTGAGACCGACGGTTTGCATGCCTGGCTGCTGGCGCCGCAGACCGAGAACATCTTGCGTGAGGCGTTGCGCCAGACGCAGACCGGGGTGTTTTTTGCGCTCGACAATGACAGCAGCGCGGCGCTGGTCAGCTTGCTCAACCAGGCCTTTACCCTGCGGCCCAAAACGAAAAGCGTGATGCTGGTGGCGCAGGATCTGCGTAGCCCTTTGCGCACGCTGTTGCTCGAAGAATTCAACCATGTGCCGGTGCTGTCGTTCGCCGAATTGGGCAGCACCTCCAAGGTAAAAGTGCTGGGGCGTTTCGATCTTGGCCAGGACGTGTTGATGCACGGGGCGTTGGCATGAATACGGGGTTGCTGTCATTACCGGGAAGGGCTCGATGATGTTCGAGCTGCGTGTGTTGGATGGTTTGCATCAGGGCGCCGCGCTGCCCTTGTTCGGTGAGCAATGGAGTATCGGTGCGCATGCCGACGCCGACCTTTTGCTCAACGATGCCGGGATTGCCGAGTATCACGCACGGTTGCGGCTGGTCGGTTCACGTTGGTCGGTGCAGGCAGAAGCGGGGCTGCTTCAAGGGCCCGATGGCCTGGTCCAGGCGCAGATCGCCAACCTTGCACTCGGCAGCGCTTTTTCAATGGGCACCATTCGTTTGTGTGTCACGCCGGCCGACCATCCCTGGCCCCAGGCGGCTGCCCCCCAGCCTGTACCCGTGGCGCCCGATCACGAGGCCGCGTTGACGCTGACGTTGTCTTCCCTCTCGCCGTCGCGGCAGAAGCACTTGATCAGCCTGGTGCTGGTGCTTGCCGTGATCTTCGTGGCGGTCGGTATCGCCTCCACGGGAGACCGCGATGCACAGGCGTCATTGATGCCGGCGCTGGAGCAAAAACGTGAGCTTGCCTCGCCTTTCGAGGTGCGTCAGCAACTGCTGAAAATGCTCAGCGAGCGTGAATTGGGCCCGAAGGTCAACTTGCTGGTGATCAATGGCCAGATTGTGCTGGACGGCGAAGTCGCCCAGGACGACGTGGAATTGGTGACCCGCATGCTCAGCCGGTTTGGCGAGCAGTTTGATACCGCCGTGCCGGTGTTGAGCCGTGTGCGGGTCAGCGACGGCACGCTGCCTTTCAAGATTTTGCAGATCGTTGGCGGGCCCAACGGCCATGTGGTCCTGGAGCAAGGCGAGCGCCTCTTTGTGGGTGACGAAGTGGACGGGTTGCGCTTGGTGCTGATTGATAACAACAAGGTGGTTTTCGATGGAGCACAACGTTATGAGGTGCGCTGGTGAACGATAGCCTGCAAGAGCGTCTGGACGCCTGGCAGCAGCGTCAGTCCCAGGCATTGACGCGCTTTGCGCCCGTCATCCAGCGCGGTCGCATCCAACGCGTCAACGGCATGCTGTTGCAGTGCCGGTTGCCCGAGGCGCGCATCGGCGATTTGTGCCGGGTCGAGAAGTCACTGGGTGACGACATGCTCGCCGAAATCATCGGGTTTGATCAGCAGGACGCGGTGCTCAGTGCCCTCGGTAATCTCGAAGGTGTACGGGTGGGCGCCGGCGTGGAGCGTCTGGGCGTGCCGCACCGGGTACGCGTCGGTGATGACTTGCTGGGCCAGGTGTTGGATGGTTTTGGTCGGCCGATTGCGGGCGAGGGGCCCAGTGCGTTTGTCGAAACCGCCAGCGGTGATGCGAGCCCGGTGTTGTGTGAGGCGCCGTTGCCCACGGAGCGCCCACGCATCAACCGGGCGTTGGCCACCGGCGTGCGCTCGATCGATGGGTTGCTGACCTTGGGCGAGGGCCAGCGCGTTGGTTTGTTTGCGGGTGCGGGGTGCGGCAAGACGACCTTGTTGGCCGAAATCGCGCGCAACGTGGATTGCGATGTGATTGTGTTCGGTTTGATCGGCGAACGGGGCCGCGAGCTGCGCGAGTTTCTCGATCATGAGTTGGACGACGCGTTGCGGGCCAAGGCGGTGCTGGTCTGCGCCACGTCCGACCGTTCCAGTATGGAGCGCGCCCGGGCCGCCTTTACGGCGACGGCGCTGGCCGAAGGGTTTCGGCGCAAGGGCAAGCGTGTGCTGCTGTTGATCGACTCCTTGACGCGTTTTGCCCGGGCCCAGCGCGAAATCGGTTTGGCCGCGGGTGAGCCGCTGGGCCGTGGTGGTTTGCCGCCTTCGGTCTACAGCCTGCTGCCACGTCTGGTCGAGCGCGCCGGGCTGACCCGCGACGGCGTGATCACGGCGATCTACACGGTGCTGATCGAGCAGGACTCCATGAGCGACCCGGTGGCGGACGAGGTTCGTTCGCTGCTGGACGGCCATATTGTGCTGTCACGCAAGCTGGCTGAGCGCGGCCATTATCCGGCAGTCGATGTGCTGGCCAGCCTTTCACGAATACTCAGCAACGTCGCTGAGCCTGGGCACATTCAAGCCGGTACGGCGTTGCGGCGCCTGCTGTCGGCGTATCAGCAGATCGAACTGATGCTCAAGTTGGGTGAGTACCAGCCAGGCAGCGATGCACTGACCGACATGGCGGTGGATAGCCGCCAGGCCGTCGATGGTTTTTTGCGTCAGGACTTGCGTGAGCCCACGCCTGTGGCGATGACCCTGGAGCAACTGACGGAGCTGACCGCGTATGTCCCATTCTGATTCGCACCCTGCTGACCCGATGCTCGGCGAAATCGAGACCCTGCGACGTTTGCGCAGGCACCGCGCAGACCGTGCCGAACGCGCGTTGCGTGAGGCGAAAAGAACCCAGCAGGCCTTGTTGGCAAACATCCGCCAGGCAAAGGACACCCTTGAACAAACCCGTCTGGATGAGGCTGCGCAAAGTGCGCAAATGCTTAGCGAGCACCAAGGGCAGGTGCTGACCTTTCAGGCACTGAAAGCCTGGAGCGCCCAGGAGCAGACATTGTCCGCCAGCACCCGGCGCGAGGAAGGCCAATTGCATGAGCTGCAAGGCCAGCGGGAGCGGCAGGAAATTGAAATCGGCAGTGCCCAGAAGCAGGTGACCTTAAGCCTGCGCCAAGTCGAAAAACTTCAGGAATTGTCCATTTTGCTGGCTCAGGAGCCGACATGACCAAGGTGTCTACCAGCCCGCCCAAACGCCCACGCCCGCGTGCCCCGCGCAACGACCTCGCGCCGGGTAATGCCCTGGTGGTGCCGTGGGAACAGGTCCGCCTGTTTACCCAGCTGTTTGACCATGGCGGTGACGGGAGCGGTGGCGGCGCTTCGCTGGCGGGGCGCAAGGCTTGCACCCAGGTGGCGATGATCGAAGCGTTGACCGAACAATTGGCGCCGCGTGTTGTGGGCGCCTCGCAGTGGCCGCTGGTGGCGGTCCTGTACTTGCCGCGCCTGGGGCGGATCAACGCGAGTGTGCGCCGTGAGCCGGGCGCGTGGAGCATTGAACTGGCGGCGGAGGAAGCCTCCACCGCGCACTGGCTGGGCGGCGTACGGCAACGCTTTCAGGATGGCCTTGAGCAGAGCGTGGGCGTGCCGGTGAGCTTGAGCCTGGCCAGTGTGGGCCCGGCATGATGGCCGCGTTGCTGAACCTGCCCACGGTCATGGCTGACGCGGTGGCTGCACGGCGTCGGATGGGGCACGGCTTGCGTATGCCGTTTCAGGTTGCCGAGCAGAGCGGTGAGCTGCTGCTTGAGCCCGGGCCGGCGCCGGCGGGCATCCAGCCGTTGTGCTTCGAGACAGCCTGCGGGGTGCTGGCGTTCGGTGAGCCCGGGCCGTTGTTCAGCCTGATGGGCGAGTGCCCGGTGACGCTGGCGCAGTCGGGTAACGATCCGGATTCATGGTTTTGGGAGCTGTTCCAGCACCACCTCAGCACCCAGGTACGCGGGTTGTTGGGTTACCTGCGCTTGCGCGTGAGTGAGGCCCCTTCGGACTTTGGTTGCCGCCTCACGGTGACCTTGGGCGCGTCCAGGGTTGTGGGCTATCTGTGGCTGGCCCCGGAGAGTTTTCTCGCCGTGTGCGAAGCGGGGCCCTGGCAGCCTGTCGCCCAGCCGCTACCGGCGTCGTTCCAAGTGGCTGTTGCGGTGCTACTGGGGCGCCTGCAGTTGCCCATTACCCAAGTCAGCAGCCTGCGCGCGGGCGATGTGGTGTTGCTTGAGCAGGGTTTTTTTCAAGCCCGGGGCGACGGCTACGTGCAGGTCGGCAGGCAACGCCTGCATGGGCGTATTGATGATGAGTCCGGGCCCTTGTGCCTGACCCTAACTTCTATTGAGGACATGTTTGTGGACGAGGATTTTGCAGCGCAGCACTACCTTGGGCAGGAGGACGACACGCCGGTGGAGGATGTCTTCGGCAACGAGCCGTTCGATGAATTGAGCATGGCCCTGAACGTGCGCTGCGGGACGCTGAACCTGACCCTCGGCGAGTTGCGCAATCTGGCTCCCGGCGCGGTGTTGGGGCTCTGCGGGTATGCACCGGGCATGGCCGGGCTCTATTACGGCGACCGGCCTATCGGCCAGGGCCAGTTGGTCGAAGTGGACGGGCGGCTCGGTCTGCAACTAACGCGAGTGATGGTGTCCCGATGAGCTTTCAGGGGGTAGACCCTCTCGTACTCGCGCTGTTTCTTGCGGCATTGTCGTTGATGCCGATGTTGTTGATCGTGTGCACGGCGTTTTTGAAGATCGTGATCGTGCTGATGATCACGCGCAACGCCATCGGTGTGCAGCAAGTGCCGCCGAGCATGGCTATCAACGGCATCGCGTTGGCCGCAACGCTTTTTATCATGGCGCCGGTGGGGTATGAGATCGCCGAGGCCGTCAAGGTCACACCGTTGAACCTGAGCAACGTGCAGACGCTGCAGCAGACCGGGCTTGAAGCGGTTAAGCCGTTGCGGGCATTCATGCTGCGCAACGTTGACCCGGATGTGCTCACGCACTTGCTGGAAAACACCGCGCGCATGTGGCCGGCGCAGATGGCGCAGGACGTCCAGCGCGAGGACTTGATCCTGCTGGTGCCGGCATTTGTGCTGTCGCAGTTGCAGGCGGGGTTCGAGATCGGGTTTTTAATCTATATCCCGTTCATCGTGATCGACCTGATTGTCTCCAACCTGCTCCTGGCATTGGGCATGCAAATGGTCTCGCCCATGACCATTTCCCTGCCGCTCAAATTGCTGTTGTTTGTGCTCGTCTCCGGATGGTCGCGGTTGCTCGACAGCCTTTTCCTTTCTTACCTCTGAGCCCTCTATGGAACCGATCGTGCTGTTCAAGCAGGGCATGCTGCTGGTGGTCGTGTTGTCGGCCCCGCCGCTGATCGTGGCGGTGGCCGTTGGTGTACTGACCTCGCTGGTGCAGGCCCTGATGCAGATCCAGGACCAGACGTTGCCGTTTGGCATCAAGCTGGTGGCGGTGGGTATCACGCTGGCTGTGACGGGCCGTTGGATTGGCGTGGAATTGATCCAGTTGATCAACCTCACCTTCGACATGATCGCCCGCTCGGCGCTCAACTGAGGCATTGCCTGTGTTGCTATACCTTGAGTTCCTGCCCAGCCTGCTGATTGGCATGGCGCGCATTTACCCCTGCGCGTTCCTGGTGGCGGCGTTTTGTTTTCAGCACATCCGCGGTATGCCCCGGCACACGATCGTGATGGTCATGGCGCTGCTTCCCGCACCCGGTATCCACGCCGCGTTGACGGGTAGTGACTACTCGGCACTGCTGCTCGCCGGGCTGGTGCTCAAGGAGGCGATGCTGGGTTTTTTGCTGGGCGTGTTGCTGTCGATGCCGTTCTGGATGTTTGAGGCCGTAGGGGCGCTGTTGGATAACCAGCGGGGTGCCTTGGCCGGTGGCCAGTTGAACCCCTCACTTGGCCCGGACGCTACGCCCGTCGGCCACCTGTTCAAGGAACTGGCAATTTTTCTATTGATGGCCACCCTGGGCCTCGGGGCGCTGACCCAAGTGATTTGGGACAGCTACGAAATCTGGCCGCCGACCGCCTGGTTCCCGGTGGTGGGGCCTAATGGGTTTGGTACGTTTATCGCGCTGCTGGGCGATACCTTCACGCACATGATGCTCTACGCGGCGCCCTTTATCGCGGTGTTGCTGTTGCTTGAGTTCGGCATCGCTTTGCTTGGGCTTTACAGCCCCCAATTGCAGGTGAGTACGCTGGCCCCACCGGTCAAATGCCTGGCGGGGATTGGTGTTTTGATCCTGTACTTTGCGTTGCTGCAGGACTTGATCGTCGGGCGCATGGTGTTGTTGGGCGACCTCAAGCACTCCCTCGGTTTGATGTTCAAGGTCGCGACGCCATGAGTGATTCAGGCGAGAAAAAGCACCCCGCCAGTGCCAAAAAACTGCGCGACCAGCGCAAGAAAGGCCAGGTCGCCCAAAGTCAGGATGTCGGCAAATTGCTGGTGCTGACCGCCATCAGTGAAATTGCGTTATTCACCGCCGAAACCAGTCTGCAGCGCTTTCAGCAACTGATGGCGTTGCCCCTGTCGCGCATCGGCCAGCCTTTTGTTCACGCCCTTGAGGAAGTGCTGTTGGACGCCTTGCGGGTGTTTTTCTCATTCGCCCTGTTGATGGTCGGCGTGGCGATTGCCGTGAAGTTGATCAGCAGCTGGATGCAGTTCGGGCTGCTGTTTGCACCGGAAACCTTGAAGCTGGATTTCAATCGCCTCAACCCGCTCAAACAAGCCAAGCAAATGTTCTCCAAACAATCGCTGATGAATGTGTTGATGGGCATCGTCAAGGCGGTGCTGCTGGGCCTGATTCTGTACGTGGTGATCGGCCCGTCATTGAGCGCATTGATCAACCTCGCCAACAGTGACCTGCAAAGTTACCTCCTGGCGCTTATCACCCTGTTTCGCCATTTGCTGCATGCGTGCCTGGGCTTGTTGCTGGTGCTGGCGCTGATTGACCTGACACTGCAAAAGTATTTCTTTGCCCAGCGCATGCGCATGACTCAGGTTGAGGTCGTCAAGGAGTACAAGGACATGGAGGGCGACCCCCACGTCAAGGGCCAGCGGCGCCAGCTTGCGCAGCAACTGGCTCAGGAGGAGCCGAAGGTCAAGCTGCCCAAGCTCGAAGAAGCCGACATGCTGGTGATCAACCCCACGCACTTTGCCGTTGCCTTGTACTACCGCCCCGGTACAACCCCACTGCCGTTGTTGGTGGACAAGGGCACCGATGCCGAGGCGCGACAATTGATCGCCCGCGCCAAGGCCGCTGATGTGCCGGTGATCCAATGTGTGTGGTTGGCGCGGACGCTGTATGAGAAAAAGCTGGGGGCGAGCATTCCTCGCGACACGTTGCAGGCGGTGGCCCTTATCTACCGGACCTTGCGCGAGCTGGATGATGACGCCAAGCGTGAAACCCTGGAGTTGCCGGAGCTTGAGCAACGCTGATCAGCGAGTCATGCGGCCGTCCAACGCTTCAAGGTTAGCCAGCGAGAGCATCCGGCTGAGCGTTGCCTCACGTTCAGTGCGTTGTGCAGGCAGCGCATGCCAGATCACCAGGGCGCGTTGGCCATCGAGGTAGGCAAAGCAGCCCTCGAACGCGACGGCCTGTTCGAAACGGCGTTGCAATACGCGTTGCAACTGCCCGGCCTGCAACGCCTCGCCGGCGATTTGCAGGCTCAGCCCCTGGCGTGCGCCGACCTGCACTGTGCACAGCTTGATTCCCGGGCTGAGCGCCTGGAGAGCGGCATCGCCGCTCTCCAGGCGGTCCAGGAACGTTTGGCGGTCCAAGTCATTGCCAGGTAGGCCCATCGCACTCATCGTTCCAAAGACACTGTCTGATAGTCCGGGCGCTCGCCGGATGGGCCAGGGGCCACGCGCATCTGCGGCGGCCACCAGACCACCAGCGTGTCAGCACTCGATTGCGGGCGTGTGCAGGAATCGCCTTTGCAGGTGGGCGTACAGCCGGCGACGAGCAGTGCCGCACCGATCAGGGTGGCGTACAAGAGTCCGTGGTTCATGGTGTGGTCTTCTGGGTTGGGGTGAGGAGGGAAGGGCGTGTCACGCCAATGTGTTCATCCTTCACGACGGGACGCATGGCGATGAACACTTCGGCTTCCTCACCCGGCTTGAGCCAGGCGCGTGGCCAGACACTGACCGCCAGGGTCTGCGAGTTGCTGCATTCATTTTCATCGATACGCACATTGCGTTTGATTTGGTTGCGCAGCACCACGACCGCCACGTTGAACTGTGGGCCGCTGTACCACTGGCTGCGTTCGGTGTTGAGTGCCAACACATCGCGAGTGGTGCACAACGTGTTCAACCCCAAAGGCATCGGCCCAGCCTTGAAGCCATCCGGCACTTGCCCGCTGACCAGACGCGCCAGGGTGCCGGTGATGTCGCTGCGCTTGATCTCCGGCTGGTGAGGAGAAAGGCGGCGGGCCAAAGGTTTGAGGGCGGCCTGCAATTCGGCCTGGTCTTCTTGGGGCAAGTAGCGTGAGGGGTCGTCCTGATCGCCGATGACCCGTGGGGTCAGGATGAACAGGCGTTCGCGGCGGTTATTGAGTCGCTCAGTCGAGGAGAACAACGCCTTGCCCAGCAACGGGATATCTCCCAGCAGTGGCACCTTGTTTCGCTTGTCTGTGTTGTTCGTAACGTGGAACCCACCGACCACCAACGAGCGTTTCTCTGCCATCACCGCTTGTGTGCTGACCTTGCCTCGGCGTACATCGAGGTCTTTGATCGAGGGGTTGGACTCATCGAAATTGCCGTCTTCAATATCCACCACCAAATGGATCTGATGGCTGCCGCGGCTGGTGATGACCCGCGGCACTACCTGAAAACTGGTGCCGACGGTGACCGGCAAAATGGTTGCGTTCTCTGTGCCCGCCTCCAGGAACCGCGTGCGGTTGAAGTCGATGACCGCCGGCTGGTTTTCCAGGGTGAGCACCGACGGGTTGGAGACCAGGGTCGCCAGGCCTCGGGCCTCCAGGGCGCGTACGGCAGCGATAAAACTGTCGCGGTTGGCAATGGCCAGCTGTGAGGTGGTGCCGGGCGCTACGCTGGCGCCGCCACGGAAACGGCTGTTTTGAAAGCCCCAGGTGACCCCGAATTCGTTCAGCTGCGTGCGCTCGATATCGAGGATGATTGCGTCGATCTCCACCAGTTTGCGCGCCACGTCGAGTTGGGTGATCAACTCGCGGTACATCGCCTGGCGCTCCGGCAGGTCGTAAATCAGTACCGCGTTGTTACGCACGTCGGCCTCGACACGGATACGACTGGTTGCACGTGAGGTGCGTGGGGTGAGCGATGCGCCGGTCGCCAACTCCCCGGTGTTGGCTGAAGTGCCGAGCATTTGCTCCAGTAGCGGGTTATTCAGCCGGGGCACGTTCGGCGTCACCAGAGCGTTTTGCGGCTGGGCGCCGGGAGGCTGGCTCGCGCTCGAGAGTGCGGAGGGCGTGCGCGGTTCCAGCAACCCGCGCAACATCGTGGCGATGCCCGGGATGGTCAGTTTTTCACCGCGATAATCCACAACGCGGTCGGTGGCGTTGGCAAACTTCAGTGGATAACTCAGTACGCTCTGTTTTTCATCCGGCACGCGGCGCTGGCTGCTGAATTGTTTGATCTGTTCGATATAGCGCCTGGGGCCGGAGACCAGCACCACGCCGTCTTCGGGCAGCTCGCCCCAGCCGAAGCGAGCATCGAGCAGGCCGATATCGGTCAGTGCTTGCTTGAGATCGGAGAGGGTCTCGGAGGAGACTTCCAGTCGCGCCGACTCTTGCTGGTCCAGCGTGCTGATGTACAGCGTGTTGTTGTACAGGTACCACTGAAAGCGGTGCTCAACGCTGAGCCTGTCGAGCAATGATTGAGGGGTGTTGGCGCGTATCTTGCCATTGACCAGGCCTTCCAGCAGGCCTTCGACCTGTAGCTGGATGCCAAAGGTTTGCGCGAAATCTTCCAGCACTTCCCGCAGGGGCTTGTGCTGCGCCTCATAGGCGTAGGCGGTGTTTTTCCATTCGGGCGGAATGGCGGCCACGGCGCTTTCCAGAGGCGCCAGCAACCAGGGCAGCAGCAGCAGGCTGCGCCAGTGACTACTTTTGGTCGCGCACGCAGACGAGTCGGCGCACAAACTTAGGCGTTTGTGGGGCTTGTTGTACATGGAGAGTTCTCTGATTAATGCGCCAGCGAGCGTAGCGACAAAGAAGGGGGCGGCAGTGCCGGCCGAAGCTGGCGCGCGACCATCGCGCGCCAGGCGTCACGTTGGTTGAGCAGGTTTTCGACGCAGCTCAAGACGTGTCTTGCATCCAGATCATCCGGCAGCGGCAGGCACTGAACCAGCCACAGCGTGCCAGTGTCGGGCGCTTGCGCCAGGGCACCCTGGAAGTGGTTCAGGCTGGGTTCACCTGGCCGCATCCAGGTTTCCAGTTGCGCGTTATCGGGCCTGTGCAGCGTCAGTTGGACACTCAATCGCAGTGTGTCCGACAGGCGTTGCAGGGTCATTGCGTAGCCGTCTTCAAACAGGCTGAGTGAGTCTTCACGACCCTGCGCCCAGTGGATGATCAGGGCGCTCAACTTACTGCACGCCGTCGAGCGCTGTTTTGAGCAGCATGTGCCGGGCACGGATCTGTTCGTGAAAGGCCCACTTGGCATTACGTTGCTGCAGGCCCAGTTCGAAAAGGTCGACATCGGCGTCGTCTATGTCGGGATCCGCTATCGCCGTTTCCGCGCGATTTTTTTCAAGGTCGCTTCGTCTCAACAATTGGCTCTTCAGGTTTGCGTAGAATTCCATAGACGTTTACTCGTGATGTGTATCAGCTATGTGGTGTGCAGATCGCCACCAGTTCCATGCGGATGAACGTTTTTGAGCCCTCAGGATTGCCACGTTTCACCCAGGGCGTTCACTTGAAAATGCTTCTTCGGTGACGAGTAAAATTTTGCGCATCGAGGCCCAATCGATACGAAAGTCGCCCTCGTCTGTTTCCAGTACCAGTGTCTGCGGCCTAACCCTGTTATCCGCGCGAAGTGCCCAGTGGGTGATGTCCAGCATGGCGAGAGATTGCTTCAGACTCTCCACCTCCTGCGGGTGACACAGGAGTGTTGCGGTGACGCTGGGAAGCTGTGTGGCCATCAATCGTTTGATCAGGGCGGTGAGGCGTTGCGCGGGGGGAATGTCGTCCAGCAGGCAACACAGTGCCTGGTCGGCGATCGACGTGGCGTATCGCTCCAGGTGGTTGCACAGGGTTTGGCGTTGGTGTTCCCACTGTTCGAGCTGGGCGTTCGCCCGTTGCCAGAATGCCAGCTGGGCTTGCTCAAGCAGGGCGTCGCGCTGTTTTGCTGCCTGGCTCAGCACCTCATCGGCCTGGGCTTTGGCACGCGCCAGCATTTGGCTGGCGTGATCACTCTCCCTGAGCATTTCCTGGGTAATCAACACAGGTGCCTGGCCGGGGGAGCTGTCGTATAAGTCAATTTTGCGTCGGCATAGCATCGAGGGGCAGCTCTGTTCAGTTTAGGAAGTCTTCGTCGCTCGTGGTCGTCACTCGCCAGACGATGGCTTGCCAGAGCGTGTCGAGCCGACTGTGTGCGTCTTCAAGTGAGTAAGATGTGGCTTCCATTTGCTGCACCCGTGGGCGTGAAAAACGCAAGCGAAGCCGTTGCCAGATGGCAGGGGAGACCCAGGCACGCAATAGCTGCAGTGGATCGTCGTCGGGCTGCAACAAGGCTTCAGGGCTTAGCGCTTTGGAGAGGCGCAGGCACCATTGGTGATGGATGTCGCTTACCGGTCCGTCGATAGGGCGATGACAGGTGTTGCCCAGCAGAGCCAGCATCTGGTTGAGTTGTTCGGTTGAGGCGAGGGCCAGCCGAAGTACGCTGGTGTGAGGGGGCGGCGGCAGGCAGGGCGCGATACCCAGCAGCTTGCTGATTCGCGCGTGCTGGGCACGACGGAGTGCGTCCACGCTGTCCTGGTCAAGTACACGCCAATCTGCATGTGAGGCTTCCCAGGGAAGGGCCCACCATTGGGCCCAGGCGCGATGTTCACTCATCGGGTAACGTTGCCCCATGGGGGGTCGCCTGCGCGCGCTTTCGGTTACGCCAGAACAATCCGCCGGCCACTGCCAGCACGCTACCGACCACTAATAGCGCTACGCAGGCGCGCCAGAACGCAACGTCGCCTTCCGGGAGCAGGAAAGGCCCGAAATAGCCCAGTCGCTGCTGTTCCGTATAGGCGGTGGACGGGACAAAAACCACGGTCAGTTTTTGTGAGTTATCCACTGCCGTCGACATGCCGGGGATACTGCTGGCGACCATACGGCGAACCCGGGCGCGAATATTATCGGGCTCAAGCCTGGGGTCATGTTTGATAAACACCGACGCGGAGGCGGGTTGCACCGGTTCCCCTGGCGCGACACGTTCGGGTAGAACGACGTGGACGCGTGCGACGATAACGCCGTCGATATTCGACAGGGTGGCTTCGAGCTCCTGGGACAAGGCATAGATATAACGAGCTCGTTCCTCCAGCGGGGTGGAAATGACGCCCTCCTTGCGAAAGGTTTGCCCCATCGTCACCCGTGCAACCTTGGGCAGCCCGGCGGCTTCCAGCGTACGAACCGCCCGGCTGATGTCCGAGGCGCTGACACGAACAGTCACGCCCTCTTTGGCCGGGACTTTTTGTGCGCGTATGTGTTTGTCCGCCAGTTCCGCGATGACCTCATTGGCTTCCTGTTCGGACAATTGGCGGTGTAATTCAACACTCTCACCGCAGCCGCTCAGCATGAGTAACAGCGATAACATGAAGCCCGGGGTCAGGAGACGGATCATTTTTACCTACTGCAGGTTGCTGATTTTTTCGAGGAATTGGGCGGTTTTACCGACGCTCTTGGTCAGCACCTGGGTGAGCAGCATGGTGTCTGAAAGGTTGCCGGCATAGTTGGCGCTGTCCTTTTCCTTGTTCCCGGTGCTGTAGGCACGCAGGCCCTTGGTCAAGCCGGTGGTCGACTTGATCAGTTGATTGGACGCATCGACCAGTAGGTTTGAGGATGGGGACGCTGATGAAGCAGTGACGCGGCGTGCCGAACCTTCCAGTTGTGAGCTGAAAAAACTCACATCTTCCCGTGGGAGCGTCGACTCTTGAGAATGGGTGGAAGGGGGCAGGGCGTTGTTGTTACCCGACATGAGGTTACGGTCTACACGCATAGAGGGCCTTCACGAGTGATGGAAGTAGCCTCTCCTGCCGTTGGGCAGGAGAGGTTGGCGAGTTATCGCACGGCTTCAGCGTTCTTTTTTGCTTCGTTCGTTTCGTAAACCTTGTTGCTTCGTACGAAGGATTTACGTTGCATTTGGTCGCGCTCCCGCTCCAGGTCCTCGTTGTTTCCGGTGGAACCAGAACCGAAGTTAGCGCCGAGGGCGGAGAGGAAGGATGAAATGCTATTGATGCCGCTCATGTTGAAGTCTCCACAGTTAGTGTAAGAAATATCAAGGGTAAGCCAAGTTGACTGTCGGTGTTTACGACGTCTTAGAAAGCGCCTGGCTTGTAACGTGTGTGGTCGCTCCCCACAAAAGCGTTCCAAATATTTCACCGTGGGTATTTCAAATTGTACGTTTGAGTTGCAGTCACTGACGTTAACTCAGTGCTATATCCAATTGCTTCATCCGGTAGTAAAGCGTGCGTTTGGCGATACGCAGTTCAACCGCCACGTCCTCTACGTTATGCGAATGACGGCGCAGCGACTCTTCAATCAGTATTTTCTCTATTTGTTGTAAGCGGTCTTTCAAGTTCAACGGTATTTGCTGGGCCGGCACCGACGTCACTGACAGCGGTGGCAGCCCCAGTACAAAGCGTTTGGCCGTAGAGCGCAGTTCGCGCACATTGCCCAGCCAGGCGTGACATAACAGTTGTTGCAGCAACTCGTTGGAGGCAAGAGGAGGGGCGTAGTTGAAGTTGTCGGCCTCCTGTCGAACCATGTCGAGGAACAAGGGCACAATCCGCTCGTGCCGCTCTCGCAGGGGCGAGAGCTTGATGTTGACGACATTCAGGCGGAAATACAGGTCACGCCGGAATGTGCCTTGTTCGACCATCTCATGCAGTGACTGCTGGGCGGAGGCGATGACGCGCATGTTCACAGGGATGAAGCGGGTGGACCCCAGGCGTTCGACACCGCGGGCTTCCAGCACACGCAGTAGTTTGGCTTGCAGCGACAGCGGCATGCTGTCGATCTCATCCAGGTACAACGTGCCCAGGTGCGCGGTCTCGATAAAGCCTGCCCTCGACTGCACTGCGCCGGTGTAGGCGCCACTGTTGACACCGAAGAGCTGGCTCTCCGCAAGGCTTTCCGGGATGGCGGCGCAGTTAACTGCAACGAAGTTGCCACGCCGGCCGGACAGGCGATGTATCCGTTGTGCCAAGGTATCTTTGCCAGTACCGGTTTCCCCTAATAGCAGGATGTCGACATTGAGTGCGGCTGTCGTATTGAGTGTATTTTCAATATCCACGTCCTCAATGAACGGGACGTCCAATTCATCTTCCTTTTGGTAGGCAGCCGACATTTTGCTATCACTTCACTGTTAGTCGCGGGGTATTCAATGGGGGCGCAGTAGACCGTAATTTATCCTGGGTGTCACTGTTCTTTAAGTAGGAAAATGTCTTGGTCTATATCAGGATTTTTAAGTGCGCGCTACGCTGAGTTTAGTTCAAGTGTTATTGTCGGAAAGTGCGGGTTTTATGTGTAGGATTAAACTTAAAGTCCAGTGGATTAAATGAGGCTTGTTTTATTGGGTTAAAGGGCTTAAGGCTTATATCAGGTTGCGACATGCCAAACAGCAGACACAAAAAAGCCGATGCAGTGCATCGGCTCTTTGTTTGCGACGTACGCCGCAGGTAACGCTTAAACGTTGAAGCGGAAGTGCATCACGTCGCCATCCTTGACGATGTATTCCTTGCCTTCCAGGCGCCATTTACCCGCTTCCTTGGTACCGGCTTCACCCTTGTACTGGATGAAGTCGTTATAGGCGATGACTTCGGCGCGGATAAAGCCTTTTTCGAAGTCGGTGTGGATCACGCCGGCGGCCTGTGGTGCAGTGGCACCGACTTTGACGGTCCATGCGCGTACTTCTTCGACACCGGCAGTGAAGTAAGTCTGCAGGTGGAGCATTTCGTAGCCCGCACGGATTACACGGTTCAAGCCAGGTTCTTCCAGGCCCAGAGCCTCGAGGAACATGTCTTTTTCTTCGCCGTCATCCAGTTCGGCAATTTCTGCTTCGATCTTGTTGCACACCGGAACAACGATGGCGCCTTCTTCGTCGGCAATAGCCTTGACCACATCGAGCAGCGGGTTGTTCTCGAAGCCGTCTTCAGCAACGTTGGCGATGTACATGACCGGCTTGGTGGTCAGCAGATGGAAGCCTTTGATCACCGCTTTTTCGTCGGCATTCATGCTCTTCATCAGGCTGCGCGCAGGTTTGCCCAAGGTGAAGTGAGCGATCAGTTGCTCCAGCAGGCCTTTCTGGACCACGGCATCTTTGTCGCCGCCCTTGGCGTTACGCGCGACTTTCTGCAGTTGCTTTTCGCAGCTGTCGAGGTCGGCGAAGATCAGTTCCAGATCGATGATCTCAATGTCGCGTTTCGGGTCGACGCTGTTGGAAACGTGAATCACGTTCTCGTCTTCAAAGCAGCGGACCACGTGGGCGATGGCATCGGTTTCACGGATGTTGGCCAGGAATTTGTTGCCCAGACCTTCACCTTTCGACGCGCCGGCCACCAGGCCCGCGATGTCGACGAATTCCATCGTAGTCGGCAGGATGCGCTTCGGATTGACGATAGCCGCCAGTTCCTGCAGGCGCGGGTCCGGCATGGCCACGATGCCGCTGTTGGGTTCGATGGTGCAGAAGGGGAAGTTCTCCGCCGCAATACCGGACTTGGTCAAGGCGTTGAACAGGGTGGATTTGCCGACGTTGGGCAGGCCGACGATGCCGCAATTGAATCCCATGGTGTTTCCCCTCGGAAAAAAGTCAGGCCTTCTGGCTGTGCAGGTTTTTCATCGCGCGGTTCCATTCACCGGCGAAGATATCCGGCAGCACGCCGAGGGCAAAGTCGATGCTGGCATCGAGTTTTTCCTGTTCGGCGCGTGGCGCACGACCCAGGACGAAATTTGAAACCATACTCGCAACGCCTGGGTGGCCAATGCCGAGCCGCAGACGGTAAAAATTATTCTGATTGCCCAACTGCGCAATGATGTCGCGCAGGCCATTGTGGCCGCCATGCCCGCCGCCTAACTTGAGTTTGGCAACGCCGGGTGGCAGGTCCAGTTCGTCATGGGCCACCAGGATTTCTTCGGGTTTGATCCGGAAGAAGCCCGCAAGCGCCGCGACAGCCTGGCCGCTGCGGTTCATGTAGGTGGTGGGAATCAGCAGACGAACATCCTGACCCTGGTGCGAAAAGCGCCCGGTCAGGCCAAAATATTTGCGATCAGCCGTAAGGCTCACACCTTGGGCGTGGGCGATACGCTCAACAAAAAGGGCCCCCGCGTTATGCCGGGTCTGTTCGTATTCGGCGCCTGGATTTCCCAGGCCAACGATCAGTTTAATGGCAGTCACGACAGGGGCCCTTCCTTTGGAGTTGTGGATAACATCGCCTGACCGGAGTGCGGCGAAAGTGGACGACAGGAGCTCACTTATCCAGAGATAAACTTCGCGTTATCGCCCGCTTTCTCGCTACGTTTCGGTCCGCGATGTTTCCTCAAGCTCCGGCAATACAGAGTGAATTACTCTGCAGCGCCTTCTTCAGCTTCTGGTGCAACGCGTGGAGCGTGAACGTTTGCAACAGCTTTGTCATCACCGTGAGCCAGTGCAACAAACTCAACGCCTTTAGGGGCTTTGAGGTCGGACAGGTGAACGATGTCGCCGATTTCCAGAGCCGACAGGTCGACTTCGATGAACTCAGGCAGGTCTTTCGGCAGGCAGGTCACTTCGATCTCGGCAACAACGTGCGAAACTTCGCCGCCTTTCTTGACCGGAGCTTCTTCACCAACAAAGTGCACAGGCACGATAGCGGTCAGTTTCTGACCGGCTACTACGCGTACGAAGTCAGCGTGCAGCACGTGGCCTTTGGCTGGGTGACGTTGCAGGGCCTTGATGATGACATTCTGCTTCTTGCCGCCAACGTTCAGCTCGATGATGTGGCTGTAGGCCGCATCGTTTTCGAGCAGTTTGGCAATTTCTTTGGCCAGCATGCTGATGGATTCAGGGGCTTTTTCGCCACCGTAAACTACAGCTGGAACCAGGCTTGCGAGACGACGCAGGCGGCGGCTCGCACCTTTCCCCAGGTCGGAACGCAGTTCAGCATTCAAAGTAAAATCGTTCATGTTGTATCTCCAAAATAACCACATTCGCCCCAGCGTTTGCGACCAGCGCTAAAGGCGATATGGGCAAAAAAGCCCCGCCCCAACAGAATGCTGGGGCGGGGCGCTTTTCGTCAGTGTGTGTTTCGTAAGGGCTGACCCTTAACGGAACATCGCGCTGATCGATTCTTCGTTGCTGATGCGGCGAACCGCTTCGGCAACTACCGGTGCGATATCCAATTGACGGATACGCGAACAGGCTTGAGCTGCTGCGGACAACGGGATGGTGTTAGTCACCACCAGTTCGTCCAGCATGGAGTTCTCGATGTTCTCGATCGCTCGGCCCGACAGCACAGGGTGTGTGCAGTAGGCGAAGACTTTTGCTGCACCGTGCTCTTTCAAGGCTTTCGCCGCGTGGCACAGGGTGCCGGCGGTGTCGA